>ENA-OWPM01000131-OWPM01000131.1-human-gut-metagenome-genome-assembly--contig:-NODE-131-length-102581-cov-32.559858_pt1 | contig 102581 bp, 90 predicted proteins | sample MGYA00248267_ERZ651852 | MGnify/ENA primary metagenome ERZ651852 (study PRJEB26924, sample SAMEA4378228) | human gut metagenome | biome: human gut; feature: human-associated habitat; material... | reverse complement strand
CAGATAATCAGTCATACAACATGGGAACAAAAGAAGGAATTGTTGCAATGTGCAATATGTTATTAAACGGTTTCTATGTAAATAACTATTATACAAAGTCACAGACTGCAGAAAAGTATTTTGCACCACTTAGACCTGATCAGGTAGTAATAGGTGTACCTTCATCAGCAAGTGCTGCAGGAAGTGGACAGGTTTCAAATGAAACATTACAGAGTGCATTTACAGAATTAAACAATGCACATCCTGGATTAAGAGGAATTATGACATGGTCAATTAACTGGGATTCATCACAGAATAAGAACTCATTTGCACAGAGCAATGGTAGATTCCTTGATAGTCTTTCAGGAGAAGAAACAACAAAGACACCTGAAACAACAACTAAGGTGGCAGAGACAACAACAAAGGCACCTGAAGAAACAACAAAGACACCTGAAACAACAACTAAGGTAGCAGAGACAACAACAAAGGCACCTGAAACAACAACAAAGACACCTGAAACAACAACAAAGGTGGCAGAGACAACAACAAAGGCATCTGAAACAACAACTAAGGTGGCAGAGACAACAACAAAGGCATCTGAAACAACAACAAAGGCACCTGAAACTACAACTAAGACAGCTGAAACAACAACAAAGGTGGCAGAGACAACAACAAAGGTATCTGAGACAACAACAAAGACACCTGAAACAACAACTAAGGTGGCAGAGACAACAACAAAGGTATCAGAAACAACAACAAAGGTGGCAGAGACAACAACAAAGGCACCAGAAACAACAACTAAGGTATCTGAGGCTACAACTAAGAATGATGAAATAACAAATTTTGTAACAACAGAGCCACAGCAGGTTACAACAACCGGAAACGGAAAAAATGAAGGCACAACAACTACAAATGCGGTGAAAAAAGATAATGGCAATGTAACAACAAACTCTTCAGTAGGTAATGTAAAAGTACCTAAAGTAAAAATTAAAAAAGCAATTAAGAAGAGAAGCGCTAAAAAAGCAAAAATCAAACTTAGAGCTGCAAAAGGTGTAAATGGATATCAGATAAAGATATCAAAATCAAAGAAATTTAAGAAAGCAAAGACTAAAAAATATAAGAAAGCTAAATTTACAATTAAAAAACTTAAAGCTAACAAAAAGTACTATATTAGAGTAAGAGCATATAAGGTTGTAAATGGAATAACTTATTATGGTAAATGGTCTAAGCGAAAAATTAAAATGAAAAAATAAATAAAGCAAAGAGTCTGTATTCTTATGAGTGCAGGCTCTTTTTAATTAAAAAGTTTATTATAATTATATGTTACATGGTATAAAATAAAGAAAGAATATTGGTGAAAAATACTTGACCTAAAGTTGGGTTCAGGTGATAATATACAATTATAAATACACGTAAATGTGAAAGGAGATTTTATAATGTATAACAAAAATTTAACTTTAAATAATGGTGTTAAAATACCACAGTTAGGACTTGGAACATGGTTTATTGATGATTCAAAAGCAGCGGACGCAGTAAAAGATGCAGCAAAACTTGGATATAGACATTTTGATACAGCACAGGCATATGGAAATGAGCGAGGTGTCGGTGAGGGAATTCGTACTTGTGGCGTTCCAAGAGAGGAACTATTTGTAGTTTCAAAGGTGGCTGCTGAGCACAAAACTTACGAAGAAGCGAAGGCAGGAATCGATGAGACATTAAAAAAGATGGGACTAGATTATCTCGATATGATGATAATTCACAGCCCACAGCCATGGGTAGAAGTAAATCAGAGTGATAACAGATATAAAGAAGGCAATCGCCAGGCATGGAGAGCACTAGAGGAAGCTTATAATGAAGGAAAGTTAAAGGCAATCGGTGTTTCTAATTTCCAGATTGAAGATATTGAGAGCCTTATGGAAACAGCAAAAGTAAAACCAATGGTTAATCAGATTCTTTGCCATATCAGCAACACCCCACTTGAACTTATAGACTACTGTCAGAAGAATGACATTGCTGTAGAAGCATATTCTCCAATAGCACATGGAGAGATTCTTAGTCAGCCGGAAATCAAAGCAATAGCTGATAAATATGGAGTATCAGTTCCACAGCTTTGCATCAGATATACATTACAACTTGGAACAATATCTCTTCCAAAAACAGAAAATCCGGAGCATATGAAGTCTAATGCAGAGGTTGACTTTACTATCAGTGAAGAGGATATGGAAGTACTTAAGAATTTTAAGAAGATTGAAAATTATGGTGAAAGTAGCGGATTCCCTGTATATGGTGGAAAAATGTAATTAGAAGAAACCATATATTATCTGCCACATGATGATTTCCATTGGTGGAAGAATCGACTGTGCCATGACATCGAAGCTGCCGGAAGTTGATGATTATTACACGACATTGGATGAAATTAATGTGCCAACTACAGTCAGTGGACGAGTAACAGCAGAGCTTGAAATGGCAGATCTGGGCGAATTCCATGCAAAAAAATACAGAAAGCTATGAAAAAGAGGGCTTTTCCAAGAAAGCAGATGTCACAGGCTACGAAGTTATTATTGATACAAATGAGAACTTCTATGGATGGAGGCGTCTGGTATGATAAAGCCATATCTGATCGTAACCAGTGAAAAAGTATCCAAAGAGTATCTGAACTATTTGGATGGACAGAATATTTCTTGGATTGCATGTGGAAAAGAGAGTGTTAACCTAGTACGTGCAACAGAAATTCTTGCAGAAGAGTTTGATGTAGAACGTATAGGAGTTGTTGGAGGCCCAAAGATTAATACTGCATTTTTAGAAGCAGGACTTTTAAATGAAATAAGTCTGTTGATAGGAGCAGAAATTGACGGCAGAGGTGGTATGTCTGCTGTGTTTGATGGACTAGCGATGGAACAGGATGTTACAAGGTTGAAACTAATTGATGTAAAGAAATTTGATAGTGATGCGGTATGGATAAAGTATCAGTATTAAGAAAAATGACTACAAACCTAATAAAAGATTTGTGGTCATTTTTATTTTTTACATTGATATGTGTGTTACATTATAAAATCGCCAGATAAAAATATATATGATGATTTATAAAATAGCAAAATGGATATTAAATTATAATATTGCAATGTTTATCATATTTCTCTTTAATATCAGTGGAAATTGATGGATCAGTTACGATAGCAGTTATTTCCGACAAATTAGAAACCTTATATTGAGATATTCTGTCAAATTTACTCGCATCACATAAATAGTAGACTTCACTACTATTTTGAGAAACTGCAAATTTACTTCTGGCTTCTAAATCGCTTGTGGTAGATATACCAAAATTAACATCTATACCATTTGCACCTAGAAATGCCTGATTAAAATGCATTTGTTGAATTTGATTAATAGAAGTCATACCTTCAATAGTTCGGGCGGTATTTATATAATTACCACCTAAAATTATAAGATTGTAATCACTTCGCTTGGAAATTATATTTGCAACATCAAGAGAATTAGTAACTATTGTGAGTCCTTTTGCGGTTAAATAACAAGATAGTATATTTGTAGCAGTAGATGTTCCTAGAAATATAGTTGAATTGTTCTTAATCATGTTTGCAACTTTCTTCGCAATTATTTCTTTTTCTTTGGAGTGCAAAGTTTTTTTTGCATTATAGTCATATTCAGTTAGGGAGGATTCTATAGGAATAGCTCCTCCATGAGTTCTTTTAACAAAACCAGATTTCTCAAGAGAAGATAAATCTCTTCTTATAGTGGATTCGGAAACAGAATATTTTTTTGCAAGATTTGCTACGTTTACACTTCCCCTTGCTTGAATGGTATTTAATATAGACATTTTTCTCTCGTCGTCATACATAGAGCTTACCTCCTAAAATATATTTATTAATGACAATATAGCATAAATGAGCATTTGATGCAACAATATGAAAGAAAATGTGCGAAAACGAGCATAAATGAGCGTGAAAAATATTGAATTAGGCAAAAAATAGTGGTATATTGAGCATATCAAAAACAAGTCGTTAATAAAAGGAGGAAAGAAAAATGGCTAAAAAGATAGTAGCAGTTACGGCGTGTCCGACAGGAATAGCACATACATTTATGGCGGCAGAAAATTTAGAAGTAACTGGAAAAGAATTGGGATATGATGTGAAAGTTGAAACTCAGGGAACATCAGGAGCAGAAAATGTTTTAACACAGAAGGAAATTGATGAAGCAGATGCGATAATACTTGCAGTTGACCGTGATATTGACGAGAGTAGATTCGTAGGAAGAAAGGTACTTAAATGTAGCGTTGGTAAAGCAGTTAAAAAAGCTAATGAGGTTATTAATAATGCGATTAATGATGTAGGAACGGAAGTTATTAAGGGAGAAAAGAAGGCTGACTCAAGCAATGGAGAAAAAGGAATTAAATCCATATATAAACACTTAATGATGGGAATTTCCTATATGCTTCCAATTGTAGTAGCTGGCGGAATTTTAACAGCGATTTCATTTGCATTTGGTATATATGCATTTCAGGATGAAGGATCAATAGCATGGGGCTTTTATCAGACAGGTGCTGTAGCAGCTTTAGGTTTGATGGTTCCTGTATTGTCGGCTTATATAGCTCATTCAATAGCAGATAAAGCAGGATTTGCAGCAGGTTTAGTTGGGGGCTTTCTGGCAAGTACAATAGGTTCAGGGTTTATCGGAGGCATTATAGCAGGCTTTTTAGCAGGATATGTAACTTTGTTCTTAAATAAATACATAAAAGTACCAAAGACAATACAAGGTGTCAAGGACATTCTTATCGTACCGATTTTATCAGTTGGAATTGTTGGATTTGTGATGTTGTTTGTTGTTGGAACTCCAATTTCAGCAATGAATGCAGGAATAACAAGTTTCTTAAATAGTCTTAATGGAGGAAGTATCGTAATTTTAGGCTTAGTATGTGGACTTTTATATTGGGACTTAGGTGGACCATTTTCAAAAATTTTATATGCATTCGCAATTGGATTAATTTCTGAAGGTGTATATGGTCCAATGGCAGCAACAATGATTTGTGGTATGGTTCCACCACTTGGAATTGCAGTAGCAACATTAGTGACAAGAAAAATGTGGACAGAAGAACAGAGACAAGCAGGAATCTCAGCGTTGTTCTTAGGAGCTAGTTATATAACAGAAGGTGCAATTCCATTTGCAGCTGAGAATCCAATAGTAGTACTTCCAGCCTGTATGATTGGAGGAGCAGTAGGAGCAATTACCTCATTAGCACTTGGTGCCGGAATTTCAGCACCTCACGGCGGATTATTCTTATTATTAATTCCAGGAGTAATAACAAATGTAGGAGGATTCTTAATTGCATTATTAGCTGGAACATTAGTGACAGCAGCTATGCTTATAATATTGAAAAAAATAACAATGGGAAAAACAAAATAGTAATTATGAAATGTTGTTGCTCTAGATATAATAGTTAGTTATGTTTAGAGCAATAATTCCTAGGAGTCAAGGAGGCAATTATGAACGATAAAAGCGTAAAGGAAATAGTCGAGATTAGTAAAAAAATCCCTTGTGAAAAAACTATAGAAGAACAGGTTTCTATAATGGAAGAATATACAGAATGTTATAAAAAATATTCGGATGTATCTGTAGCAAGAAGAGAAATTGAATGCTTAAAGGTATTATTTCCAAGAATGTTTAGGAAAATAGAGGACAAAGACTTAGTTGTCGGAAGAAGTGATATTTTGCCAATTGGTTTTGGCTGTGTAACTTCAACAGGTGGAGTAGGACATTATTGTACATTTCCTAAATTAAAAGCTTTAAGAGACAGTACAGATGATGAAGGATTGAAGGAACGTTTAAATGTACTTGAAAATTTTTGGGATAAGCATGACACGAGAAGTATGTTTTTTGACAAGGCATTAGAACCAAATAAATTTGGAAAGTTTGTTGACGCAAAATGTCCAACAATTTTAACAGCAAGACTAAGTGGAATGTATCTGGATTATCCAAAGCTTATTAAAAAAGGAATAAAAGGAATAGAAGAAGAAATCAGATTTCAGAAAAGCCAGACACAGGATGAGGAAAAAATTGATTTGTATGATTGTTTTTTAGAGTGTATGCAGTTATTAAGAGATAGTATTAAGCATTATATTAATGAATGCAACATAGAAAAAGAAAAAGCAAAAACAGAGAAAAGAAAGGAAGAAATGCAGACAGTAATTGATGCATTAGAACATATACTTGTAGACAAGCCTGAGACTATGATTGAGGGTATAGAGTTAGCATGGATATATATGATGCTTTCAATGGTAGTTAATTATGGAAGAATGGATGTTTACTTGGGAGAACTTTTAAAAAGTGATTTAGATAAAGGACTTTATACAGAAGATGAAGCTATAGAATATATTAAATCATTTTTCAAATTATTAGAAGCAAGAAGAACAAATGTTAATGGAAGAGTAATTGTTGGTGGAAAAGATAGAGAAAATGTTGAGGCATGTGATTTATTTTGCAAGTTAGCTATTAAAGCAGTAATGGCTAATAAGGATATAGAACCTCAATTTACTCTTAGGGTATATGATGGTATGAATAAAGAAGTATACAATCTTGCATTAAAAGCAATTGCTATAGGTTGCACATATCCGATTTTATACAACGATGAGGTTAATATACCGGCTGTTCAGAAGGCACTAAAAGTTGATGAAAAAACAGCGGAAAAATATGTTCCATTTGGATGTGGTGAATTGGTTATATCAGGGAAAAGTGTAGGAACACCAAATGTATGTATTAATGTATTAAAAATTTTAAATATCGCATTAAATAGTGGAATTGATCCATGGGATAATATAGATAAAAGTGGTGGAATTGAAATGAAGAAGCCTTGTGAATTAAAAAGTTTTGCTGATTTACAGGAACAGTATTATAAATTGTTAGATTATAATATTGAGCGAGGAGCAAAAAGTCATATGGAATCATATAAGCTTATGAATTCTCAGGTTAAATATTTATTTACATCACTTTTACTGGATGATTGCATCGAAAGAGGAAAAGCTGCTTTAGATGGAGGAGCACAGTATTTAGGAGGTACACTTGAAACCTATGGAAATATTAATGCATCAGATTCGCTTACATCCATTAAATATTGGGTATATGATAAGAAAAAATACTCATTAGAGGAAGTTGTGAATGCAATGAATAATAATTTTGAAAATTATGAAAACTTGCGAAAAGATATGCTAAATGCACCTAAATATGGAAATGATAATCCATACGCGGATGATGTTGCAGTAGAACTGCATGAATATGTGTGTAAAAAAGTTAGTGAACAAGCTGAAATTAACGGATTTGATTCATATAATGTCGTAATAATCAATAACCAGGTAAATACTGAGTGGGGTAGAATGACAAGTGCGTCTGCTGATGGAAGATTAAGCACTGTATATATGAATAATGGAAATAATCCTCAGGGAGGTGCTGACAAGAACGGTCCTACAGCAATGTTAAATAGCTTAGTTAAGTTAAAACCTGATTTACATGCCGGCTCAGTACAAAATATGAAATTTAGTAGAGATATGTTTATAAATCATGAAGATAAAATAAAAGCTTTACTAAGAACATACTTTAAAAATGGTGGAGGCCAGATTATGATTTCGGTTGTAAGCAAGGGTGAATTAGAGGATGCATATATTAATCCGGAAAAATATCCGAATTTGCTAGTAAGAGTTGGTGGGTTTAGTGCAAAATTTATAAACTTAGATAAAGATGTTCAACGGGAGATAATGTCAAGAACTTTAAATTAAAACGAGGTGATATCAATGGGTGTTGTATTTGATATACAAAAATTTTGTGTCAATGATGGACCGGGAATAAGAAGTGTTGTATTTTTAAAAGGATGTCCACTTAAATGCCTGTGGTGTCATAATCCAGAATCTAATTCTATAAAACCACAATTATATTGTGAATGGAGCAAATGTATTTCATGTGGCAAATGTGTAAGTGTGTGTGAAAATAATGTACACGAAATAAAAAAAGGAAAACATATAGTACATTTTGAAAAATGTACTATGTGTGGAAAGTGTATAGAAGTTTGCACAAATGAAGCTATGGGATGCTATGGATACAACGCTCAAATAGAAGAAGTTATAAAAGAGGTTGAAAAGGATAAAAATTATTATGCAGAGTCTGGTGGTGGAGTCACAATTAGTGGTGGTGAGCCAATGGCACAGTTTAAATTCACTTATGAGCTTGCTAAAGAATTATTTAGAAGAAAAATAAATGTATGCATAGAAACTAGTGGCTTTTCCAATAAAGATTATTTTGAAAAAATAGCACAATATGTAGATTGTTTTTTATTTGATTACAAGGCGACTGGAGAAGAAAAGCATATATATTTAACAGGTGTAAGTAACAAAGAGATTTTAAACAATCTTTTACTTTTGACAAAAATGAAAAAGAAAGTTATTTTAAGATGTCCGATTATTCCAGGACAGAATTTGTCAGAAGATCATCTAAAGGCAATTGCTGATTTAAGTAATAAAGGAGTGCATTCAGTTGAAATAATTCCATATCATAATATGGGAGTTGCAAAGGCAAAAAAGATAGGGTCTGGAATGTATCTTAGTAATGTGAAAATACCACGGGCAGATGATGTGGAAAACTGGATTGAAAAAATAAAAAAATATGGGGGAATTAATATAAAAAAATCATAAATAGATAACTAAATTTTTCATAATATTAAGGATGTCATATGTTTAATAGCAAATGGCATCCTATTTTATTAAATATATGAAAATTTATATCGTAATAATTGCTTTTTTATAATAAAATAGAAAATGAAAATTATATTTTGCATATGAAAATGAGTTAATGTTATGCAAATAAAGAGTAAAATCATATGTTTTTACAAGGAGGAACACAAATGAGTGAAGTATTAAAAGAAATGAAAGAAAGAAGAAGTATTCGTAAATATAAGTCTGATATGGTCCCACAGGAAATTCTGGATCAGATTATCGAAGCAGGATTATATGCAGCAAGTGGAAAAGGAACTCAAAATACAATAATTATTCAGGTGACAAAAAAGGAATTAAGAGATGAAATAGCTGAGATGAATAGAAAGATTGGTGGATGGGAAGAAGGATTTGACCCATTCTATGGAGCTCCTGCAATGCTAATTGTTTTAGCTAGAAAGGATTGGCCAACAGGAATTTATGATGGAAGTCTTGTAATGGGAAATCTTATGTTAGCAGCACATGATTTGGGTATTGGAAGTTGTTGGATACACCGTGCAAAGGAAGAATTCGAAACGGAATGGGGAAAGAACATTCTTAAATCATTAGATATTACAGGAGAATATGTTGGAATAGGTCATTGTGCCTTAGGTTATGCAGATGGAGAAACACCAAAGGCTGCAAAGAGAAAAGTAAATAGGGTATTTTACATTAAATAATGTGTAAAACATATTTTAATGACTGTCAACTTAAATAAAGTTTTGAGTTGACAATCAAAACTCCTTTAATGTAATATTGAATAAAATGAATTATGAAAAAGGAGATTAAAAGATGAATATGTTAGATTTGGCACAGGAAATTATAAAAGGCAGACGAATATCAAGAGAAGATGATTTGTCTGTCTTTTTAAATTGCGATTTAAAGGAACTTTGCGCGGGAGCAGATAAAATTCGCGAATATTTTATAGGAGATAAAGTAGATTTGTGCTCCATAATTAATGGAAGAAGTGGAAGGTGTCCTGAGGATTGTAAATATTGTGCTCAGTCTGCACATTATAATACAAATTGTGAAACTTATGATTTTCTACCGGAAGAGAAAATATTAGAAGCCTGTAAGTTAAATGAGAGAGAAGGAGTAGACAGATTTTCAATTGTTACAGCAGGGAGAGCTTTGACCGGAGAAGAATTTGACAAAGCGATTCATGCATATGAGACGATGAAGTCACAGTGCAAAATTGATTTGTGTGCATCGATGGGATTTTTAAATGAGGAGCAGTTACATAGACTTCATATGGCAGGTGTCACAAGCTATCATCATAATATAGAAACATCAAAACGTAATTTTCCTAATATATGTACAACACATACTTATGAGCAGAAAATCGAAACACTAAAAAAAGTAAAAGCAGAAGGTATGTGTGCATGCTCCGGTGGAATTATTGGAATGGGAGAAACATGGGAAGACAGATTAGATATGGCAGTAAGCCTTGCAGAATTAGAAATTGACTCAATTCCAATAAATGCACTTATGCCTATAAAAGGAACACCACTTGAAAATCTTCCAAAGCTTACAGAGGATGATATTTTAAGAACAATAGCATTTTTCAGATATATTAATCCGGAGGCAAATATTCGCTTAGCAGCAGGAAGAGCATTACTAACAAATGATGGAGAAATAGCATTTGAATCAGGTGCATCTGCAAGTATTACAGGAGATATGCTTACAACTGTAGCGTGTGCAACGATTAGAAGTGATAGAGAAATGTTAAAAAATTTAAATCGTGATGTGACACCGGAATATTGGAAAAACAACTAAGATAATTTACTACATAAAAAGTGTGTCTACAGTGTATAAAAAATTTATGGCGTAGAAAAATGCATATTGTAATTACGGTACAGAAAAATACTTTTATGCTATATAAATAAAAAGCATATTATGTTGTTAAAAAAGCAAAAATATGTTACCTTTAAATACAGCAACTTAATTTAATTAAGTAAAAATAAAATTTATGAGGTGACAATTATGAAACAAAAAAACGGGTTTAGTGGGCAGGTAGGATTTGTACTCGCTGCGGCAGGAAGTGCTGTAGGTGTAGGAAATCTTTGGAGATTCCCATATCTGGCAGCAAAGGATGGTGGGGGACTTTTCCTTATCATATATTTGGTGCTTGTATTGACAGTAGGTTTTACATTATTAACAACTGATATTGCAATTGGTCGTAAGACAGGAAAGAGTGCGATATATGCATATCAGTCAATGAGAAAGAAGTGGAAGTTTTTAGGGGTTATTACATTTTTGGTTCCTGTATTAATTATGACTTATTATGCTGTAATCGGTGGATGGATTCTTAAGTATATGACTATTTATATTTTCGGTTCAGGAAAAGATGCAGTAGCGGACAATTATTTTACGAACTTTATTTCATCGTCTTCTTCAGTATGGTTTGGAATTATTTTTATTCTTTTAACAGTTATTATTGTTTATAATGGAGTTGAAAAAGGTATTGAGAGAGTTTCTAAATTCATTATGCCGGTACTTTTAATTTTAGTAATCGGAATAGCAATTTTCTCATTAACTTTAAAAACAACTTTAGATGATGGAACAGTTAGAACAGGTCTTCAGGGATTAAAGGTTTATTTGAAACCTGATATGTCAGGTATTACCGTACATAAATTTTTACAGATTTCATTAGATGCAATGAGTCAGTTATTCTTCTCATTAAGTGTATCAATGGGTATTATGATTACATATGGTTCATATGTTAAGAAAGATGTTAATTTAAATAAAGCAGTATCTCAGATTGAAATTATGGATACGGCGGTAGCTTTCTTAGCCGGTATGATGATTATTCCTGCAGTATTTGTTTTCTCAGGTCTTGATGGAATGTCAGCAGGACCGGGACTTATGTTTGTATCACTTCCAAATGTATTTTATAGAATGGGATTTGCAGGCAGAATTGTAGGACTTATTTTCTTTGTATTAGCAGCATTTGCGGCATTAACTTCATGTATTTCTGTATTAGAATCAATCGTTGCAAATTGTATGGAAATTTTCCATGCAGATAGAAAGAAAACTACAGGAATTCTATCTGTTATTTATTTAATTGCAACAGCAGTTATTGCTTTAGGATATAGCATTTTCTATGTAGAAGTTAAACTCCCAAACGGAAGCACAGGACAGCTTTTGGATATTATGGATTATATTAGTAATAGTTTCCTTATGCCATTTATTTCATTACTATCAGCGATACTTATTGGTTGGATAATGAAGCCGTCATGGATTGCAGAGGAAATGGAGTTAAATGGAGAAAAGTTCTCACGTAAAAAATTATATAATATTATGATAAAATATATAATGCCATTAATTATGATTATTTTATTCTTGCAGTCAACAGGACTACTAAATATGATTACGAAATAAAGATTCTAAAGAACAGAGACTCTGATAGTTTAAGAGTTTCTGTTTTTTTGTATAGGGCAAGGCCATATTTATAAAGGCGAGTTTTTTGTGAAGAAAAAACGAGGCTTTAATTAATCCATTTTTATTTAAAATTAATTTTAAGTTTGTTTTAGGAGCAAATAAGTTTGTTGACAACCCTTTTTCAGAAGTCTAAAATGGAGCTGATTTGGAACAATTACAACGAGAAAAAATTATGAATGCAACAGATACAACAGAATTTCTTGGACAGGAAAAGATTAGTAAAATATTATTTAAACTAGCTACACCTGTTATGTTTGCACAGCTTATACAGGCATTATATAATATTGTGGACAGTTTATTAAAAATTTTGAGTAGAGGTTAGAATGTAATTTTAAGGAAAGAGTTGACATTAATAAAAACGCAAACAATTTATTTGAGAATAGTGAAATTAAAAAAATATAATAATAAAAATACAACGAGTTAATAAAAAAAGGAGACAACATGGCAGAAAATAAAAGTAATTATAGAAATACATCAAAAGAATTAATGGCGTTTATAAAGAAAAGCCCTACAGCATTTCATGTAGTAAATAATTTTTCGCAGATGCTTGAAAAATCAGGATTTACCAAATTAAATGAAAGAGATAAGTGGAAGTTAAAAACGAATGGAAAATACTATGTAACAAGAAATGATTCGTCAATAATCGCATTTCGTATGCCTGAGAATGAAGATTTTTATAATTTTCAGATATCAGCTGCACATAGTGATTCACCGGCATTTAAAATTAAAGAAAATCCTGAGATGATAGAAGACAGTAATTATGTAACATTAAATGTAGAAAAGTACGGTGGAATGTTGATGGCACCTTGGCTTGACAGACCACTTTCCGTGGCAGGACGTGTTATTATAAAGGATAGAAATACCCTTAAGCCTGTTCTTATAAATGTAGATAGGGATTTGTGTGTTATACCAAATCTTGCAATTCATATGAACAGAGATGCCAATAACGGAATAAAATATAATCCACAAAAAGATATGATACCTTTATTTGGTGAAATCTATTCAAAGGATAAATTTAAAGAAATAATTGCCAAAGAAGCGGGTACAGATGCAGAAACTATTATAAGTACAGATTTATTTGTGTACAATAGAGAATTGGGGACAATTTGGGGAGCAGATAATGAATTTATATCAGCTCCAAGACTAGATGACGTAATGTGTGCGTATAGTTGCATAAATGCATTGATTAAAAGCAAAGAGACAAATAAAGAAAGTGTAAATGTATGTGCTGTTTTTGACAACGAGGAAGTTGGAAGTACTACGAAACAGGGAGCTGATTCATCATTTCTTGCAGATGTACTTTCACGAATTTCAATGTGTAAGGGAAAAGACAATGAAGATTTTGTAAGAGCGTGTGCATCATCATTTATGCTTTCAGCAGATAACGCTCATGCGGTACATCCTAATTATAAGGAAAAAGCTGACCCAACAAACAGACCATATATGAATAAAGGAATTGTTATTAAATATAATGCAAATCAAAAATATACAACTGATGCAGTATCGGCAGCAATATTTAAGGAAATTTGCAAAAAAGCGGAAGTGCCTGTTCAGTCATATGTAAATCGTTCAGATATTCCGGGTGGCTCAACTCTTGGAAATATTTCAAACAGTCATATATCACTTAATACAGTAGATATAGGACTTGCACAGCTTGCAATGCATTCGCCATACGAGACGGCAGGAATAAAAGATACAGAATTAATGATAAAGGCTGTGAAGAAATTTTATGAGACAGCTATTATAACAGGCGAAAATGGAGAGATTAGTTTAAAATAGAAAGTTCCATATCTTTCAACCAGACGAAAAGAATGGTATAAATAATTATAGTAAAATTAAGGTGTCTTTATATCAGAAAAAAACTGATGTAAGGACATTTTTCGCAATATCGGTCAATATATGTATATTATATTTAAAAATAAAAAAACTAATATAGAATATATATTGGGAAGGAATTAAGAAATGGATAAATTAAATATTAGTAGAAGTGGTGATAAGTTGACTAGAGAAGATGTAATAGAAAAAATTAAAGAGTATTTAAAAAGACTTAAAAATAAAGACAACCTCGAAAGTGTACGTGCTGATTTTGTAAAAGAATTTAAAGAGGTTGACGCGTCTGAAATTATGTTAGCGGAACAAAGGCTGTTAAAAGAAGGAACGCCTTTAGAAGAGGTTCAAAAGTTATGTGATGTACATTCTGCATTATTCCATGGAAAAACTACAGAAGAAAGAATTTTAAATGCAGAAAAAGCTGCAAATCAGTCTGTTAAAGAAAAAAGGATGGCTGCAACCAAAAAACTAATTAGTATTTCGGGACATCCATTATATACATTTACCCGTGAAAATGAAAAAATTGAACAGCTAGTTGAAAGATGTATGGGTGTTGCAAATGATGGAAATATTGAGAAAGAATTATTAACTAATCTAAGACAGATAGCAATTCATTATGCAAAGAAGGGAGATTTGCTGTATCCCCATTTAAAAGTTAAGTATGATATTAGTGGACCATCGGATGTAATGTGGACGGTAGATGATGAAATCAGGGATGAAATAACAAAATTATACAATGCAGATGAACAGGATAACGAATGGAAAGAGAGATTTAAAGCGGTTTTAATTCGAATAAAAGAAATGATATATAAAGAGGCAAATATACTTTTTCCTAATTGTGCATTAAATTTTACGGAAACAGAGTGGTATGACATATATATAGACTCAAAGGATTATGAAAAATGTCTGGATGTAGAAAATGTGATTTGGGAAGAAGCAGAAAAGGCATATATTACTAAAAAGAAAAAAATAGTAGAAGACAGGAAAGTAAAAGAAGATGAAATAGTGATGGCTGGAGGAACAATGACAGTAGAACAGCTTGCAGCTATGCTTAATACAATTCCACTTGAAATAACATTTGTAGATACAGAAAATATAAACAGATATTTTAATGAAGGCCCTAAGGTATTTAAGCGACCGGAAATGGCTATTGGAAGGGAAGTGTTTTCATGTCATCCTCCAAAAGTAGAAAAACAGGTGAGAAGAATTATAGAAGAATTTAAAAGTGGAAATATGGACAAGGTACCGGTATGGATGGAAAAGAATGGAAGAACAATGTTAGTGACCTATATGGCAGTAAGAAATGAAAAAAAAGATTATTTAGGAACAGTAGAGTTGGTTCAGGATATGGAATTTGTAAAGGAACATTTCAAATTGTAACAAAAATTAAATAAAATTTATGGTTATGATAATATTGAAAATTTAGAAAATTATTTAAGATTAAGGCTAAGAAAATTTTAGTCATAATGAAATAAAAAATACAGATAAATTTTAATAACAAAAGTTTATCTGTATTTTTAAATATAATATTTCCAGTTTTGTGGTTATGCAAACATAGAAAATCCCATAACAACAATTCCAAGAACTACAAGTATAATACCTGTTGCACGATTTAAGGTTTTAGGTGTTGCTTTATTTGCAAAAACTGCTGCAATTCTAGCCCAGATTAATGTGAACAAAATACACAAAATCCAAACTTTCACATCAGGTACGCCACCTATGGCAAAATGAGATGCAGCACCTGTAAATGCAGTGAAGGCCATAATAAATACACTTGTTCCGACTGCAGTTTTTAATTCATAGCCAAGAACAGATGTTAGTATAAGTAACATCATCATGCCACCTCCTGCACCGATGAAACCACATATAAATCCAATTAAAACGCCACATATAACTGACTGGATGGCACGTTTTTTTGCAGATACATTTTCCATAGCTTCCTTAGTTGTCATAACAGGTTTTACGATAAATTTAATACCCAGAATAAAAGTCATAAATACTGAAAATCCACCCATTGTAGTTGAAGGAACAAGATTGGAAACATAGCTTCCGACAACTGTAAATGCAAGAACACTGACCATCATAATAATACCATTTTTAATGTCAAGATTCTTGTTTTTCCCATAAGTGTAAGCAGAGATAGCACTGGCAAGAACATCTGATGAAAGTGCTATACCTACCGCCATATAAGGGTCCATACCAAGAAAAGTGATTAACATAGGACTGATAACTGCGGCGGCGCTCATTCCGGCAAATCCTGTACCAAGTCCGGCACCCATTCCAGCAAAAAAAGTAACTAGTATTGTAATAAATAAAGACATTGTAAAAGTCCTCCTTTAAGCATTAAGTATAATGAAACTGGAAAATATTATAACAGATACGTATTGTGAAAACAAACAGGTTACAGAAATATATGTAAATACAGTTACATAAATATATGTAAATATATAGATATAAAAAATGTTACAGTAAGCTGTGAAAATATATGGAAAAATGCTACAAAAAATGTTACCGTTATACAGAGACGTAAAATAGAGGGATGAAAAACTTTAATTTTGTTTAATGGGTCAATGAATATCTAGAACCAACTTTGTAGGAAGTTTCTTAAGACCGGAGAAGCTTAAGGAAGCAAGAAAACAGTTCGACAATGGAAATATAGGGTACGAAGAACTGAAAAAGGTTGAGGATGAAAGCATAACAGAGTTAATTATAAAAACTAAAAATTTAGGATATAACGTAATTACAGATGGAGAATTCAGACGTGCAACATGGCATCTTGATTTTATGTGGGGATTCGACGGAGTGGGAAACACACCAACTAAGACAGGCTTACCTTTCCACGGTGAAGACGCAATGGCCGACGACACATATTTAGTAGGAAAAGTTGGCATAAAAGGAGAGCATCCTTTTGTTGAACATTTCAAATTCGTGAAACAGTTTGAAGATGAAAATACTATAGCAAAGCAAACTATTCCATCACCTGCACAGTTTACAATGCCATTTAACAAAGAACACACTTTGAAATATTATGGAACAGTCAAAGAAGTTTGGAGTTAGTTAAAAAAATAAAGTATGCTATATTAATGAGTTAATCAATAATATAGCATACTTTATTTTATATGAAATTTTTATATTGTAATCCATCCAAATGCATTTGCGATTGAACTAAGAAGAATAATTGTTGCAAATATAGGACAAAGATATTTAATCATAAAATTAAAAATTTTCTTTCTGCGAAATTTTCCCTCGCCGTTAAGAACCTCTTCCTCAATCTTATTAAGACCAATTACCTTTGAAACGAGTATACATATGGCAAATGCTGCAATTGGCATCATTACAGAGTTTGTTAAAAAGTCAAAGAAATCTAAAAATTGCATTCCAATGATTTTTACACAGGCTAAAGGTCCATAACCAAGAGCTGATAAACTTCCTAGAACAAGCATTATTCCACCAAGAATGAAAGTAGCTTTCTTTCTGCCCCATCCAAATTCATCTTGAAAAGTTGAAACAGCACTTTCAGTTAAGGCTATTGAACTCGTAAGTGCTGCAAATAAAACTAATGTAAAGAATAAAATTCCAACAACCGTGCTAAGTCCCATGCTTTCAAACATTTTAGGAATAGTGATGAACATTAATGAAGGACCTGCATTTAAGGCATCAGGGTCACCACCAGAGAAAGCAAATACTGCAGGGATAATCATTAAGCCAGCCATAATCGCAATAGCGGTATCAAATATTTCTACATTTTTAGTAGAATCTTCGATTGATAAATCCTTCTTCATGTATGAGCCGAATGTAATTAAAATTCCCATAGCAATTGATAAAGAATAAAACATCTGTCCCATTGCAGCAACAACAGTCATCCATGAAAAATTCTCAAAATTAGGAATAAGGAAATATTTTACTCCGGCTAAAGCACCAGGTCGTGTCACAGAATAAATTGTAATTATAATTGATAAAACAATTAAAATAGGCATCATAAATTTTGATACACGTTCAATACCATTTCTAACTCCGGCATAAATAATGGCTAAAGTAATAAATGTAAATATTATAAAGCAGATTTCAGCGGAAAAACCACCTGTAATAAAATTAGTAAAATAGTCATCACCCGCTAATAATTTGCTGCCGCCAATTATATATTCGGCTAAATATTTAATAACCCATCCACCAATTACAGAATAATATGGAACAATGAGAATAGGAATAATAGCGTTAATCCATCCGCCTAAAGATGCAAACTTAGAGTTGCCAAAAAATTTAAAAGCACCCACAGGACTTTTCTTAGTCATACGTCCAATAGATGTTTCAGCAACAATCATTGTATATCCAAATGTCAGGGCAAGAATGATATATACTAATAAGAACATCCCGCCGCCATATTTAGCAGCTAAATACGGAAATCGCCATATGTTTCCAAGACCTACAGAAGCTCCGGCAGCAGATAATACAAATCCCAGCTTTCCGGAAAAAGAACTCCTTTTATTATTGTGTTTTTTCATAATTTTTTACCTCTCATATACTTTTTAATCGCAAGTATAAAAAGTGTAACATAGAGCAGAAAAAAACACAATAAGAGTAGAATAAAATCGTCTGACAGAAGAGTAAAATAAATCGCTATGAAACAAAGAGTAAAAACAGTTAGAAATCAAATGAATATGCACCAAAGGATACATCAAAAGTGGTGGCATTAAGAAAACTTGACAGAAAGGCAAAAATGCCGGCAACGATATTTACTTATACTTTTGGTATTTTATAAGCATTAATTACAGGAATAGGGATGTGTCTGTCAATGAAGGTAATAGGTAATGGAAACCTGATGTTTATTTTGGAAATAATAATTGGCATAATAGGATTGGCATGAATGGGAGTAAATTATCCGATTTATAAAAAAATGTTTAAACACATTTTTAGTCCGGCAATGGATATGTATAGTATTTCAAATGAAGAAAAAACATATATTACAGCATTTTACATAAATGGAATGATTGCTGTTGTAAAAGAATGGCTACAAAATGATTGCAAAATGTCAGAAGAACATATATGTGACATAATTTTAAAATGTGTAAATACATCTAATTAATAAATTATTTAATGTAATCTTGCAGTGTTAAAAATATTAATATTAGTTAAATTTAGTAATTACAAAACAATTTAATATTATGGTCAAATTTAAATTATTATAATAAGCAGTAATGAATATTTGGAGAAGAATTTTATGAAAGCAGGAATTTATCTTGGAAAAGAGAGTATATCCGTATCTAAGATTTGTAAAAAATGATACAAAGAGAGCAGGAACAATAGGCGGCTTTTCAGAGTATATTTTAGTACCGGAGGCAAAGTTAAAGCATTCACTTTATTTTATACCGGCTGAAATAAGTGACAGGGAAGCAAGTTTAATTGAGCCTTTTACAGTGGGATGCAGAGCTGCAAGACGTTCACAACCACAAAAAGGAGAAAAAGCAATTGTATTTGGATGTGGAACAATTGGAATTGCAGCTGCAATTACGCTAAAATATTTTGGATTAGATCAAGTTATAATAGCAGATTTATCAGATTTCAGATTGAATATTGCAAAAAAACTTGGATTTGAAACATGCAATATAGCAAATAATGAAAAGTAAACGATGGGATATTGAATCAATTATCACGGATGAATATCCGTTAGAAAAACTTGACGAAGCAATAGAAAAAGCATCAAAGGCAGACGAAGCATTTAATGTTGTGATTAAATTTTAGAAAAATAAACAGCGTAGGAGTAGGACAATTTTCTTAAGCAATTGCTGCAGTAGAAAAAACAGAGGAATAGAATTTATATGGTTAAAAAATATGGCTAAAATGAAAAGGGGTTTTTCATTTTAGCCATATTGCAATTGTATAGGTAATTTATAAATAATAAATATTACCTTTTACTAACTAACAACCGAATTTAAAAAAATTGCAAAGAGCATTAAATAACTCGGAACAGCTATTGAATTTAAAACACATAGTTTCGTCCTCCTTATTTTAGATTTGTACTGGCCAATTACAAGATGAATTGTAACAATTTCGTAATATTTAAACAATAGGGGATAATTGGAAATAGTTTATACGTTTAAAATAAAATTTCCTAAGTACATAAATATGTGGAACTAAGCTCAAAGCATTTTAAAAGCCCTACAAATTTAAAAATAAGTTAAATATAGGGCAAGTTGCACGAGTTTACCTAAGCCCAAATAAAGATGTTTTTGAAATTGAATTATGATATAATTACAAAATCCCTACTAATTAAGAAAGAGAAGGTCAGAAAATGAATATTGCAATTTGTGATGATGATATGGTGATTATTGAACAGATTGAAGAATTTCTTCAAATTATTCACGATAAATCATTGGAATATGAGGTGTTTTTTTGTGCGGAAGAATTACAGAAATACATAACAGAAAATAATGTTAATTTTGATGTGTTTATATTAGATATTGAAATGAAAGAAATGTCAGGGATAGATTTTGCAAAAAAACTTAGAGAGAAAAATGTTGATTCTTTAATTATTTTTATGACCAGTCATTCGCAATATGTATTTGATGTGTTTGAAACCGTAACATTTGACTTTATACAAAAACCGTTAACCTTCGAAAAAATAAAAAATACATTAGAGAAAACAAAGAACTATTTAGAAATAAAGAGAAGGAGCTTTGTATTTTCTTACAAAAAAAATAATTACAACATTGCATTTTCAGACATTTGTTATTTAGAAAAAGATGGTAGAAAAGTATGGATATATACAATTGATGATAAAAAATATCAATGTAATATGACATTGAAAGAAATATGGTCACAATTAGATGATGAAATGTTTGGAATGTTAAATAAATCGTTGATTGTAAATCTTTCAAAAATCGAAGGGATTATAGGAGAAAATGTAATTTTGCAAGATCACAGGATGCTATATGTAAGCAGAGATTATAGAAAAGAAATTAAGAAAAAGCACTTGAATTATTTAAGGGGGCAGGTATGAGCATAATTTATGATTTAATAATTAATATAATTGACTATTTGATTATTTTCAAATATTTTAAGAGTTTTAGTGAAAAAAGAACTATGAAAAAGAAATATTGTACGATTCTTTTTTGTGGATGCATAATTTTGATTAGTGTTGTAAATCAGTTTCACAATCCAAATGCAAATCTGATTTTATGTATATTGATGATTTATCTATATAGTTGCTCATTTTCATATAGTATTTCGTATCATATAATTCTACCGGTTTTGTACATAGGATTTGGAATTGTAGCGGAACTGATAGGATTTTTTGTTTTGAATTTTTTAGGACAGGCAATTCCATATTTTATCCGTTACTATGGAAGTTCTTTTATCTGCGAAATTATCCGCTTTTTAATAGTTTATGCAATTTGTAAAGTTAGGAAAATAAAATTCCCTAAATTGTCTTTTGATATAAGTAAATATCTGGTTATTATTCCACTTACATGTGTTTGTATATGTTGTATAACTATGAATATTATTCAAAACAGTAAGAATAATCCGGTTATTATAATGTGTTTAATGATAATAGTTATGACGATTTCGAGTAATGTTTTAATGTTTAAAATGTTTGTTAAAGTAACAGAAACATTATCGGATAATTATGAAAAGGAAATGTTGTTACAAGAGGCACAGGCAAAAGAACAATATTATAATGAAGTGGAAAAAAGTAATAAAGAGATACGAAGAATTAAGCATGATTTGAAAAATATGCTATTAGCGATATGCTCAGAGGCACAAAAGAATAATGAGATTTCAAAAGAAATTTATAAAATTATTAATGAGTTAGATGCGAGTAACAAAAAATTATATACATCTAATATAGTTATAAATACGATAATAAATCACAAGATGTGCCTGGCAGAAAATTTGAAAATAAAGACATATGTAAACATTAAAGTACCAAAATCCGTTAATCTTGATTATAAAGATGCAGGAATCCTGTTAGGAAATATATTAGATAATGCAATAGAATCTTGCAAAAAAATTAATATGGAAGACAGATGGATTAAAATAGACATAATTTATAAGAAGAATACAATGTTTATAAAAATCTGCAACAGCAAGATAAAGGAGTTAGTGAATATAAAACAAACTAGTAAACATGATGTGCATAATCATGGAATTGGAGTATCAAGTATAGAGAATATTGTAAATAAATATGGTGGGTATGTAGAATTTATCGATAAAGGAGAAGAATTTGAAGTAGCTGTAAGTTTGTATGGAATATAAGAATTGTTAATAAAAATGGCAATCGGGCAATTATTATATTGATATTTGTAAATGCGAAAAATATTTTACAAATGATTACATATAAAACACAAATGATTACATTGTGGCAAAAAAAGAAAAAATTAAATGTATAATAATGCAAGTGTAAAAATACGTTTTTTTCATATGTATTAGATGTATGCAATTCGTTAAATTTGTACAGGCTTGAGTGTGGCAAACTTAGCATATGTACCACCGGATTAAAAGTCGTGGTGGTACATATGCGTGAAATGGTGAACCGGGGTAGGCCGTATTCCAATCTTTAATCACCAAATATAAAAGAAAATCATTAAAAAATTATATAGAGATGAAAAAGAATAATTATTAAATAGTCATATAGAGTTGCGAAAAAAAAATAGTTGAAAAAAGTTACTGGAAAAAATGGCATAAAGGCAAAAAGGAGAAGTTATGAATAAAATATTGGAGAGGTTTAAAAATTTCTTTTCTGCATCACATGACAGGGAACAAAAAGGAATTCAGTCAACTAAGCATGGAATGCTTAATAATTTCATGTATGCAGTTAAGCTGACGTGGAGTTTTAGCAGAATATTTATTATAGCGGTTATTGCCGGTGGAATATTAATCTCATTATACAATCTTATTGGAATTTATATACCAAAAATTGCTTTAGCATTGGTAGAGCAAAAGGTTAGTACAGACGTAATGATTAAGGTGATGGTAATAGTGGGAGTGGCAACTCTTATACTTAATCTTATTGCCTATAAGGCTAGTTATATTTGCGAATATCAGTGGGAAAACGTGTACAAAGGTATAGTTTCAAAATATCTTAGAAAATCATTTACAACGGATTTTAAAAATATGGAAAATCCGGATTTCCTTGATTTAACTCAAAGATCAAAACAGGCATTGTATACATATCAGGGAATTCATGGATATTGCATGAGAGGGCAGAACATAATTGCCAATCTTACCATGGTATTTATTTCCGGCTTTGCCATAGCTTTAGTTAATCCGGTGCTTGTACTTGTTATAATTACACTTTCGTTTTTTATCTATAAAATTTTAGATTCAACAATGGAGTGGAGCAAGACAGAATTTAGAGATGCTATGGCATCTAATTATAGAAAAAATAGTTATTTTTCAAATACAGCAAGAGACTTTAAGTACGCTAAGGACATAAGACTGTTTAAAATGCAGGAGTTTATACAGAATATGTGGAATGACATTAACACAATATATTATGCTGCCTGCAAAAAACATCACAGTAAGTGGATTATGTGTGAAGCAAAAATGAGTATGCTTAGATTAATTCAAAATGTATTGCTATATTCAGTGCTTATTTACATGATTATGTTTAGGGGCATGAGTATTTCTAATTTTGTTTTATATATTGGATTAGTGGCTGCATTTTCAACAGCCATGACGGATCTGTTTTGTAATCTTGTGTGGATGAATATGAACAGAATGCAGTTAGATGATTTTAGAACATTTATGGATTGGACAGAGGAGATACCTGATTATCAAAAGGGTGAGGGAACAATAAAGAATATCAAATTAGAAAAATACGAATTTAAATTTGAAAATGTCTCATTTAAATATCCGGGACATGATAAATTTATTCTAAAAAATCTTAACCTCACAATAGAGGCAGGAAGTAAACTTGCAATAGTAGGAATAAACGGCGCAGGAAAAACTACTCTCACAAAGCTTCTTATGAGACTATATGAACCAACAGAAGGAAGAATTTTACTTAATGGAGTTGATATAAAACAGTTTGACAGAGAATCATATTTTAATATCTTTGCTCCGGTATTTCAGAATATAGAAATATTTGCTTTCCCTGTATGGCAGAACATTTCAATGAAGCCTGAAAATGAAACTGACAGAAATAAGGTTATGGAAACATTAAAAAGAAGTGACTTAGAGGAGAAGATTAACAAGTACGAAAACAAAATTGACACTACACTTCTTAGAATTATTGACCCTAAAGGTGTGGATTTTTCCGGTGGAGAAAGACAAAGACTTGCTATGGCAAGAGCATTATACAGTGACAGGGAGGTACTTGTACTTGATGAACCTACAGCGGCACTTGATGCATTGGCAGAAGACAAAATGTATCAGGAATTTAACGAAATGGTAAAGGGAAAGACTGCAATTTTTATTTCTCACAGACTTTCAAGCACAAGATTTTGTGACAAAATAGTTATGTTTGAGGATGGAAAAATTATTGAAGAGGGAACACATGATGAATTAATGAAAACTGGCGGAAAATATAGTGATATGTTTCAGATTCAGGCACAGTATTACAAAAGTGAGAAGGAGGGAGTAACATGCTAAAAAAATTATTTAGTGGAATTAAAGACATAGCTTTTTGCACCGGATATTTTGCAAAGTTTGCATGGAAAAAGCTTCCAATCTATTACTTTTATATTTTGTTGTCAGTTATAGTTAACACAGCAGGACCTTTTGTTTCTATTATCGGCTCAAAATATTTAATTAATGAAATCGTATATGAGCAGAACAGAAACATTGGTATGATAATTTTCTGGGTAGCTTTTATCTGCATTGGAACTTATCTTTATGCAGTAGTAGGAAAGTTTGCAAATGAGAAGCAGAATTATTGTAATGACCGTTTTGACAGAATGCTTCAAATGGAAATAAGTTTTAATACTATGCAAATGAAGTTTGAGTATACTGAAAATTCTGAAATGCTAGACAGTGTAAATAAAGCAGGACGGGCATTTGAACAAACTAACCTTATACAGGGACTTACAGACGGAATCGTAGGACTTATAAGTAATATATTAGTGCTTGCAGGGGTTATGTATATAGTTGTTAATTGCTCAGTATGGTTACTTATTCCTGTATTTTTAAGTTTCGTTATTAATACATATATGACAATGAAAACAACAAAATTAAAGGAAAATTATTTCTCTGAAGCAATGGAAATAGACCGTGTTGTTGATTATTATCTGGATGAACTTACAACAGGTGAGTATGCCAAGGATATTAGAATTTATAATGCAGATAATATGATTATTGATAACCAGAAGGAACAGAGTACTAAGCAATATAATCTTTCAAAAAGAAGCATGAAAAAAATATGGAATAATGAAAAAATTTCAATAACATCAACGGAGATTTGTAATATAGCAGTTTATATTATTCTTGGTGTAAATACATTAACAGGAAAGATTACAATCGGAGATTTTAGCAGCCTTACACAGGCAGTTATTAAGTTTACGGAAGCACTTTATAATATTTCAAGAGGATTAATGGGATTAAAGTATACAGCATCAATTCTAAAATATTATCTTGATTATATTGAAAAAGCTGAAATTGATATAAAATATGAGAAAAGTAAAAATGCAGAAGTTCCAAATGTTAATGATGGTGTATCTATAGAATTTAAAAATGTAAGTTTTAAATATCCTAATACAGATGTTTATATTTTAAAAAACATAAATACATCAATACATCCGGGAGAACATCTTTCAATAGTAGGAAAAAATGGTGCAGGAAAGACAACTTTCATAAAACTTCTTTGCAGATTATATGAAGTTACAGAAGGAGAAATTCTTGTAAATGGAGTAAATATAAATGATATAGAATACTCTAAATATTTAGATTTACTTTCAGTAGTTTTTCAGGATTACAGGCTTATGGCATTTTCCATAAAGGATAATATTGATATGGGACAGAATAAATATGCCAATGGCGATATAGGACAGAAAGAATATGCCAATGGCGATATGGGACAGAATAAATATTCTAATGTTGAAAATAAGATTAATGAACTGTGCAAAATAGTAGAGATTGACGGTTGGATTAATTCTTTGGAAAATAAGCAAAATACAAACCTTTATAAAATGTTTGATGAGTCAGGAGTTGAACCATCAGGTGGTCAGGCTCAGAAGCTTGCAATTGTCAGGGCATTGTATAAGGATGCACCGGTAGTAGTACTTGACGAACCTACAGCAGCCTTAGATCCAATCGCTGAATTTGAAGTCTATAACAACTTTGATAAGCTTGTTGGTGGAAAAACCGCAGTTTATATATCCCATAGACTTTCATCCTGTAGATTTTGCGACAGAATAATAGTTTTTGATGGTGGTACAATAATTGAGGACGGAAGTCATGACAAATTAATGGAAAATACAAACGGATTTTATTTTAATATGTACAATACTCAGGCTAAACACTACCAGAATTAATTGCTACAGGATTTAAGTAGTATCGGAGTTATAGATAGCCATATTGGAATAAGAGCAAGTATTTTATTAAAAAAGAAAAATAAAAAATTATTGTAACTTGAAAAAACGCACACATCCATAGTATCATTGATAAATAAGCTGAATTTTACAGAACCAATATGAGTAAAAACCTAAAAGAAGAGGAAAATAATCAATGACAGTGCAGAAGAAAAATATTCTGGTTATAGAAGATAGTGAACAATACATGGATATGATTTGTAGCAAATTATCAAATATTACCGACATAAATGTTTACAAGGCAAAAGATAGTGCGCAGGCATATAAATATGCGTTAGAAGAAAATATAAGCGTATTTATAGTGGATATAATTCTTGATACAAATGCTTTAGGAGATGTGTCAGGAATTAAATTCGTTGAAAGAATACGAACCATACCTGAATACAAATTTACACCAATTATAATCACATCATCTTTAGAAGACCCTAAGTTACATTCATACAGTTATTTGCACTGTTATCGCTACTTTGAAAAATCTTATGACATCAATGAACTTATGGATACAGTTAAAGAAGTATTAGAATTTGAAACTCCGAAGGAAGAATCGAAGATAATATATTATAAAAGAGACGGAATTTTGTTCTCACTTCAGACAAAAGATATTGTATATGTAGAGAACAGAAACAGGTACATAGAATATCATTGCACAGATGGAGTACATAAGGCACCATATGCGTCATGTAAGAGTATTATTCAGGAGTTAGGAGATAACAATTTTGCACAATGTAATAAACATGTTGTTGTAAATATGAACTATATTTTAAGTATAGACTCAGTTAACAGATATATTAAACTTATAAATAATTATGGAGAACTTGAAATAGGCCCTAGATTAAAAAAAGAATTTATGAGCAGGTTGAAAAATGAGTGAGATTTTAATTTATTTTTTTGAAATAATATCTGTAATAATATGCATACATAACTTATATGGTCGAAAAAATATAATTTCCATTTATACATTAAGTTTTATAAGTTTAGAGATAATTTATATGTATTTAGTTAATGAAGAAGTGCTTTTTAAAGAGACAATGTTAATAATGTATTTGTTTTTCATTATTTATTCGATGCTTCAGTTTGGTGACAGTATTGTAAATTCTGTTTATAACTGCATGTTGACAATGCTCATTGTATCAGTTACGCAAATGATAATGTACATACCTGCAAGTCTTCTTATTTATAAGTTCATTAAAAATGAAAATTTTATGGCATTGTTTATAAACATAGCCGTTCTGATATTTGTATTCTTTTCACAGAAATCAAAATTATATAAGATATTACACAATATAATTGTTGATAAAGAAAAGAGGGGGATGGTGTGTATATTAGTAAATGGATTAATTCTTGCATATTATCTTTATAAGTTCAAAAAAGACAATTTTATTATGACAGATGCATATCTTACAGGAGGCTTATTGTTTGTTATAGTAATATTTGCCATCTATAGATGGCAGCAGTCAACTTACGAAGTTAAATTAAAGCAAAAGCAGTTAGAAATGACTAGAATATATAATGATTCCTTTAAAAGTCTGATAGATGTTGTACGTAAAAATCAGCACGATTTTAATAATCATTTGCTTGCTTTATCAGCTCTGGAAAATGAAGAAAACAATGAAAAGATAAAACAGCGAAAGAATGAATATAAGAACAGAATTTCTGAAGAAAATAAGTATAATAGTATTTTATATAGAATTAATGAACCTATTATCGCAGGATTTTTATTTGGCAAATTAAAAGAAACTGAAAATATGGGTGTAGAAACAACGTATGATGTAAATTTATGCACTGGAGAATTTAAATACATATCAGTTTATGATTTCATAGAAATTCTTGGAATATTAATAGATAATGCAAGAGATGCAATTCTTTCAAATAAAACTACACAAAATAACCGGGAAAATATAAAAGATAATAATGAGTGTGGAAATGAAGGAAGTGTAAAGGGCAATAATGACTGTGAAAAAAAAGAAAACATTACAATTAAAATAGCTGAAACTGAAAAGAAAGTAATAGTTGAGGTCTCAAATCCTTATACATATTGTACGGAGGATGAGATAATTAAGATGTTTGAAAAAGGATATTCTACAAAAGGTGAAGATAGAGGAATTGGTCTTAACAAAATAAAAGAATATCAGGATAAATATAAGTTTGATATTTTAGTAGAAAACATAATGACTAAAATTGGAAATACAATAAAGTTTTCAGTAATAATTGAAAAATAAATTCCATAGGCATCAAAGTTGAGGCCTTTTGCCACAACATAATAATTTTGTGTCTACATCGTAATAATCAACAAATAAAAATCTGCCTTTCATTGTAATGACGGTCATACAGACTGTCGGGTGTGTCAATGAAGGCAGATTTTTTGGAGTAAAAGATTATGAAGGTTAATTATTCAAAGTCTTCTTTGCGAGGAAGTTTAGGTTCCCCAAAGAAACAAAAGCTAACTTTTGAAAATTTAAAACCCCATGATAATGCTAAACACAATGTACAAAGTGTGTTTAAAGTAGAAAGTTTGAATTTACGCATTAGCACATTCCTCCTTTTTTGAGATTTTAGCAATAAATAATTGCGCTGTATGTAACACAATAGTCCAGAATCCAACTTGAAAGTATGTAGCAAATAAGCTGAATTCATGGAAAAAGCTAACAAAAATAATAAAAATAAAAATTATAACAAATCCGGTATTTTGACATTTCTTAATCAAAATACTGTCAGGCGAAGGTCTGAACGGTGATGCTATTGGACCTATTTTATAATTGATAATCATACATATTGTACATATGGAAATTATTAATATAGGTGCTACAAATAAAAGTTTGGGAAGTAGTATAATTGAAGAAAATAAAACGACAAATGTTAATAAAAAACATGTAATATAATGTTTACAATGAATTCCGCCGATGTTAATTCTTAAAAATAAAAGCAAAATCAAAGAAACTAAGAATGATTTAAAATAACCTAAAAATCCAAAAAATATACCGAAAATAATAAGTTTTGAAAATTCATAAAAGATGCTTGTAAGTACATATTTTACCATTGCTATATCATAACTGCTGTAGCCGTATTCATCTTTTAATTCATCGATAAGACTTTGCATATTAATTCTCCATTCTTCTGCCATAAGATTTACGGCAGGAATAGTAATGAAATAAATTCACACTAAAACCACACCCAAAGATGTGTAGAGTATAGAAAGATATTTGTCGAATTAAAGAAAAAAAGTAAAAGGTATGTTGTTTAAATGAAAAAATACAGAAAATTGCTGATAATATGAAAAAATGTGCGTTTTTTAGTAAAAAAACATATAATTTAAAAGAAATATTGGTGATACATACTCAATATTTGACGAATTAAAAATCAAATAAGTATAAAATTTAGAAATAGGAAATATAAAATTTGAAAAATTAACTAATGGTTTATATGAATGATAACCTTCAATTTAATAAAACAATTGAAAAAAATAATTGAGTTTGCTATACTTTTATCGGCAAACAAGCGTTCTTAGAGTTGAAAATAGCAGATAATATAAGAGCTTATCAACGCGAACTAGGGAAATATTAAACGTTTAGAAGAGAGGATTTAAATTAATGAAAAAAGGTACAGCTTTAAAAGAAATTTTTAATGATTTTCTCAAAAATGAATTAAAAGACATTGCTAAGCAGAAAAAGATAAGAGGTTATTCAACACTTAATAAAGAACAATTGATTGATAAAATTGTAGAACATATGTTGAATGACGAAGAAGTAGAAAAATATTTCCAATATCTTACAAATGAAGAAATTGAAGCGGTTAAAAAAGAAATTACTTCAACTGAAGGTGGAAAGTCTAACGATGCTTTATATGAAAAATTATATGCAGCCGGTTATTTAGGCGGAATGAATAATGGTGAAATAGTAGTGCCGGTAGAAGTTCAGGCAGTACTTGAAAAAATAGAAAATAAAGAGTTTAATGAGAAACGTAAAGTGACCAGTTTCTTATTAAGCAGTTTGAGAACAATGTGTGTATTATATGGAAAGATTTCGATAGATTTGCTTATGCAGATTATGAAAGATGGAATTAATTATAATGAAAGCACAGAAGAGTTAATTAACAGAATTGAAAGTATACCGGAAGTATATAATGAATTTGAAGTTAATGATAACGTTGTATCTCATAAGAGATTGTCTGATTCAGAAGACAATTCTATAAAAGATGAAAGTAAATATTATATTCCAACTGTTGAGGAAATAAATACAATAGGTGTTTATGGAGAACTTCCTAATGGCCCTTCTAATGTTGAATTAGTAAGTTCTGTAGTTAAAGAAAACACCGGCGAAAATAAAGCAGCAAGAAAGGTAATTTCTAATCCTACCAGAATAGATGATTCAATTCCTTGGACATTTGACAATATGGGCAAAAGATTAGTTAATCAGCCGGTTGTTAAGACAAAGAAAGTTTATCCTAATGATAAATGCCCTTGCGGAAGTGGAAAGAAATATAAATATTGTTGCGGAAGATAGAGGTGAATGACAATGTGGTTGGTATTTGCAATTTTGTCATCTGTATTTGCAGCTTTAACATCTATACTTGCTAAAGTTGGAATAGATGGAGTTAATTCTAATCTGGCTACAGCCATAAGAACTCTGGTAGTTTTAATTATGGCATGGGCAATGGTATTTCTGACTAATAATCAATCGGGAATTACGGAAATAGGAAAGAAAAGTTGGATATTTTTGATTTTGTCAGGGCTGGCCACAGGAGCTTCATGGTTGTGCTACTATAAAGCATTACAGATGGGAGATGCGTCAAAGGTAGTTCCAATAGACAAATTAAGTGTAGTAATAACTTTGATTATGGCTTTTGTATTTTTACATGAAGATTTTACATCAAAATCAATTATAGGATGCATACTTATCACGTCAGGAACTTTGTTCATGGTTATTTAGAGAATATAAGATATAGAATAAGCAGTTTAATATACCAAATAAGTTTATATTAACTATAACGAACAACAATTTTATAAAAATTTATAAATATAAAATACACTTTTAGTAAAAAAATCAGAAGTAATATTGTGAATTTAATAAACGCAATATTGATTCTGATTTTTTTTGTAAAGACACCAAACACAAAATAATTAGAAGATTCTATATTATAAAATAGATTAAACTGCAAATAAATATAAAAATGCAGGGATTGTAAATAGAGATAAAAGTGTTGTTAAAAAAATAGTTCTTGAAGTTAATTTTTTGTCTAAATCATATTCTGTGGCAAATATAAGTGCTGTATTTGCTACAGGCATTAGTGATTCAATAAAAAAGACATTTCTAACTAAAGTATCTTTAATGAATAGTTGAAATAATGGATAACAAATTAGTGGAATAATAATTAGCTTGACAAATGTAAATAAGTAAACTCTTTTATCTTTAAATATTTCACCTATTTTCATAGATGCTAACGTTGAACCAATTAACATCATTGCAAGTGGTGAGGTCAGATTACCAAGTATTGATATTGCATTTGTTATAGGAATAGGAAAACTTATGTCTAATGCATAAATTACAATGGAAAGCAAAGAGCATATTATACCTGGAGATAATATGCTTTTTAACGTAAAGGCCATCTTTTTCGCAGTCCCATATCCTATTAAAACTACTCCATAAGTAAATGTACAACAGGTAAATATAATGTTGAGAATGGCTGCATAAAATACAGCGGTAGTTCCCTGCTCAGAGCCAAATGCAGCCTGAATAACAGGAAAACCCATAAATCCTACATTTGAAAAAGTTAGCATAAAAGTATATATGCCTTGTGTATTGAAAGGCATTTTAATTAATTTAATTATTATAAAACTGATAATAGGTAATACTGCGTATAAAACAATTGAAGCAATAAATACGAATAACACAGTTGAACCTTTAGGACGTTGTGCCATAGACAAAACAGAATCTATTGTTGTCATGGGTAGGGTTATATTTACAACCAGTTTATTTAATTTCTTATTAGTAAGTTCGTCAAAATATTGTAATTTATATGCAAGATATCCGGTACATATAATTAAAAAAAGCATAATGAGCTGATTAAAAAGAACGGATATATTTATCATTTGAAAAACCTCCGGAATTTGTAAATGTGTAGATAGTCATTAAAAATATTATCGCTAAAACGTTAAATAAGCAATGTTTTTATTAAGTGAAAAAATTTTCGGATTTGTGCTATACTTTATATGATAGGGCAAAAGCATAAAGGATTGATGCTCATTTTGTGAATGACTTAGGAATATTCACAGAGCTATTTATAATCTGCCTTTACCTATAATATTAATTTTACTTTAGCAAAGGAGACATAAAATAAATGGAAAATTACAGTATGCATCTTCCAAGTTATTCAATTGGAGATAAAATATATAATAAAATACCTGAAATTTGTGAGCCATATGGTACAAAGGTTATTGCTATAGGTGGGCATAAAGCAATTGCAGCCGCAAAGGATAAAATAATAGCAGCCTGCAAAGAATCAAAATTAGAAATATTAGATTTTATCTGGTATGGTGGAGAAGCAACTTACGAAAATGTAGAAAAATTAATGGAAAATGATTTGGTAAAACAAGCAGATATGATTTTCTCAATTGGTGGAGGAAAATCAACAGATACTGGAAAATGTCTTGGGGTAAAATGTGGTAAACCTGTATTTTCATTCCCAACAATAGCGTCAAACTGTTCTGCCTGCACAAGTGTTTCCATTATGTACTATCCTGATGGAAGATTTAAAGAACCGTTTTTCTTTCAGGCACCACCGGTACATGCATTTATTGATACGGATATTTTAGTACATTCCCCTTCAAGATATATGTGGGCAGGAATGGGTGATACTATGGCAAAGTACTTTGAAAGTTCAATGTCTTCAAGAGGAGAAGAATTAAATCACTATACACAGATGGGTGTATATGTAAGTAAAATGTGTTATGAACCGGTTCTTCGATATGGAAAAGAAGCAATGGAATCAAATAATGCGCAGGAAGTTTCATATGCCTATGAACAGGTTGTATTAGCAATTATAGTTTCAACAGGTATTGCATCTATATTTTTGACAGCGGAGCATATAATTGATTACAACACAGGACTTGCCCATGCAATATTTTATTCTCTTACGGCATATCCACACATAGAAAAGAATCATTTGCACGGAGAAGTAGTAAGTTATGGTGTATTAAATTTGCTGCTTGTAGATAAGAATGAAGAAGACTTTGAAAAAGTGTATAAGTTTAGTAAAGATGTAGGTCTTCCAACATGCCTTGCAGATTTAGAATTTGGAAAGGACAAGTTAGAAGAATTGGCTGAAAATGCAGTTGCCATGAAAGATATAGAGCATAATCCTTATAAAATTACAAAAGAAATGGTTGCCTGCTCAATGAGCAAATTAGAAAAAATGAAATAGTAGGAAGAACTTTGGAGGTGGTTTTATGAAAAAGAAAATCAGTATTATTGCATTATGTGTAGCTGTTGCAGGAGTTATAGCTTATTTTCCAATAAAGACTGCACTTGGTGGTAATGATGTAATGTCACAATGGGGTAAAATTTTAAGTGATGACAGCAAAAATGAAACATCAGGAAGTAAAGGTAAATTTAGAATTGCAACTGACGGACCAGCAGCACAAACATATTCTGCATCAGATGAAATATTTGAGTGTGGGAAAGATATTTTAATAACTAAAAGGGAAATAGAAGTTTCAAAGGCTTTTTATATGCTTAAGGGAGAAAGTGAGAAGACGGCAGAAAAAGAAGCTGTAAAATATATGGAAGAATTTAATGCAATGTATGTTAAGGCAATAAAAGCAGGTTTTGATGTTACAGATGAAGAAGTGGATAATTATATTGCTGATTTGAAGAAAATGTCAGATGAAGCTGAGAATGCCGATGATGTAAAAAAAGTGATAGCACAGTTTGATTCAGAAGATGAGTATTGGGCTTATGAAAAAGAAGTATATCAGAAGCAGTTGCCGATTCAAAAGTACGTTGAATCATTGGAAAGTGATTATGTTAAGAAGCCAGGTACGGATGTAAACAATGAGTCGGGTACAAAAGCGTGGAACAAAGAGTTAGATAAAATTAAAGAAAAAGCAGCAAAAGAGCAGAAGTACAAAAAAGTAAAATCTGTAAAAGATATAGATAATAAATTCGTTAAGTAATTAAAAAAAGATGCCGGAATTGTGGTGCGTAGCACTCAATAGTTTCGGCATCTTTTAGTATATGCTTAATTTTTATTTGAAAATAATGTAAGCCTAAAATCCACTATCACAAATTTTAAGTAGAAATAAATTTTGCTTCACGGCAAAAATTTAAACGTATAGAAAATATAAGTTAGTGTAAAATTTTAGGTGGCAAAAATATAAAAAAATAATTGACTTGTATTTTTTATAGCGTTATAATTCAAAACAACGATATAGATGACCATTAAAACCGTTGATGCGGAGGTAAAAGTGAATCGTGCACTTACAGAGAGCAAGGGCTGGTGGAATCCTTGCAGAACGCAGCTCACATAAATGGACCGCAGAGGGCACAGAACAAAGCATTATATTTGTTAGTATTCTGTGACGTGAAGGCATACGTAAGTTGCACAGAGTATGATAGTACTCGTTGAGTGTGTAAGATATTTTTCTTACGAATCAAGGTGGCACCGCGGAATATTATTTTAGTATTTTCGTCCTTGATGATAACAGTTTTTGTTATTGTCAGGGACTTTTTTTATACTTAAATTAAAGTCTAAAGATATCGGAAATGTTACATTAAAAATATTTAATTTATATCGATATCAACAATACTCTAGAGGTTATCAGGATTGTTAAAAACTCAAAGATAAGAAAAGGAGAAAAAAGATGAGAAAGATGAAGAAAGTTTTGAGCGTTTTATTAACAGTAGGAATGGTAGCAACAGCATTTACAGGATGCGGAGGAAACGGAAGCAACAGTTCAGGAAAGACTGATTCAAAGGACACTAATGGAGATGGAAAAGTAAAAGTTGGTGTAGTTTCAATGATTGAAAATGGAGCTTTTACAGATATGAGAGATGGTATTATTGATGAATTAAAAGCACAGGGATATGAGGATTCACAGATAGAATATAAATGTGCAGCAGGCGATTCAACAGCACTTACAACAATTGTGACAAATATGACAGATGGAACATATGATATGGTATTTACTATTGCCACACCTCCTACACAGGCTATGGTTAATACAGAAACAGATACACCTGTATTTTTCTGTGCTGTATCAGCACCTGCAGCAGCAGGAGTAATTACAGACATGGATAAACCGGATAAGAATGCAACAGGAACATCTAATGCAATTCCGGTATCAGACATTATTGATTTTGCACAGTCAGTAACACCTACAAAGAAAGTTGGTATTATTTATAGCGGAAATGAAGATAATGCAACAAACACAGCAAAGCAGTGTGAAGAATATTTAGACAAAACAAGTGTTGAATATGTTGAAAAAACAGCACCAACATCAAATGATGTAGAATCTGCAACAAATGCATTAGTAGCAGAAGGTGTAGATATGATATTTATTCCAAATGATTCAATTATTCAGGACGGAATTAGTACATTAACAGATATTTGCAAAGAAAAGAAAATTCCAACATATTGTTCATCAGCAACAACAGTTGTTTCAGGCTGTTTTGCAACATTAGCAATTGATGATAAGGGAATTGGTAAGAAAACAGTTGATATTGCAATGGACTATGTAAATGGAAAGAAAGTTGAAGATATTCCGGCACAGGTTGTAGGAATTGATTATTGCACAGTTAACAAAGCTACAATGGAAGTATTAGGAATTAGCGAAGATAACATTAAAACAGATTATGAAGTTAAGTTAATTGAGAACTAAAGAGGAACAAAGATGATTGAATTACAGTATTATATATCAAACATTCCGGATTGCCTGATCTATGGATTGTTGGCAATGGGAATATATATATCACTTAGAATATTAGATATACCTGATTTGACAACAGAAGGAAGTTTTGGATTCGGAGCAGTTATTTCAGTATTAGTTGCATTAAACGGACACCCTATTCTTGCATTATTTGCAGGAATTGTGGCAGGAGCAGCAGCAGGAGCAATTACAGGTTTATTGCAGACTAAGTTGCAGGTACATCCTGTACTTGCGGGAATAATAACAATGAGTGGATTGTACTCGATAAATCTTGTATGTTATTCCCTTACGGAAAAAGGTGCAACAACGAACTTAAGTTATAACAAGATTACTATATTTGAAAAAGTAAAAGAGATATTTGCAATTCGAGGACAATTTGAAACAAGTGTTGTAAAATCAGTAGTTAGTTTGATAATTGTAATCGTAGTTTTATCATTAATAATATGGTTCTTTAAGACACATATTGGACTTTGTATACGAGCTACAGGAGATAATCCTGATATGGTCAGAGCATCTTCAATTAATGTTGACAGAACAAAGATTATAGGACTTATGCTTGCAAATGCCTTAATAGGACTTGCAGGAGCAATGGCATCACAAAGTGTTGGATATGCAGATATAAATACAGCAAATGGAACACTTATATATGGCTTGGCTGCAGTTATTATAGGTGAAGCCGTATTTGGAAAAAGAGGAGCAACTATTGGAATGATTTCAGCAGTTGTAGGTTCAATTGTTTACAAAATAATTGTTGCATTTGTAATTAGAGAAAATTTATTTGGAGATTTGAGCAGTAATCTTATGAAATTTACATGTGCATTAATCGTAGCAATTACACTGGCGGTTCCTGCAATAAAACAGAAAATTGCAGAGACAAAACAGAGAAAGGCGGCGAAATAATGTTAGATATTCAGAATATTTCAAAGACATTTGAAAAAGGGACAGTAAATGAGCATGTAGCAATTAACAATATGAGCCTTAAGTTAGAAGATGGCGAATTTGTAACAATTGTAGGCTCAAACGGAGCCGGTAAAAGTACATTGTTCAATGCTATATGTGGTAGTTTTATGGTTGATTCAGGTCATATTTTGCTTGATGGGAAAGACATAACTTATGACAGTGAACATTCAAGAGCAAAGGTTATTGGAAGAGTGTTTCAGGATCCGATGAAGGGAACGGCTCCTAATATGACAATAGAAGAAAATCTTGCTTTGGCATATTCAAGAGCATCTAAGGGTTCAAATCCATTTGCAAGAGCAATTACTAAAAAGAAAGTTGAATTTTTTAGGGAAAATCTTGCCCGTTATAATATGGGAATTGAAGATAGAATGAAAACAAAAATAGGTTTGCTTTCAGGAGGACAAAGGCAGGTTGTAACACTTATGATGTGTACCTTATCGATTCCTAAACTATTACTTTTAGATGAACATACGGCAGCACTTGATCCTGCAACAGCGCAGAAAGTTATGGATATCACAAAGACAATTGTCAGTGAAAATAAAATAACGACAATGATGATTACGCATAATATGAAGCAGTCATTAACAACAGGAACAAGAACAATTATGCTTGATTCAGGAGAAATACTTCTTGATTTGTCAGGAGAAGAAAAAAAAAATATGACAATGGAAGACATGATTAAGATGTATTCAATGAAGAAACAAAAAGAATTTGATAATGATAGAATATTGTTAAGTTAGTAATAAGAATTCGAATAAAAAAATGAATCCCTACAAAGCCTGTATTTATAGGCTTTGTAGGGATTTAGTTCTTTTTGATAGTGTTTAATGTAACAAATTTAGATTCTCAACATCATTATATAACAATTTTCCATAAATTTTACTTCAAATATATTTGAATTTCACTATCCTTTGTTATCATACAATTGCAGGCAAAAAGATTAAGTTTAAAAGCCAATAAGTTAATATTTTGATAGAAGACATCTTAATAACTCCGTGTCATTAATTAGTCTGGGAAACTAAATAGTGTTAAATAAGATGTCTAAAGTGAAATTACGTTGTAGTTTCACATTAAAAACACCTACATCAGGAAATGACTCATTTCTTTTTCATTCAAATATTTATGCGGGTGCCATATCAGATATGGCACCTTGCATAGGAAAAGGGAAATTTCTTGGTAGTAGGATGTTAAGATTGAAGTTGAAGCACTTGATGAAGAAGCTTACAAAACAAAAATTAAGGCTTATTAAATGGAAGGAATGCCGGATGTAGTAAGTATTTGGGGGCAGCCATCATTCTTAGATGAAGTTCTTGATGCAGGGGTAATGGAACCATTAAACGAAGAAGATTATCAGGATTATGGATTTATTAATGGTTCACTTGACGGATTCAAAAAAGATGGAAAGTTATACGGATTACTAAGAAATACAGACGTAGCAGATTTCTATTATAATGAAAAGATGTTTTCTGACAATGGTTGGAAAGTTCGAAATACATATGATGAATTACTTGACCTTGCTAAGAAGGTAGACAATAATAAGGCTTATCTACATTTACTTGACAATATATAATCATAGCGATATAGTATGGAATAAAAGAACTATACCCCTATAGGGTATGAGAAAGAGGCATAATTATGTATAAAACAGTTGTAAAAGTAGATGGAATGATGTGTGGAATGTGTGAAAGTCATGTTAATGAGGCTGTAAGAAAAGCAGTACCATTAAAAAAAGTAACATCTTCTCACGGTAAGGGAATAACGGAAATTATTTCGGAGGACAAGATAGATGAAGAGGCTGTAAAGAAAGCTATTGATGATACGGGATATAAAGTATTGTCGATAGAAACACAACCATATGAAAAAAAGAAGTTTTCATTATTTGGAAGAAAATAATAAATTAGAGATACCTGAAATTACACAAAAAAGTGTTTTTTTAGGTATTTTTTATAGAAACAACATATTTATATAAAGATTTTATTTTGATAGATTAAAAAAGTAGGAAAAAGTAATAAGTAATCGGAAAAGTCGGTAAAAAACAGTTGAAGATATTTGTATTTATATTAAAATATATAGTAGGGTATTTTAATAAAATAATGATGGGTCGTAAGATGCAATTGGCATTGTTGTGTGTAATGTGTATGCATTATAGATAAGAAAAATAAAAATAATACAAACAGATAAAATATAGACGATTTTTATTTAGGAGAAATGAAATATGTTTATAGGAATATGTGACGACGATAATATAATGAGGGAAAGAATAGAGAGAGTATGTAAAGACGTCACGAAGAAATACAACGAAGAAACAATTATAAAAAAATATAAAGACGGACAGGAAATTACTGATCAGAACATAGATATTTTAATACTTGATATCGAAATGCCTATGGTAGGTGGTATTGCAGTAAAAGAAAAATTAGAGAATGCAAAGAGTAATACAGTAATTATTTTTGCAACGAGCCATGAAGAGATGATGGCTCAGGCATTTGGAGTAAATGTTATTGGATTTGTTACAAAGAAATACATAGAAGATCAGTTGCCGGTAGTTTTAGAGAGAGCTTTAAAGATAGTAAGAGGAACAGTTCTTATAGAAGGCATAGACAGTAGAAATATTGAATACATTAAATCAGAGCATATTTATTGTAATTTGTATCTTACAGACGGACAGGAATTTTTACTGAGAGAAAGTATGAAAGCCTTAGAGGACAGATTGGAAACTGTAGGATTTATAAAGATTTTCAGAGGATGTCTGGTTAACATGGAACAGGTGGAAGAAATGAAGAATGGTAAAGTGTATATGCATGGAGGAACAGTTCTTCAGATTAGTAGCAGATTAAAAGCGTCTGTTGAGAAAAAATACACCAGCTTCTGTATAGAGAATGCGAGGTTTTGCTAATGATTTATGGATTAAAGGTGTTAAGCACATTTTTAAGCTTCATTAAATACATAGTATTTCCAATTGGCATTATGGGATTTAATTTGCGAAAGAGTAAATTAAGATATGCAATAATACCTATTTTAGGTTTGACGGCTGCTTATTTGTTTAATGTAAATAAGCCTACTGTTACAGCAGAAGTTATATTTCAAATAGTAATTCTTTTAGTGCTGTTTGATGAAAAAATACAGACTATTATAAGAGGATTCATTATAGAGTTTGTTTTAGTATCGCTTATAGATTTAATGGTTTGGCTGATACTGGTTGGAATTACTTCACTTGGAAATGATTATGCTGATTATGAACGAAAAATTTATATCTATGGTAATTGCATAGGAGTTATAGTAATTTTTATGGCAGCAATATTTTTGTATAAACGAAGAAAAGATATTGCTGAGGTAATAAGGAATATAAAGATTAAAGAACTTATTTTTGTTATCGCTGTAATGGGAACTTTAGGAATTGTAGTTGCATGTATTCAGGGTGCTTATTTAGGTGAAATGACATTGAGCATTCAAAGAATGGCAATGATTGTAGCAGTTATATTTTTAGTCATAATAATTGCAATGAGTGTTATGTTTGTGTATGTAGTAAACTCAAGAAAAATCTTAATGGAAATTAATGATTTGAATGAAGAGTGTATGAAATACCAAAAAAATTATTATGAGAGACTTATAACGGAAGATAGTGAATTAAGGGCTTTCAGGCATGATGTTAATAAGCATTATAATGCAATATCAGCATTGTTAAATGAAAATGATGTTGAGCAGGCAAGAGACTATGTAAATGAACTAATAAATAGAAAAGATGTACATTTTACGTATAAGACAGGAAATGTGGTTGCGGATTACATTATTAATGGCGAAGTACAGGCAATCAAACAGGAAAATGGTGATGATGTTAAAATTCAGATTCTTGGAAAATTTCCACAGTCAGTAGGAATAGAACAAACTGATTTATGTATTATTCTGGCAAATTCATTGGATAATGTTAAAGAGGCTTTTAGTCGATTTGAAGGAAAGAAAGAATTAGGAATAACAATTCAGAACCACAAAAAGAGAATAATTTTAAAAATAGAAAATACATCACAGCCGGTGGATGTGAAAAATATAAATACATCAAAGAAGGACAAAAAGAACCATGGATATGGTATTTCAAACATAAGGAGGGTAGTGGATAAATATAACGGCACAATGCAAATCAAATATGTTGATGGCAGATTTTTGTTAGAAATGCTAATTTAATTTTATTGAACGGGTCGTGAATATAAAGGTTAGCGGATAAAGTAAGTTAATGATTAATTAAAGATAGTAAGAAGGTTATGTAGAAGTAGATGTGTTAGGAAAGAAAATGATTAAGTTAAGAACAGAAAACTTACGCTCGTAACAGATTTTACTACGTTAAGAACAAAAAAACTGCGTTAAGAACATATGGATTGCAGTTAAAAGAAATATTAGATACAATTAAATTCAGAAAGAAACAAACAAGGAAGTTTGGAAGAGGTAAAAGATATGTTTATTGATACATGTGCAATGGATACAATTTGGAGAATAATTAAATTTTTCTTCAAATAGAATAAGTTTAACAGATACGATTTGAAAACATTAATTTCAATCGTCAACAAATAATTAACAATTAGAAGGTACACGTTGAGTGTAGCATTTGGAAATATATGTATTGGGACTAATAAGAGACAGGTTTTCCGTATGAGGTGTATACAAAATAATAATGTAATTGGGGAATTACAAGTGGAACGACCTGTTCACTAAAGAAGCCTTTCAAGTAGAGTAATCTATTTGAAAGGCTTTTCTTGTTATACGCAATGAGCCAAATACTTTCAGCTTTTTGCTTGCAAAAAAAGCTGAAAGTATTTGGCGAATGCATAATCACTGAGAAGAAGCGAAGCGGATTCGAAGTGATTACATGGCGAAGCCATGGGTATAACAAAAAAAGATAAAGAGTAAGAGTCGGCGAATGCATAATCACTGAGAAGAAGCGGAGCGGATTCGAAGTGTTATGAACGGCGAAGCCGTGCGTATAACAAGGTTATTTCAAGGCATCTTTAATTTTAGGAATCATCTTTTTGCCGTAAACATATCCGGCTTTTATACAGTCATTAATCATATTAAAAGTTAAAAGACCGGCATTTTTATCAAGTGAAGGTTCAAGTAAAAGGCGTTCTCCCTGAGAAAGACATGTTTTCAAATTATAGGACATAATAGAAAAAGAGTGAGAGAGAATTTCAGTAATAGAATTGTTGTGAGGAGTTTTATAATCTACACCAATGTCAACAGCAATAATTTTATCAACGCCTGTGGACATTAAAAGATTTACCGGAAGGTTGTGGGTTACACCACCATCAACCAGGTAGTACTTGCTCATTTTGACAGGACGAAATATTCCGGGGACAGAGCAACTTGCGGTAATAATGTCACATAGTTTTCCGTTAGTTTTCCACACTACATTTTCTAGAGGAGATTTTACTTTGGAATTAGTAAAAGCAATCGTATTGCCGGAAATTAAATCTACAGCAGGAATTACAAGTTGAGTATTTAAGTCAGAAATTTCTTTACCATCAGTATAAGAGCAAAGAAAGTTATTAAGTTTATGCCCTTTTAATAACCCCGTTAAATGCTGCTTGCGACAAGTTAAAAATTGAGGAAAAAATAAAAGCATTCCAATAATATCCGGGTCTAATATAGTAGTTGGGTGAGAAGTTAAAATCTGGGCAATTTTTTGCATGGTATCAATAGAAATATTTGCAGCATATAAGCCTGCGATAATACTTCCGGCACTCGTTCCTGCGATTGAAGAGGGCAACATATTTTCTTCAGCGAGAGCCATTAAAATTCCGATGTGAGCACTTCCTCTTGCACCACCACCAGATAAAGCTAATCCGTAATCCATTTTAAATCCTTATACTAAGTATAAATTAAATATATGTTTAAAAAAGCAAAAAAGAACTGAAATGTAATGTTTATTATAATTTTTGAAAAGAGAAAAAATTTATATTATTAAAAGTAAAAATGCTAATAAACATATTGTTCCTGATTATGCCGTTCTTGAAAATGAATATAAAAAATAGTATACTTACTATAATTAATTGTAAAATGTCGAGATTTAATTTATGCAATAGTAATTTATTCTATAAGATATTTACAATTAATAGGTAAATTTATAGTATAGATGTTGCAAAACACAAAGGTAATTCTAATCATTGTGTTTTGAAATGCAGGAAGGGACGGACTAAAAAGTGAAGCTGATAATAATGAGATTTGAGGACGCAATGGTAGTTTGTGAAGACACGAATGGAAAAGAGTACGTTATTCAGAAAAAGAAGATTCCGGAAGAAGCAACAGAAGGAAATGTAATAAAGAAGGGAATAACGGGAAAATATTCTATGGACACAGATGAAGAATTTCTTAGAAAACATCGTATGGAAAAAATGAATGAAAAAGAAGAAAAAGTTATTGTTGAACCGTCGATATACAGTTGATAATAAAAACAGGCACTGCAAGTGAGCCGACTCTAAAAAGTTATAACTGGAATTTTAACTTTTTGGGGGTCTGTTCAGTATGTAGTGCCTGTTTTGTATAAGGATATTAAACGTAATACTTATACGTTCTATGAATGTTTAACTGCAAATTCAATTTATTTTAAAACATACATTTCGAACTATTGTCTTTTCCATGAGATTGGTGCAAAAAGCATTAACATAGGGAAAATTTCAAGTCGTCCGGCTAACATATCAAACATTAAAATAAATTTTGAAAAATCAGAAAATATTCCAAAATTACGGGTAGGTCCAACAAGTTCTAATCCGGGACCAATATTATTTAATGTGGCAGCTACGGCTGTGAAATTAGTTGTGAAGTCTAAATTATCAATGCCGATAAGTAAAATTGAAAATGCCAAAATAAATATGTATGCAACCATAAAAATATTTGTTAAACGTACTGTTTCATGTTCAATAGGTCGTTTGTCCATAGTTATTTTTTTGACTCCGCGAGGATGAACAATAGTAAATAATTCTTTTTTTAATGTTTTGATTAATATTAAAAGTCGTGAAACCTTAATACCACCACCTGTACTTCCGGCACAGGCACCCATAAACATTAGCATAATAAGAATTGTTTTGGATACTTGTGGCCATAAATCAAAATTTGTGGTCGAAAATCCTGTTGTAGTAATAATTGAACCAACCTGGAATGCCGCATGTTTTAATGCTTCACCTATAGTTGGGAAAAAACTACGAATATTAAAAGTAATAATTCCTATAGTTGCAAAAATTACTAAAAGGTAAGCTTTTAATTCTTCAGAATGTAGTGCCTGTTTAAATTTTTTACATAAAATAAGATAGTATATATTAAAGTTTAAACCAAATAATATCATAAAAACAGTTACTATAATCTGAATCGATGAGTTATATCCGGTTATACTGTCATTTTTTATTCCAAATCCACCTGTACCGGCAGTACCAAAAGATGTAGTTAAAGCATCAAATAACGGCATACCTGATATAAGAAGAAGTAGTACTTCAATAAAAGTCATAACAGTATATATCCCATATAAAATCATTGCAGTATTTCTAACTTTTGGTACAAGTTTTTCAACAGAAGGTCCGGGACTCTCTGCTTTCATAAGATACATTCGCTGTCCACCACGCATTGGGAGAATCGCAAGTATAAAAACCAGAACTCCCATACCACCAATCCAATGCGTAAAGCATCTCCACATATTATTACAATAGGATAAAGATTCAACATCAGATAAAATACTTGCTCCTGTAGTTGTGAAACCGGAGATGGTTTCAAATAAGGCGTCTACCATTGAAGGTATCTCTCCACTTATAACAAATGGAAGACAACCAAATATACTTAAAATTACCCAGCTTAATGAAACTGTTATGTAACCTTCTGTTGCATAAAATTCTGTATCTTTTGGTTTCTTGTGACTAAGAATAGTACCAATAATCAGACACATAGCAATGGTAATTACATAAGAGTATGCTGATTTTTCAGAATAAATTATGCCCACAATCAAAGGCAGACACATTAATATGCCTTCAAGTTTTAATACAATTCCTAAAATATATCGTATAATTGAATAATTCATGACTTTATGTTAATCCTCCAAAATATCCCTAGCGTCTTTTAAGCCTAAAAGAGTTGTAACTATAATCATTGAGTCACCAGGAGCAATTACATCATCTCCACCCGGAATAATTAATTTATCATCACGGGTTATACAACAAATTAATACACCCTTTTTTATATTAAGGTCTTTCAAAGGAACACCTGTCAGTTTTGATTTCTCGGCAATGTTAAATTCCAAAGCTTCAACCTTATCGTCACATAATCTATATAGAGTAACGATATTACTTCCAATGGCATTTTGCTTTGCACGTACATATTGTAAAATTCGTTCAGTACAAAGATTTTTAGGATAAATAACACTGTCTAAATTTAAATTATGAACCACTTCAGTTAACTGTGAACGATTTATTTTTGACACAACTTTAGTTTTTACTCTCTTTTGAGCAAATAAAGCAAGAAGTATATTTTCTTCATCATAATTAGTTAATGTAACTAATGCATCTGTCTGGTCTATTCGTTCTTCAATAAGAAGAGTATTGTCTGTTCCGTCACCGCAAATGATAGTAGCATTAGGTAGCATTTCACACAATTCCTGGCAACGTGCAGGGTCATGTTCGATTATTTTTACTGAAATCTTTAACTTCAAAAGCATTTGTGCTAAATATACAGCAATTTTTCCACCACCAACAATCATCGCATTTTTAACTTCGTGAGTATGGAAATTAATAAAATGGAAGAAGTCAATGGTTGTCTGTCTAGAAGACATCATTGATACAACATCTCCTGATTTTAAAACAAAATCACCTGTTGGGATTGTTACTTCATTATCCCTTTCAATAGCACATATAAGAACACCTGCAAATATACGGGATGATAAATCTTTTATATGTACATTATCAAGAACAGAATCCTTAGGAATTCTAAAACGAATCATTTCAGCTCGTCCTTTTGAAAATAGATCAACATCAATTGCATTTGGAAAACACAAAATACGTGAAATTTCAGTTGCTGAAATAAATTCAGGATTAATAATCATGGATAATCCTAATTCTTCCTGAAGAAAATGACGTTCTTTGTTATATATAGGATTTCTGACTCTGGCAATTGTGTTACAGTTGCTTCCTTTTTTTGCAATCATGCAGCATAAAAGATTTACTTCGTCAGACTTAGTTACAGCGATTAATAAATCAGCATATTCAAGACCGGCTTCCTGTAAAACGCTATAACTTGCACCGTTACCGATAATTCCCATAACATCATAAGTGTCAGCTAACTTGTGAACAACATTTCCATCAATGTCAACAACGCAGATACTATTATCCTCTTTGCTCAACTGTGCAGCCAGATTTTTTCCAACTTTACCACAGCCAACTATGATTATATTCATTTTCCGTACCAAACCTTGTAAAAACAAGACACAAATCAAAGATTAGACAATGACTTGTATTTAAAATCCTTTCTTAATATTAGTTTAAAACTATCAACAAAAATGTTTAAACTTAATACAAGAAACCTATAATTAGTTTGAATAATTATAAGTTCCTTGCGTCAAAGATTATAACATAGTTAGATTGGAAAGTATAGGATATTAGATAAACAAAAAAATCGACTGAAAAGGAAAGAAAAGAACTATTGTGAAAATAACGGGAGTGAGCAGAAAATCAATATTAATATAGTAGATTATTTAATAGCATTAAAGAAAAAAAATATGTTGACAGAAATGAAAAAAAAATATACTATAAACATATGAACAATTATTCATATGTTTGGAGAAAGGTGGAATTAGAATGATAGATCACAATGTAGAATGTTGCGATGAATGTAAGACTCATGAAGACTTGTTGAAAATCGTTAATGATAATATGCCTGATGAGGATGAATTATATGATTTGGCAGAGTTATTTAAAGTATTTGGCGATTCTACAAGAATTCGTATACTTTTTGTATTATTTGAATCAGAAGTATGTGTATGTGATTTGGCAGAAACTTTGAATATGACTCAGTCAGCCGTATCTCATCAGTTGAGAATTTTAAAGCAGGCTAAACTTATTAAGAATAGAAGAGAAGGTAAATCAATTTTCTATTCACTTGCAGATGGTCATGTGAGAACGATAATTTCCCAGGGAATTGAACATATAGAAGAAAAATAAATATATTAGAGATTAGAGAGTTAGTACTAAAGCATTAGTGGAAAGGATGTTAATTATGAAGAAGAAATTTAAATTACAGGATTTGGATTGTGCAAATTGTGCAGCAAAGATGGAAGATTTAATTAAGAAAATTGATGGAGTAAATGATGCATCTGTAAGCTTTATGACACAGAAGATGATGGTTGATGCAGACGATGCAAGATTTGATGACATTATGAAAGAAGTAGTAAAGGTTTGTGCAAAGGTAGAACCTGACTGCAAGATTTTATTATAATTGTCCATAGTTATAAAGCCGGCAGATTTTCAATGCATAAGTCAAAGAAAGTTACCGGCTTTATAAATATAAATTAGAAAATACGGTTTTTGATTATACATCCGTAAAATAAATACGGAGGAATGGAGCATGTTATGAGTGAAAAGCAAAAAAAGATGTTGGGACGAATAGTAGCAACATTAATTTTATTTGTAGTTCTTCTTATATTAGAAAAAACAGGAAAGTTTGATGATGTAAATAAATGGATATTATTTGTTATTTATCTCGTACCATATATTATTATTGGATATGACATTGTTTTTAAAGCATTTAGAAATATAAGTCATGGACAGGTATTTGATGAAAACTTTTTGATGATGATTGCTACATTCGGTGCATTTGGAGTTGGTGAATATTCAGAAGCAGTAGCAGTTATGCTGTTTTATCAGGTTGGTGAATTATTTCAGGCATATGCTGTTGGTAAATCAAGAAAATCAATTTCAGACATGATGGATATTTGCCCGGAATATGCAAATATTGAAACTGAAAACGGATTAGAACAGGTTGACCCGGATGATGTAGAGGTAGGAAGTATTATAGTAATTAAACCGGGAGAAAAAGTACCACTTGACGGAGTTGTTATTGAAGGAGAGTCATTTGTTGACACTGCAGCCTTAACAGGGGAATCTGTTCCAAGAAAGGTTAGCGTAGGCGATGAAATTATAAGTGGATGTGTTAACGGAAGTACTACCTTAAAAGTAAAAACTACAAAGGAATTTGATGATTCTACAGTAGCTAAGATTCTTGAGTTAGTAGAAAATGCAAGTAGTAAGAAAGCTCGAGTTGAAAACTTTATTACAAGATTTGCAAAGTATTATACACCTGTAGTTACTATTGGTGCAGTTGCTTTGGCAATAATACCGCCTTTGTTTTGTGGTGGACAGTGGGGGGATTGGATTCAGAGGGCTTGTATATTCCTTGTAATCTCATGTCCATGTGCTTTAGTTATATCAGTTCCGTTGGGATTTTTCGGTGGAATTGGAGCTGCTTCTAGAATTGGAATACTTGTAAAGGGAAGCAATTATTTAGAAGCATTGGCAGAAATGTCAACAATAGTATTTGATAAGACAGGAACTCTAACTAAAGGTGAATTTAAAGTATCAGGGATAAATGCAGTCGGATGTAGTGAAAAGGAATTGTTGGAAGTAGCAGCATATAGTGAATCGTATTCGACACATCCTATTGCTGAGTCTATTAAAAATGCATATGGAGAAAAAATAGATACATCAAAACTTCAGAATGTTGAAGAAATTGCAGGGCATGGAATACATGCACAGTTTGCAGGAAAAGATGTTTTTGTTGGCAATGAAAAACTGATGAATAAACAAAACATTTCCTATGAAAAATGTGATGCAATTGGAACAATAATTTATGTAGCGATTGATGGCAAATTTGCAGGCTCACTAGTAATTTCTGATGAAATAAAAGAGGGCGCTAAAGAAGCTATTGCTGATATGAAGCATGTGGGTGTTAGAAAGACAGTAATGCTTAGCGGAGACCAGAAGGAAATAGTTGAGAAGGTGGCAGGTGAACTTGGAATTGATGAATATCATGCACAATTGTTGCCGGCAGACAAAGTAGACCGTGTAGAAAAACTTCTTGAACAAAAGAACGAAAAGGATAAAGTAGCATTTGTTGGTGATGGAATTAACGATGCTCCTGTACTCACAAGAGCTGACATAGGTATTGCAATGGGAAGTATGGGAAGTGATGCGGCAATTGAAGCAGCGGACGTTGTATTAATGGATGATGATGTTACAAAAATTGCCTCAGTTGTGAAAATATCAGGAAAAACACTTTCTATTGTAAAGCAAAACATTGTATTTGCGTTAGGAGTTAAAGCATTAGTGCTTATATTAGGAGCTTTTGGCGTTGCAAATATGTGGGAAGCAGTATTTGCAGATGTAGGCGTATCGGTTATAGCAATACTTAACTCGATGCGAACATTAAAAGAAGAATAGATGAATAAAATGAAAAACTTGACCGGTTAAATTTTGACCATGTTTTTTGAGTTTAAAGATAATATATAAACAAATAAGTATATAAAAATTATACAGGAATGACATGGTGCAAATTTGTGATTAATAATTTAGTGCCATTTATTGACACAAAAAAACAAGTGTGCTATAAAATGAGTTAGAAACAAATAACTACAGATAGATGATTGAAACATTTTAGTAATGCTTTGCATAATAGGGCAATAAAATGGATTGCTAAATTTTAATAAGTTTTACAATAGTTTTGAAGTCTTAAGGTAGCAGTGAACTAGGAGGAGAAAAATGTTAGACGTATTAAAGAAAATTGATATTAAGAAAACAGGAATTTTTGCAGCAGGTGTATTATTTGGAACAGCAGGTGTAAAAGTTTTAGGAAGTAAGGATGCTAAAAAAGTATATACAAACTGTACAGCAGCAGCTCTTAGAGCTAAAGATTGTGTTATGAAGACAGCTACAACAATTCAGGAAAATGCAGAAGATATTTATGCAGAAGCTCAGCAGATTAATGAAGAAAGAGCTGCAGCAGAGGAAGCAGAAAATATTGAAGATGAATTTGAAGATGTAGTTGAAGATACAACAGAAGATGCAGAGTAAATTTGAAGTTAATAGTTTATAACTTATTAAATTACATAAATGCAGATAAAAATAACTTTATATCGAAATAGGTACTATGAAAGCAGCGAGGGCAGGGAATAACTGCTTGAGTTGCTTTTTATAGTTGTATGGAGGCACAATAATGAAAGTTAAAATTATGCATGAAATAAAAGGCCGTATACGTTTTCATGTCACTCAAAAAAGAATGTCATATGAACAGGCGGATATATTGCAATATTATTTTTCTATGGGAAAGAATATTACTCATGTAAATGTTCAAAACAGAACAGGTGATGTGACTGTATGTTATCAGGGAGATAGAGAAGAAGTTATTAAAATGATTAAAACATTTTCTTATGAGAATGTTGAAGTCCCAAAGATATTTCTTGAAAATTCGGGTAGAGAATTAAATGAAAAATACAAAGAAAAACTAATAAATAAAGTAGTTCTTAGATATAGTTCAAAATTATTTATTCCATATCCAATAAGAGCAGCCATATCAATTGTCAAATCAATAAAATATATTAAACATGGAATACAGACTATTCTAAAAGGAAAAATTGAAGTACCTGTATTAGATGCAACGGCAATAACGGTTTCTATGCTTAGAGGAGATATGGAAACAGCAGGTTCAGTAATGTTTTTACTTGGAATAGGTGAAATTCTTGAAGAGTGGACTCACAAGAAATCTGTTGATGATTTAGCAAGAAGTATGTCACTTAATATTGATAAAGTATGGCTTGTTGGCAGTGATGGAAAAGAAGTTCTTGTTGATTCAAATCAGATAAAAGCAGGGGACAAAGTTGTAGTACATATGGGAAATGTTATTCCTTTTGATGGCACGGTTACAGATGGAGATGCCATGGTAAATCAGGCATCTATGACAGGAGAATCACTTCCGGTACAAAAGGAAAAAGATAGTTCAGTATATGCAGGAACAGTTGTTGAAGAAGGGGAACTTACAATTTGTGTTAAAGAGGTAAGTGGCTCAGGAAGATTTGATAAAATTGTATCAATGATTGAAGAGTCGGAAAAACTCAAGTCTCAGGTAGAAGGAAAAGCAGAACATTTGGCAGACAGACTTGTTCCATATACTTTACTTGGAACAGGTATAACGTGGCTTATAACAAGAAATGTTACAAGAGCTTTGTCAGTGCTCATGGTTGACTTTTCATGTGCATTAAAACTTGCTATGCCGATATCTGTTTTGTCAGCAATTAGAGAGGCAAGTATTTATAACATAACCGTAAAGGGTGGTAAATATCTTGAAGCAATAGCAGAAGCAGACAGTATTGTGTTTGATAAAACAGGCACACTTACAAAGGCACAACCTACAGTTGTAGATGTTATTTCATTCAACGGACAGTCTCAGGATGAATTGTTAAAAATTGCAGCGTGCTTAGAAGAACATTTTCCACATTCTATGGCTAAGGCTGTTGTAGATGCAGCAGCAAAGAAAGGCCTTGAACATGAAGAAGAACATACAAAAGTTGAATATATAGTTGCTCATGGTATTTCTACGTTTTATAACGGAAGAAAAACAATTATAGGAAGTTCGCATTTTGTGTTTGAAGATGAAAAATGTGTGGTCCCAAAAGGAATGGAAGAAAAGTTTAATAATTTGCCATTACAGTGTTCTCATCTGTACCTTGCAATTGAAAATGAACTTGCAGGCGTAATTTGCATAGAAGACCCATTAAGGGATGAAGCAGAAGCAGTAATTAATTCGTTGAAAAAAGCAGGATTAAGTAAGGTCGTTATGATGACAGGTGATAGTGAAAGAACAGCTTCAGTTATAGCAAAACGTGTTGGTGTGGATGAATATTATTCAGAAGTACTTCCGGAAGACAAAGCTAAATTTGTAGAAAAGGAAAAGTCACTTGGCCGAAAAGTTATAATGATAGGTGATGGTGTAAATGATTCACCGGCGTTATCAGCGGCAGATGTAGGAATTGCAATAAGTGATGGCGCTCAAATTGCAAGAGAAATTGCTGATGTTACAATAGGTGCTGACAGTTTATATGAAATCGTAACATTAAAAGCAATTAGTAATGGACTAATGAAGAAAATTCATAAAAACTACAAAGATATAGCAATATTTAACACAGGATTAATTGTTCTTGGAGTGGCAGGAATTATTCAGCCTACATTAGCAGCACTTTTGCATAATACATCAACTTTATTAATAAGCTTGCGTAGTATGCAGAATTTATTGGATGATTAGAAAGAATAAACATACAATATTAAATGTATAAAAAGAGGATTGGTATATAAGATTTAATTAAATGTAAAAATTTAAAGGCTCTAAATTTTACAACTAAGTAAAATTTAGAGCCCCTAATTATGACATTTAAGAAAATTTATATAAAGCCAATCCTTTTTAATTATCGCATTCTAAAACAAGAACCTCACAACTTTCAAGTTTAATAGAGGTAATCGGAAGAGCGTTTCGGTTTTTGTTTGAAAGAATTATATGTTTTACGCTATATTCAAGAGGTATATTTACGGATGTATTACCAAAATTGGAAATAACAAGTATACGTTTGTTATTAAATACACGATAATAAGCCATAACTGTTTCAGTGTTTTCATATGCAGGAATAAATTCGCCGTAAGTAAATGTTTCTATATATTCAGGAGATTTGCGCACTGACACTAATTTTTTGTAGTAGTTAAGCACAGAGTCAGGATTTTTTTCCTGGTTTTCAACATTAATTAGTTTATAATTTGAATTTACTTTTAACCAAGGTGTACCACTTGTAAAGCCTGCATTATTACAAGAACTCCACTGCATAGGTGTTCTTGCATTGTCACGGCTCATTTTACAGCAAGCAGCTAACGCGTCTTTGTTATTAAGTCCGGCTTTTCTTGCAATGTAATATTGGTCTATTGTGTTTATGTCGTTAAATTCATCAACGCTTTTCCAAATGGCATTTTGCATTCCAATTTCCTGCCCCTGATAAATAAATGGAATTCCACGAAGCAAAACACTTATTGTCCCTAGCATTTTTGTACCATCAGCGTTTCTGGCATATTCAGGTAAAAATCTTGATACTCCACGAGGTTCGTCATGGTTTTCTATAATATTTGCTTCAAATCCAACCTTTTGGACATCAAGTTGTGAGTTAATGATGGTTTCACGCCACTTCTTAAAAGTGATGTCAGGTGAATCATACCAACCATGTTTACCGTCACTAAGGCACTGCGCACTGAAATCAAAAATAGTTGAGAAATATCCGTTTTCGCCAATAAACTTATTAAGTTCAGATTTGTTTAAATTAAAAGCTTCGGCAACAGTAAATGCTTCATATTTCTCAAACGTGTTTTTCTTTAAGTCGTCTAACAATTCGCCTATTCCATCAACACTCTCTATCATGCGCCAACATCCTGACAAGCCATCAGGACCGTCAGGTCCAAAATCAGGAAAATCAAGGTCTTTTTTGATATTCATAATTGCATCAATTCTAAACCCGGCAAGACCTTTTTCAAGCCACCAGTTTACCATATCAAAAAGTTTTTGTCTTAGAATTGGATTTTCCCAATTTAAATCGGGCTGTTCTTTTGCAAACATATGTAAATAATATTTATCAGTTCCAGGTACAGGTTCCCAACAACTACCACCAAAATATGAACGATAATTGCTAGGTGGATTACCATTTTTGCCTTCTCTGAAATAGAAATAATCAGCGTATTCGCCATCAGGGTCAGCTAAAGCTTTCCTAAACCATTCATGTTGATCAGAACAGTGATTTATAACTAAATCCATTATAATGTACATATTACGTTTTTTTGCTTCAGAAAGTAATTCATCAAAATCTTCCATAGTTCCGAATTCTTTGGCAATAGAATAATAGTCAGAAATATCATAGCCCTGATCAATAAAAGGTGACTTGTAAATAGGAGAAAGCCATATAATGTCAATTCCTAATTCTTTTAAATAATCCAGTTTAGATATTATACCTTTTAAATCACCAATTCCATCCCCATTAGTATCAAGAAAACTTTTAGGATAAATCTGATAAGCAACCTTATCATGCCACCATTTTTTATTCATATAAATACCTCATTTTTACTAAAACTGATGCTTAGTAAATTCTTTCACTCATATAATGTAAATACATTGAAATATATGTATTATACTGCTATTATAAGAATAAAAAATGAAATTATCTTGCAGTATTTTAACAATATATAACACAATACTGCTATTGAAAATAAAATATATGAAGTAATGATAAGAGGTAATGAATTTGAAAAAGGTACATACACTTGCGATAGATCAAAAAGAAGATGCTAAACATGGAGAAAGTTTTTTTCCCGTACAAAAATATATAACAAATCTTTCTTCAGAATACATGGGAGTAACTAACCATTGGCACGAAGAGGCGGAGCTTACGTTGATTACAAGTGGAAAATGTATATATAAGATTGATTTAGTTGAATATGAAGTAGAAGAAGGAGATATTTTATTTGTTCCTCCATTGTTTTTACATTCAATAACATTAGGAAATAATAAAAAAGTAAGTTCTGAAACATATGTATTTCACCTGAAATTTTTAGGAGGAAATTCTACAGATATATGCTCGACAAGGTATCTTGCGCCTATTATGAATCAGGAGTTTTCCATGCCATACGTTATAAAACCAAATTATCCGGCATATGTATCTCTTAGAAAAATATTTAATCAGATTAATACAACATATGACGAATCAATAATTGGTTATGAACTTGCATTAAAATCATTATTTTTACAAACGATATTCTTATTGCTTCAATATAGTAAAAAGGTAGCAGTGCCGGAGACAGAAAAGGTGTCGGACAAGATAAAAAATGTACTTGATTATATTGAGCTTCACTATTTTGAAACAATTACCGTGTCACAATTAGCTAAACTTTGTTATTTTAGTGATTATCATTTTATGCGCTTTTTTAAAAAACATATGAATATGACTTGTGTTGAATATATTAATAATTTGCGGCTTGAAAAAGCAGTCGAATTATTTGAAAAGGGAAACTCATCAATAATGGAAGTTTCATTATCTGTAGGGTTTCACAATCTTTCATATTTTCACAGGGCATTTAAGAAAAAGTATCATATGACGCCTCTTTCTTTTATAAATGATTTAAAAAAATATAGTTAACAGATTTAAGAATTAATGTTTTTTTCTGTACCTTCCCGGAGTGGTTCCATATTTTTTCTTAAAACATCTGTTGAAATAAGAAAGATTATCAAATCCTGTATTAACAGAGATATTAATAATATCATCAGAAGTTGTTGTTAAAAGTTTGGCTGCAACTTCTAATCGATAATCATTAAGATACTGTATGAAACTCATTCCCATTGTTTCTTTAAAAAATTTCATAAAATATGATTTACTGTAGAAACAATAACCTGCTATTTCTTCTATTGTAATATTATTTTGAAAATTGTTTGCTATATAGGTTAAAATAGACTTTACTTTATCAAGTGATTTCTGACTGATAGGTTTAACTTCATTTTGACCACAACTCGAAATTAGAATATAAAATATTTGAAACAAATGAGATTTGACCGATAATTGATATGCAAACGGACGCAAATCACATAGATTGTCAATTTCATTGATTTGGGAAACAACAGGATTATAGTATTCAAAACAGTCATTAATAACAGGATAGATATTTAAATTTCCCGAAAGCAAAGAACTAACAAATTTATCATTACATAAATCATATCCTGAAGATTTAAGAAGACCTGATTTAAATAATATATTTTCATATTCCATAATATTATCTTCATTCTGACTTATTGAATGCAATTGACCTGGAAATACAAAAATTATATTTCCGGCTTCAACTGAGTATGATACTAAATTAACATTAACTATTCCGCAACCTTTCTTTATTACTATAATTTCAACTTCATTATGCCAATGCAAATTAACAGAATTGAAATCTAAAGGAATAGAACACAAATAAGTATTATAAGGAAAATCATCAGGTGTATGAGTTTTAGTTTCGTGATAAATCTTGTATTGATCTTTATTCATAAAATAACCTCCAAAATAAAAAAAGGATAGTATTGTGCAAATAATCGAAAGAATAATGCAATAAATTATAAGATGACAATATTATAATATAAACACAAAAATAAAACCATAATATTTTAGGAGGTACAAAAATGCAACTTTCGGAAATTATTAAAACAGAATATAATAAATCAATTTCAGAATGTACAAACGAGGAGATTTATTATTCATTACTTACTTTAGTCAAAAATATGGCTGAAAGTAAACAACATAAAAATTCTAAGAAGAAACTATATTATATTTCAGCAGAATTTCTTATAGGAAAATTGTTATCAAATAATCTTATAAATCTTGGAATTTATGATGATGTAAAAAAAGAACTTGCAGACAATGGGAAAAATATATGTGAAATAGAAGAATTTGAAAATGAGCCGTCTCTTGGAAATGGCGGACTTGGAAGACTTGCGGCATGCTTTTTAGATTCAATAGCAACATTAGGCCTTAACGGGGATGGAGTAGGATTAAATTATCATTTTGGCTTGTTTAAGCAGATATTTAAAAATAATGCCCAGACTACAGTACCCGATCCATGGCTTACTAAGAAAAGCTGGTTAAATAAGACAGATGTAACATATAAGGTTAAATTTAAAGGAATGACTGTTACTTCAAGAATGTATGATATTGATGTTACAGGATATAACAGCACAACAAATAAGCTTCATTTATTTGATATTGAAAGTGTTGATGAAAACATTGTAGAAGACGGAATTAATTTTAATAAAGAAGATATAGAAAAGAATCTTACTTTATTCCTTTATCCTGATGACAGTGATGATGCAGGCAGAATTTTAAGAATTTATCAGCAGTATTTTATGGTATCAAGTGCGGCGCAACTTATTTTAGATGAATGTATTGAAAAAGGGTGCAAACTTTATGATTTATCAGACTATGCTGTAATCCAGATAAACGATACACATCCAACAATGGTTATTCCTGAACTTATTCGTTTGTTGGTAGAACGTGGATTAGAAATGGACGACGCGATAGAAGCAGTTACTAAGTCATGTGCATATACAAATCATACAATTCTTGCAGAGGCTTTGGAAAAGTGGCCTATTTCTTATTTGAAAAAGGCAGTACCTCAGCTTATGCCAATTATTGAAGTGTTGGATGATAAGGTAAGAAGAAAATATGATGACAGCTCAGTTTACATTATTGACAGAGAAGAAAGAGTTCATATGGCTCATATAGATATTCATTATTCTTCAAGTGTTAATGGTGTTGCTTCACTTCATACAGAGATTTTAAAAAATATTGAATTAAATAACTTTTATAAGATTTATCCGGAAAAGTTCAATAATAAAACTAACGGAATTACTTTTAGAAGATGGCTACTTCATAGTAATCCGCAGCTTACAGAACTTATCACATCACTTATAGGAGACGGATATAAAAAGGATGCTACACAATTAGAGAAACTTTTAGAATATAAAGATAATGAAGAAGTGTTAAATAAAATACTTGAAATAAAAGACACTAAGAAAATGGAATTGAAAAATGTATTACGTGATAGACAGAATATTTCAATTAATGAAAATTCAATATTTGATATTCAGATTAAAAGACTTCACGAATATAAACGTCAACAGTTAAATGCTTTATATGTGATTCACAAGTATTTGGAAATTAAAGCAGGTAAAAAGCCAACAACTCCAATAACAGTATTTTTCGGAGCAAAAGCAGCTCCGGCATATATCATTGCACAGGATATTATACATCTTATTCTTTGCTTGCAGGAACTAATAAACAATGACCCTGAGGTTAATCCATATCTTAATGTAGTTATGGTTGAGAATTATAATGTTACATGGGCAGAAAAATTAATTCCGGCATGTGATATTTCAGAACAGATTTCACTTGCATCAAAAGAAGCAAGTGGTACAGGCAATATGAAGTTTATGCTTAATGGAGCAGTTACACTAGGAACTGAAGATGGTGCAAATGTAGAAATACATGAACTTGTAGGCGATGATAACATCTATATTTTTGGCGATTTAAGTGAAACTGTTGTAGAAAGATATGCAAAAGGAAGTTATAATGCAGCACAATATTATAATGAAAATGCAGAAATAAAAGAAGCTGTAGACTTTATAACAGGTAAGGAACTTATGGCAGTAGGTGATAAGGAACGTTTAGAAAGACTTTCTCATGAACTTATATGGAAAGACTGGTTTATGACATTCCCAGACTTCAATGATTATGTAAAGACAAGAGAGCAGGCATATGCTGATTATGAAAACAGATACGAATGGGCAAAGAAGATGCTTGTTAATATTGCTAAGGCAGGATATTTTTCATCAGATAGAACAATAGAAGAATATAACAGAGATATTTGGAAATTATAAAAATATATAGAAATATATAGAAATAAAAGTACCGTAAAATGGTTGGTTATAAAACTTTTTTACGGTACTTTTTTATTGCGTATTTGTCAGAAAAATAGACAGCAAAATGGCAAAAAAGAAAGTGTTTAACAAGAGTGACAAAATGCAGAAAAACTGTGGTAAATGTATAAAAAAGATATAAAAACGTTGCAATAGATGTGGAAAATGCACAAAAAATACACAAAAAATTAGCTAAAAGGCTGAAAAGACCGAAAATGGTCAGAATACCATTGAAAACGTTTCCAAAAAGTGCTAGTATCAAGTCATGGGAAACGTTTCCAAAACGAAGTTAAATGAAAAACTTTGAGAAGGAAACAACGGAGACCTTTAGTTATTTTTTTATTTGAAAAGGAGAAAGAAATATGCGTAGAAAATTATTTAGCGTAGCATTATGCGCAACAATGGTAGCAGGTTTATTTGCAGGATGTGGAAACAGTTCAAGCAGTGATAAGTCAAGTGCTAAAGGATCAGTTTACTGGTTAAACTTCAAACCTGAAGCGGATGAAGCTTTACAGGATATAGCTAAGACTTATGAAAAAGAAAAAGGAGTTAAAGTAAAAGTAGTTACAGCAGCTTCAGGAAATTACAATTCAACATTGACATCTGAAATGGGAAAATCAGCAGCCCCAACATTATTCGTAGTTGGAAATCAGGCAGCAGTAAAGACATGGGATGATTATTGCTTAGATCTTAAGGATACAGATGTTTATAATGAATTGAATACAGATGCATTCAACTTAACAGATGCAGATGGAAAGGTTTGCTCAATTGGTTACTGTTATGAAAGTTATGGAATTATCGTAAACAAGAAGTTGCTTAAGGAAGCAGGTTATGAAGTAACAGATATTAAAGATTTTGCTTCATTAAAATCAGTTGCAGAAGATATTCATAAGAGAGCTGATAAACTTGGATTTGATGCATTTACATCATCAGGCATGGATGATTCATCATCATGGAGATTTACAGGACATTTAGCAAATATGCCTTTATTCTATGAAGGAAGAGATGAAGGATGGACAGAAGCTCCTTCAGAAATTAAAGGAACATACTTAGACAATTACAAAAAAGTATGGGATTTATATATTAACAATAGTAAATATGACAAGAATTCTTTAGCAACAGGTGGATATGATGCTGAAGCAGAATTCAAGAATGGAGAAGCAGTATTCTTCCAGAATGGTACATGGGAATATGATAAGTTGAAAAAGTCAATTTCAGATGATGATATGCAGATGATTCCAATTTACTGTGGAGTTGAAGGAGAAGAAAAAGCTGGTCTTTGCTCAGGAACAGAAAACTGTTGGGCAGTTAATGCAAAAGCTTCAGAAAAAGATCAGAAGGCAACACTTGAATTTATGAAATGGTTAGTAACATCAGAAGAAGGAACAAAAGTTATGGCAGAACAGTTCGGTGCTATTCCTTACAAGAAAGCAGCAGACAGTGGTAACGTATTCTTAAAGAATGCAAATGATTTACTTGAAGCAGGAAATTACAACGTAGACTGGACATTTAACTACACACCAAATGTAGATGAATGGAGAGCAAGTCTTGTAGCAGCAATGAACAAATATGATGCAGGCGGATCATGGGATGATGTTAAGACAGCATTCGTTCAGGGCTGGGCTACTCAGTACAAAGCAGCTAACAAGTAATAAGGTTTTAGATTGATAAGTATAAAATCATAATTAAATTATTAACACATTGTGGGGCAGGCAGTGTCTGCCCCTTTATTAAAAAATAGAAAAATATTGAAAATTCTATTTTGAATAAGAATTAGGAGGAGATTGAAGTGAAAGGAAAAAAGAAAAAACATAATGGTGGAACATCTGTAAATTCTAAACTTCTTCGCAAACCTATTCAAAGATGCTTTCTTCTATTTTTAGCACCTACATTTTTAGCATTTTGCATTGGATTTATATATCCTTTCTTGAGAGGTATTTATTTATCATTTTGTGAATTTGTTACAATAGGTGATGCTTCTTTTGTAGGTTTTAGAAATTATATGGATGCATTTAATGATGCGTCATTTATACATGCATTTTGGTATACAGCTTTGTATGCAATAGTATCCCTATTTATAATAAATGTCTTAGCTTTCTTAATAGCATATTTATTAACATTGGGGATTAAGGGAGCAAACTTATTCAGAACAGCATTTTTTATGCCTAACCTTATAGGTGGTATTGTTCTTGGTTATATTTGGAGTATGATTTTTAATGGCGTTTTAGGAAAAATTAATACTTCAATTCTTATGGAAACAAGATATGGCTTTTGGGGATTAATTATTCTTATGTGCTGGCAACAGGTAGGATATATGATGATTATATATATTGCAGGTTTGCAGGCAGTTCCGGGAGAATTAATTGAAGCAGCAAAAATTGATGGAGCAACAAAATGGCAGACATTGACAAGAGTTACAATCCCAAATATTATGCCATCAATTACAATTTGTTTATTCTTAACAATAACAAATGGATTTAAACTTTTTGATCAGAACTTAGCTTTAACAAACGGACAGCCGTTTGAACAGTTAAAGGATGGTTCAGTTATAAAGACAACAGAAATGTTGGCACTTAACATTTACAACACATTTTACGGACAGTCTCTTACAGGTAAGGGAGTTGCCCAGGCGAAAGCCGTTATATTCTTTATCTTAGTTGCAGGTATATCAATTATCCAGCTTAAGGCAACAAGATCTAAGGAGGTGCAGCAGTAATGAACAATGAGAAAACAGTGAATTCAACAATTAAAGATTCTACAGTGAAAGCTACACCGAAAAAGAAAAAAATGAAAGAGACAAGTGAAATTCCATTAAAACATGGAAAACTGTTGACTGCAATAATGACAATTGTAACTTTAGTTTATGTTAGTCCTATATTTATTGTGTTAATGAACTCTTTCAAGGCTAACACCTTTGTAAAAACAGACACATTTGCATGGCCTACTGGTGAGGCGTTAGTAGGTTGGGCAAACTATATCAAAGGTTTTACATTTGGAAATTATCCGTTTTTTAAATCGGTATTATATAGTTTTGTAATTACAGTTTTATCAACAGCGTTGATTTTGATTTGTACATCAATGGCAGCATGGTACATAGCAAGAGTTGACAGCATGGTTTGTAAGATAGTATATTACTTGTTTGTATTTTCAATGGTAGTACCATTCCAGATGGTAATGTTCACATTGTCAAATACAGCAGATTCATTGGGACTTAACACACCGTGGTCAATTCCAATTATATATTTGGGATTTGGAGCAGGAATGGCAGTATTTATGTTTACAGGATTTATAAAAGGTTTACCGCTTGAAATTGAAGAAGCAGCAGCAATTGATGGATGTGGACCAATAAGAACATTTTTTATTGTCATTATCCCAATGTTAAAGCCAACGCTTATATCAGTTGGAATTCTTGAAATAATGTGGATTTGGAATGATTACTTACTTCCATATTTAGTTCTTGACTTAGATAAATATAGAACAATTCCTATTCATATCCAGTACTTACAGGGAAGTTATGGTTCAGTTGATTTAGGAGCTATAATGGCACTTATTATATTAAGTATTATACCTGTTATTATATTCTATCTGACATGTCAGAAGCATATTATAAAAGGTGTGGCTGCAGGAGCAGTAAAAGGTTAAATGATATTTAAGGAGGAACTATGAGGGCTAGTGGAATTTTATTACCGATTTCTAGTTTGCCGGGAAAATATGGTATTGGAAGTTTTTCAAAAGAAGCATATAGGTTTGTAGATTTTTTGAAAAATGCCCATCAGAAATATTGGCAAATATTGCCTATAGGTCCAACCAGTTATGGAGATTCACCTTATCAGTCATTTTCTACTTATGCAGGAAATCCTTATTTTATCAGTTTAGAGGAATTGATTGAAGAAGGACTGTTAACTGAGGAAGAATGTGATAAGGTGGACTTTGGTAACAGAATAGACAAAGTTAACTATGAAAAATTGTATAACGGTAGATTTAAGCTTTTAAAGAAGGCTTATAAAAAGAGCAATATAAGTGAAAAAGAAGATTTTGACAAATTTAAAAGCGAGAATTGTTATTGGTTAAATGATTATGCAATGTTTATGGCCATAAAAGACAGATTTAATGGTCAAAGCTTTGATAAATGGGCTGAAGATATAAAACTCAGATGGGAATATTCAATGGAATATTATCAGAATGAATTAAAGGATGAAATTGAATTTTATAAATTCATTCAATATGAGTTTTACAGGCAATGGTATAAATTAAAAAAGTATGCTAACGAAAATGGCATAAAGATTATTGGAGATATTCCAATATATGTGGCTTATGACAGTGCTGATGTATGGGCACATCCTGAATTATTTCAAATGGATGAAAATGGAAAACCGGTTGCAGTTGCAGGATGTCCTCCTGATGGATTTTCAGCAACAGGACAATTATGGGGAAATCCATTATACAGATGGGATTATCATAAGCAAACAAATTATGATTGGTGGATAAAGCGTATAGAAAGAAGTGTCAAACTATACGATGTTGTAAGGATTGATCATTTTAGAGGGTTTGATGAGTATTATTCAATTCCCGCTGAGGATGAAGATGCAACAAACGGACATTGGGAAAAGGGACCTGGGATTGACTTATTTAATGCAATTAAATATTGTCTTGGTGATGTAAATATAATAGCAGAAGATTTAGGATACATAACTGATACAGTAAGACAGTTGGTTAAAGACTCAGGTTTTCCAAATATGAAAGTTTTAGAATTTGCTTTTGATAGCAGAGATTCATCAGGACCTAAGGATTATTTACCGTATAATTATGATAAAAATTGTGTGGTTTATACAGGAACTCACGATAATGAAACCTTAAAAGGATGGCTAGACAGCATTGAATCAGAAGAGATAGAAATGATTCAGAAATATATGGGAAGAACGGTAGAGAACAAAACAAAACTTGTGGATGAAATAATAAGAATGGCACAGGCATCTACTGCTAATACATGTATTATTCCTATGCAGGATTATCTGCATTTAGATAACAAAGCAAGAATGAATACTCCGTCTACGTTAGGAAATAATTGGATGTGGCGCATGAAATCTACTCAGATTACTAAAAAGTTAACAAATGCAATTAAAGAATTAACAGTTCTTTATGGCAGAGATTAACATAGCATATAAAAGCTACGATGGATATATTCTTTTCGTAGCTTTTTGCATAAACAGAATGTTTGTGATAAAATACTAAACCGTGAAAAATTTAGTAAATGTAGAATGAAAGGGGAAAGACATGGCAAATTTAACTATTAAAGACATAGCAAAAATATGTGGAGTTGGAATTAGCACTGTCTCTCGAGCAATTAATGATGACCCAGGTATTAATCAGGAAACCAGGAAGAGAATTTTAAAAGTTATAAAAGAATGTAATTATGTTCCTAACAATAGTGCGAGAAATTTAAAAATGACAGACTCAAATACAATAGCATTACTTATAAAGGGAATTGATAACCAGTTCTTTCAGGGAATGTTAAAAATATTTGAAGAAGAATTGAAAAAATTAGAATATACATTTCTGTTACATGCAGTAGGTGAAGATCAGGATGATGTTAGTGTTGCAGCTCAGTTAGCAAAGGAAAAAAGATTAAAGGGACTTATTTTTCTTGGAGGTCAAATGGATTATTTGGATACAAGATTAGAGGAAATAGGTGTTCCATATGTATTATGCACTGTAGCAGTAAATATGATGGCACCAAAGAGAAACTGCTCGTCAGTATCTATAGACGATGAGAAAGAAAGTTATAGGGCGGTTGATTATTTGTGCAAAAAAGGGCACAGAAAAATAGCAATGATTTCAGGAAAAAATAATGACCAGGCTGTAGGTGGACTTAGATTAAGAGGCTATATGAGAGCATTAAAAGATAATGGCATAGACATAAATGATAACTTAATCAGATACATGAAAGATGATATTCCTGAATATACAGTAGCAAATGGATATGAAGTAACAAAAGAATTGTTAAAGTCAAAAGAAGAATTTACTGCATTATATGCAATATCAGATTTAACAGCTTTTGGAGCATACAAGGCAATATCTGAAGAGGGTAAATCAATACCTGATGATTACTCTGTTTTAGGGTTTGATGGAATTGAAATGTCAAAGTATTTTCAACCGTCATTATCAACAATGAAACAGCCTTGTGAACAAATGGTAAAATCATCAATAGATTTATTAATGGAACAGATAAATGGAAATAACGAAAAGAAACAATTAATCTTTGAAGCAGAATTGCTTGAGAGAGATTCTGTAAAAGAAATTTAAGGAGAACTATAGGTGTTTGGAATTGATGGCAAATTTTATGAAATAGTTTCAGCAATAGCTGATTTGGTAATTTTGAATTTATTGTTTGTACTTTGTTCGTTGCCAATATTTACTATTGGAGCATCGACGACGGCACTTTTTGGTGTTACTAAGAAGATGGCAGATAATAGAGAAGGATACATAGTAAGAACTTATTTTAAGTTATTTAAAGAAAATTTTAAACAGTCAACTGCAATGTGGCTGATTTTATTGATGTTGTCAATAATTCCTACACTTGATTTATACATAGTGAATAGTTTAAAGGAAGGGATAGTAGTTACAGCATTGAAAGGACTGCTTCTTGGATTTGCGCTTGCAATACTGTTTGTGTTTCTTTACGCAATGGCATTGCAAAGTACTTTTGAAAATACAATTAAAACTACTTTGAAAAATGCATTGCTTATGGGTATCGGGCATTTTCCATGGACTTTATTGATACTTTGTATAACGTTACTTCCGGTTATTTTAATTATATTTTTAGGTAAAGATGCCGTAAGTATTATTTATATTATGCTATTTGCCGGATTTGCTTTGTTGGCGTATTTAAACTCATATATTTTAAATTTTATTTTCAAAAAATATATGTAAACAAATATTTAATACTTAAGTCGAGGATGATTATAAATGTTCGACTAAAAAATGTAAAGTTAATGTTTGGGTGTTAACATTATATATGATAAAGAAAAAAATCTGTCTACTTTAGAGGTATCATATCAATCAGGGGCGGATTTTTTTTGCAATTATTTGGGAGAGAAGAATAGAAAGCAAAAATAAATTCTTGTTAAAGTCAAAAATTACTTGAAATTATCATTGAGTTAGTATAGTATGATTATAGTTAGAAATAACTAACTTCAACAAATAAATCATTTGGACTCTTTTAGAAATACTAACCGAAAGGATAGCTACCTTTCGGTATAGAGTCCTAGTCAACAGAAAGGAGATGCGGATAGTGAATTATTTGCAGATTGAAAAAATAATTGGAAGAGAAATATTGGATTCAAGAGGAAATCCAACAGTAGAAGCAGAAGTATATTTAGCAGATGGTACAATTGGAAGAGGAACGGCACCAAGTGGAGCATCAACAGGTGAGTTTGAAGCATTAGAACTTAGAGATGGTGATAAAAATAGATATTTAGGAAAAGGTGTACAGAAAGCCGTAGAAAATATTAATACAATTATAAATGATACAATTACAGGAATGGATGCATCAGATATTTATGCTGTAGATAAGGCTATGATTGATGCAGACGGTACAAAAGGAAAAACAAAATTAGGGGCAAATGCTATTCTTGCAGTATCGATTGCAACAGCAAGGGCAGCTTCAATTGCCTTAGATATTCCTCTTTATAGATTCTTAGGCGGAATTTCAGGAAACAGATTACCTGTACCTATGATGAATATTGTAAATGGTGGATGCCATGCTTTATCATCGGGATTAGATGTACAGGAATTTATGATTATGCCTGTTGGAGCACCATCATTTAAGGAATGTTTAAGATGGTGTTCTGAAGTTTTCCACGCTTTAGCAGGAATTTTAAAAGAAAAAGGATTAGCAACATCAGTTGGTGATGAAGGCGGATTTGCACCTGCACTTAAATCTGATGAAGAAGCTATTGAAACTATCCTTGAAGCTGTAAAGAAAGCAGGATATGAACCTGGTAAAGATTTCAAGATTGCAATGGATGCGGCATCATCAGAATGGAAGAGCGAAAAAGGAAAAGGATATTATAAACTTCCAAAGGCAGGAACAGAATACACTGCAGAAGAACTTATTGAACATTGGGCTAAGTTATGTGAAAAATATCCTATCATTTCAATTGAAGACGGTCTTGATGAAGAAGACTGGGAAGGTTGGAAGAAGCTTACAGACAGACTTGGTGACAAAGTTCAGTTAGTAGGTGATGACTTATTTGTTACTAATACTGAAAGACTTGCAAAAGGTATTGAGATGGGAGCTGGTAATGCAATCCTTATCAAATTAAATCAGATTGGTTCGGTTTCAGAAACATTAGAAGCAATTAAGATGGCTCATAAAGCAGGCTACACAGCTATTTCATCACATCGTTCAGGTGAAACAGCAGACACTACAATTGCTGACCTTGCAGTTGCACTTAATACATGTCAGATTAAGACAGGTGCTCCTAGCAGAAGTGAACGTGTTGCTAAATATAATCAGCTTTTAAGAATCGAAGAAGAACTTGGAACAAGTGCTGTATATCCTGGAAACAGAGCATTTAACGTAAAATAATTAAAAATTAAACATATCGTATGATGTCAGAGGTAAAAGGTCTAAGCCTGTATGAGCATTAAAGTCAGGGCTTTTACCTTAGGCATAATTGTATAGCTTTATTGTATTAAAAATATATGAATATTTTATACAATGAATAATAGGAATCCTTTTTAGGCATGGAAGATGCCTGAAAGGGATTTTTTAATATAGAAAATTTCATAGAAATCCTATTATGTAAAAAAATTTGATTAAAAAGTGGCAAAATAAATGTTCTTATCAAATTACACAACAAAATAGGAATATAAAGTTAGGTCTTTGATTTGTAACCAAACAAAAGTGCATAGTACCAAACAAAATATACACTAGTGAAAATTGTCATAAAAAAGTAAAATTGGAAATAAATGTAAAATCCTAATTACAAATAGGAGGTATGAGTGACGAATATACAGACTGAAAGTAAGAAAAGATTGCGAATTGTAAGAGAATGGTTACAAATGTCACAGGCACAGTTGGCAAAAGAATTACATATGAATACGGAAGCTTATAGAAGAATAGAGGTTGGAAAGGTAAACATTCCGATTGAAATACTATATGAATTAGAAAATAAATTTGATATTTCAGCAAGTTTTATTATATGTGGAAATGTACAAAGTGATATGGATAAATGTTTGGATGTAGATGTATTACTTAGAAATGAATTGGAAGGTTTTGAACAGAGAATAAAGAAATATCAGGCTGAAGAAGGTTTTGAACAGAGAATAAAGAAATATCAGGCTGAAGAAGGTTTTGAACAGAGAATAAAAAAATATAAGAATAAAATATGTGATAATTAAAATAAGGATAGTACGAAAAAGTTAATATATTTAGCAAAATATTTTAAATGTGTTTATGTGGAGAAGGTTTTGCTTAGTTATAAATTATAGGGAATAATTTATAAAATACGAAAGAAGAAATATATATAACACAATGTCATTATTCGTAGAATGAATATGATGTTGTGTTTTTATGTATAGGAGAAATGAATGAAAAAGATTTTAATTTGGGTAAGTGATGAAAGCCTGAAAAAAGTAAGTATGGTGGTAAATGAAGTAAATAGTGATATTTGTATATTATCAGTTAAAACGCAAAAAGAGGCAAATTCAGTTATAATTAATAATGATGTTGATTTGTTTATTATTGAAATAAATTCAAATAACGATAGTTTTGAATTTGCGAAAGATGTAAGAAAACAGAGGGCGTATAGATTTATTCCGGTTGTTATTATGGCTGATAATGAGAAACTTATTTTTCAAGCATATGAAATTGTCAGATGCTATGCTTTTATGAAAAAACCATATGACATGGAAGGACTAAAAGAAATATTGAAGAAACTAAATAATTATAAATTTGTAAAAAGAAAGAGTGACAAAGTTAAATTTAAGCACAATGGTGTTATTTATTTTTTTAATAAATCCGAAATAAAATATATAGAAAACAGCAACAGACAGGTTAAGATATATAGTAATGATACGGTTACAAACATAGGGTATAAAACATGTGACAGTATTATAGAGCGATTAGGTTGTAAAGATTTTGTACGGTGTAGCAGAAATGGTATAGTAAATGCAGCTCATATAGTAAATATTAGTGATGAAGGAATAATTGAAATCAAGGAATTTGATAAAAAGATAGAAATTGGAAGTAGTATTAAAAAGCAATTTATACAGGATATCAATGAATTAAATATTTTATTTAACTTAGATATATATAAAGTTATCAGGTAAGTTAAATTACATATAAAATAATAAAGATGGGTCGGGAAAATCATAGAAAAAACGAAATGACATAAAAAGTTATAAAAAAAGTGCTTGATTTTATCGCTTTACCTTACTAAAATAAATATGATAGTGTCACAAAAGATAAGATTAAGGGTGACAACTGGAGAGTTCTGATAGCTGAGGTAAACAGTTATACAGACGCCGAAGGTGTAAGGTGATATTTAAACTTTTAGAAGCATCACTAATCTCTCAGGCAAAAGGACAGGAGGAATATTATGAGCAATTTTACAGATTTTTTAGTTAAGGTAGATGATTTAGTTTGGGGAATCCCACTTATTGTGTTGATTCTTGCAGCAGGCATCTACCTTACTTTTCGGTTAAGACTATTACAGATAGTGCATTTGCCTAAGGCACTTAAGTATATGTTTAAGAACGAAGAAGAAGGACACGGGGAAGTTAGTAGTTTTGGAGCACTATGTACAGCATTATCAGCAACAATTGGTACAGGTAACATTGTAGGTGTAGCAACAGCTATTGGATGTACAGCACTTGGAACAGCAGTAGGTGGTCCCGGAGCGTTATTCTGGATGTGGGTAGCTGCTTTCTTTGGAATGGCAACAAAATATTCAGAAGGATTTTTAGCAGTACGCTATAGAACGATTGATGAAGAAGGTCATGTACTTGGTGGACCATTCTATTACATAGAAAATGGTATGGGACATAAATGGAAATGGCTTGCGAAAATATTTGCATTCTTTGGAGCATGTGTAGGTTTATTTGGTATCGGAACATTTACACAGGTTAACGGAATCGCATCAGCAGTTCAGTCTTTTTTTGATCCTAACAAAGAAGATACAGTTAGTATTTTAGGAAATGATTATTCAATTGCTATTGTAATCACAGCTTTTGTTTTAGCTATCTGTGTAGGATTGGTTGTAATTGGTGGTATTAAGAGAATTGCTAATGTATCACAGGTAATTGTACCATTTATGGCTGTTTTATATATTGTTGCAGTATTAGTTTTAATCGTAACTAATATTACAAAATTACCTGGAGCAATAGTGACAATAGTTGAATATGCATTTGGTGCAAAAGCAGTAGCAGGTGGTGTATTTGCATCTATAGCAATTTCAATGCAAAAGGGTATAGCAAGAGGTATTTTCTCAAATGAAGCAGGTCTTGGTTCAGCACCTATCGCAGCAGCTGCAGCAAAGACAAAAGATCCTGTTCGTCAGGGACTTGTAACAATGACAGGTACTTTCATAGATACAATTATTGTTTGTACATTAACAGGTCTTTCAATTGTAATGATGGGTGCATACAAAGTTGTTGGACTTGAAGGTGTTCAGGTTACGACATATGCTTTCCAGAAAGGATTAAGTTTTCTCCCAGCAGAAGTTTCAGCATTCATATTAATGGTATGTTTAGTATTCTTTGCATTCACAACTATTCTTGGATGGGATTACTATGGTGAAAGATGTTTGGAATATTTATCAAATAAAAGTAAAACTGCTGTAAAGGTTTATAGATGGTTATACATTTTAGCAGTATTTATCGGACCATATATGACTGTTAAGGCAGTATGGACAATTGCAGATATATTTAATGGACTTATGGCCATTCCAAATATTATTGCATTGTTTGTATTAAGTGGTATAGTTGCAAAAGAAACAAAAGATTATTTTGATGAAAAAAAGAAACAGAATAATAAATAGAAATATTGGATAAATATTTTAGAAATTATAAAATAATAAAATGAAAAATAAAAGGCAGTCTGAATTTTGATGATTCAGTCTGCCTTTTAGGCGTTTTACAACAAAGGTATAATTGAATTTTTTTACTAACTATGGTATTCTAGTTACAGATTTTGTATTAGTGCGCCCATTTTGTGGAATGATACAGATAAACATACGAAATAATAATAAAAAAAAGAGGAATAAACAATGAAGAGAGTGTTACTTAAACTTAGCGGTGAAGCTTTAGCCGGCAATAAGAAAACCGGATTTGATGAGGCAACTTGTGTTGCAGTTGCTAAGCAGGTTAAGCAACTTGTAGATAAGAATATAGAAGTTGGAATAGTTATAGGTGGAGGAAATTTTTGGAGAGGTCGTACAAGTGAAAAGATTGACAGACCTAAGGCAGATGGAATCGGTATGCTTGCCACAATTATGAACTGTATGTATGTGTCAGAAATATTCAGAACAGAAGGAATGGACACAGATGTATTTACACCATTTACATGCGGAACATGGACTAAATTATTTTCAAAGGATGAAGCTGTTAATGGATTAAAGGCAGGTAAGGTTTGTTTCTTCGCCGGAGGAACAGGTCATCCATATTTTTCAACAGATATGACAATGGTTTTAAGAGCCATTGAAATTGAAGCAGATTGTATTTTAGGAGCTAAAGCAATTGACGGTGTGTATGATAGTGATCCTGCTGTTAACCCGGATGCTAAGAAATATGATGAATTACCAATAAGTAAGATTGTAGATGACAGACTTGGAGTAATTGATCTTGCAGCAAGTGTTTTGGCAATGGAAAATAAAATGCCAATGCTTTTATTCGGATTGAATGAAGAAAATAGCATTATTAAGGCAGCAACAGGCGAGAAAATAGGAACAAAAATTACAGTAGAATAATTTATAGAATGAAGGAGTTTTAACATGGAAGAATTAATTATGACATATGAAGATAAGATGGAAAAGTCATTAGACAATTTATATGGTGAATACACATCTATTAGAGCTGGACGTGCTAATCCACATATTTTAGATAAGATTACAGTTGATTATTACGGTTCACCAACACCACTTCAGCAGGTTGGCAATATATCAGTGCCTGAAGCAAGAATGATTGTAATTCAGCCTTGGGAAGCATCTATTTTGAAAGATATTGAAAAAGCACTTTTAATGTCTGATTTAGGATTAACACCAACTAATGATGGAAAGATGATTAGACTTGTTTTCCCTGAATTAACAGAAGAAAGAAGAAAAGAACTTGTAAAGGATGTTAAGAAAAAAGGTGAAAATGCAAAAGTTGCAGTTAGAAATATTAGAAGAGATGCAATGGATGCAATTAAGAAAAAAGGAAAAGAAGATGGAATTTCAGAAGATGAAATTAAGGAATATCAGGATGATGTTCAGAAATCTACAGATAAATATGTTGCAAAGATTGATGCAGCAGTAGAAGAAAAATCAAAGGAAATATTAACAGTATAATAGAAATGTTAATAAATCCTCAGCAAAAACAATTTCGTATTAATAAGTGGCTTTTGCAAAGAATAAAAATTGATTCTGTGCAAAAGCCATTTTAGAATGTATACAGAAACCGGAGGAAGTATGGCAGAGAGTATAGATTTAACAGGAATGAATATACCTAATCATATTGCCATTATTATGGATGGCAATGGAAGATGGGCAAAAAAGAGATTTTTACCTAGAAATGCAGGACATGTGGCAGGAGCAAAGACAGTAGAAAAAATAATAGAAGACGCATATGATTTAGGCGTTAAGTATTTGACTGTATATGCATTTTCAACAGAAAACTGGAACAGACCTGATGATGAAGTTGCAGCTTTAATGAAACTTCTCAAAAATTATTTAAAAGACTGTATTAAAAGAGCAAACAGCAACAATATGAGAGTAAGAGTTATAGGTGAAAGGAGCAGATTAGAACCTGAGATTGTTGAAAAAATAGAAGAATTAGAAGAGTGTTCAAAAAATAATACAGGTATTACATTTATCATTGCACTTAATTATGGAGCAAGAGATGAAATTGTAAGAGGAATCAGAAAAATATCTAGAGAATGTGCTGAAGGCAAAATTGCTCCGGAAGATATTACAGAAGATATGTTTAACGGTTTTTTAGATACTCACGATATTCCTGACCCTGATTTATTAATCAGAACAAGTGGAGAGTTAAGATTGTCAAATTATCTTTTATGGCAGCTTGCATATACAGAATTTTATTTTACAGATGTTTTATGGCCTGATTTTAATAAAGAGGAATTAAAAAAAGCTATAGCAAAGTATAATGAAAGAGACAGAAGATTTGGAAAAGTTGAGGAGAACTAAAGATGGTAATCAGTAAATTTATGAATAAATCTTTTTATGAAAGACTTTTTAGCGGAATAATTTTGGGGATAATTGCACTTATAACCATTATTTTAGGAAATGATATTTTACTTGTTACAGTTGGAATTGTTTCCTTAATTGGTTTATATGAAATGAACAGAGTGTTTGGTATTGAAAAATATGCTACCGGAATATTATCATATATTGCAGTAATTATTTATTATGCAATGCTTCGTTTTGATATGATGACATATGTTCCATTTTTAATAGTTGCATTACTTATTGCATGCATGGCTATTTATGTTTTTGAATTTCCAAAATGCAAGACTGAACAGGTAATGGCAGCAATTTTTGGAACAATATATGTAGCAGTTATGTTATCTTTTGTTTATTTGGTAAGAATGGGTAATAATGGTGCATATAATGTATGGTTGATATTCTTATGCTCATGGGGAAGTGATACATGTGCGTATGTATTTGGTGTAGCATTTGGAAAACATAAAATGGCACCGGTGTTAAGCCCAAAGAAATCTATAGAAGGTGCTGTAGGTGGAATACTTGGAGCAGCTGTATTAGGATTTATATATGCAACAGTATTTCAGAATAATATAGAAATGAGATATTTAGACCCTAGAATAGCATATCCAATCGTATGTGCAGCAGGAAGTCTTATTGCAATGACAGGAGATTTAGCTGCATCAGCAATAAAGAGAAATCATGATATTAAGGACTATGGTACACTTATACCGGGACATGGTGGCATAATGGATAGGTTTGACAGCGTAATATTTGTTGCACCTATAGTATGGCTCTTAATAAATTTCTTTTAAAATATTAATAAGAAAAAACTTAAATGTTAACAATTACAACATATGCGTTAGATAAAATATCATTTATGATAATTTTATGGTGCAGGTAAAATAAAAATAATTGTAGAATAGGTGGGAATGACGCATGTCAAATATTATCAGTATTATAATAGCATTAATAATTTTCAGCGTATTAGTATTAATACATGAATTTGGACATTTTATTGTAGCAAAGAAAAATGGAATAGTAGTAAATGAGTTCTCTATTGGAATGGGACCAAGAATTTGTAGTTTTGAAAAAGGTGGAACAAAGTATTCAATTAAATGTCTTCCATTTGGTGGCTCATGTGCCATGTTAGGAGAAGATGAAGATACAGTTGTAGAAGGTTCATTTAATTCAAAGTCCGTGTGGGCGAGAATGGCAGTAGTTTTTGCAGGACCTTTCTTTAACTTTATTCTTGCATTTGTTTTATCAGTCATTGTTATAGCAGCAATTGGAACAGATAAATCTTATGTAACGGCAGTGGATAAGTCATCACCTGCTTATGAAGCAGGGCTTAGAAAAGGAGATATAATTACTAAATATAATGGTACAGGAGTAAGTATCGGTAGAGAATTGTATTTAGAAGATTTTGTTAATCCTTTAGGTTCGGATAATGTAAAACTTACATTCATAAGAGATGGAAAAAAACAGAAAATTTCTTATAAGCCGGAAGAAGTAAAGAAATATATGGTTGGTATGTCATATAATTCCGGTGATACAGAGGCGACTATAGGAAATGTAACAGCTGGCAGTGCAATGGATGAAGCAGGAGCTCAGCCGGGAGATGTAGTGGTTGCTGTTGATGGAACAGAAATTAAATCAGGTGATGAGTTACAGAAATATATTGAAGAAAATCCATTTGGTGATAATACAGTTACGATAACGGTTAATAGAAATGGAAAGACTAAGGAACTTAAGATGACACCTCAGTATCAGACGGTTTATTCAAAAGGTTTTGAGTACAATCTTGCAAGAAAGAGAATGTCATTTGGAAGAACTTTAAAATATAGTTTTGTAGAAGTAAAATACCAGATTAATACAGTATTAAAGAGTTTAAAGATGCTTGTTACCGGAAAGGTTTCAGCAAATGAAGTATCAGGACCGGTGGGAATTGTAAGTGCAATTGGTGATACTTATAAAGCAAGTAAATCAGAAGGTGCATACATGGCACTTTTAAGTCTCGTCAATATGGCTATAATGTTGAGTGCAAACTTAGGTGTGATGAATCTTTTACCTTTGCCGGCATTAGATGGTGGAAGACTTGTATTTTGCATTATTGAAGTTATTAAGGGAAAACCTGTATCAAGAGATAAGGAAGGAATGGTACATTTCATTGGATTTGCATTATTGATGGTATTAATGCTATTCTTAATCTTTAACGATGTTAGAAAACTGTTGTAAGTAACTGCAAGTAATGTGAATGAAATTTTTTATAAATTTGTAAAATGCATCTGATTTGCAATAAAAATTAGGAGTCTGAATATGTATAGAGATTGTACAAAAGTGATAAAAATAGGTGATAAGGTAATTGGAGGAGGAAATCCAATCCTTATTCAGTCAATGACGAATACTAAAACAGAAGATGTAGAGGCAACTGTAAAGCAGATAAAGGAGTTAACTGTTGCAGGATGCGATATTATAAGATGTGCAGTTCCAACAATGGAGGCTGCTAAGGCTTTGAAGGAAATAAAAAAACAAATATCCATTCCATTAGTTGCAGATATTCATTTTGATTATAGACTTGCAATAGCAGCAATGGAAAATGGTGCAGATAAGATAAGAATTAATCCGGGAAACATCGGCAGCTTAGATAGAGTTAAAGCTGTAGTAGATGTGGCTAAGGAAAGAAATATCCCTATCCGTGTCGGTGTTAACAGCGGCTCATTAGAAAAACATATATTAGAAAAATATGGAAGAGTGACAGCAGAAGGAATTGTGGAGAGTGCACTTGATAAAGTTAAAATAATAGAAGATTTAGGCTATGATAATCTTGTTATAAGCATTAAATCATCAGATGTTTTAATGTGTGTAAAAGCTCATGAACTGATTGCTGATAAAACTAAATATCCATTACATGTTGGTATAACTGAATCAGGAACAGTTACATCAGGAAACATTAAGTCTGCAATTGGATTAGGACTTATTTTGAGTCAGGGAATAGGAGATACTATAAGAGTTTCTCTTACAGGAGATCCTGTTGAAGAGATAAGAAGTGCTAATTTAATTTTAAAGACTTTAGGATTAAAGCAGGGAGGAATTTCTGTAGTTTCATGCCCTACTTGTGGAAGAACACAGATTGACTTAATAGGACTTGCAACAAAAGTAGAAAAATTAGTGGAAAAATACCAGAATCTTGATATTAAAGTAGCTGTTATGGGATGTGTTGTAAACGGACCGGGAGAAGCTAAAGAAGCAGATTTGGGAATAGCAGGCGGAAATGGTGTCGGTATCCTTATGAAAAAAGGTGAAATAATTAAAAAGGTTCCTGAAGAAGAATTACTTAAAGCATTAGAATACGAATTGAAAAATTGGAGTGAGTAATATATGGAAAGAAAAACTTTTTTTGAAGTATTTCCAGATGTAAAACTTAATAGTGAATTAACAGAAATATTTGAACAGGTTGAAGTTACAAGAATTACTGCTAACAGAGACAGAACAAAATTGCGTATTTATATAGAAAGCAGCAGGCTTATTAATAAGCCTGCTATTTTATCTGTAGAAAATGAATTATGCAGACAATTAAAGATGGGAAAGAAAATATCCGTTCAGATAATGGAGCATTACAGTTTATCACAACAATATACTCCAAAAAATTTATTTGACATATATAAGGATAGTATTTATACAGAACTTTCCCAAAAAAGTGCGCTGATAGCGACAATGTATAAAAAGGCACAATTTCAGTTCCTGTCCGATTCAGCTTTAGAGATGGAACTTGAAACGCATCTTATGACAGAGGAACGTATGAATGTCATAAAAAATACAATTGAGAATATTTACAATATTCGTTTTAATATTCCGCTAAAAGTTGTAATTAAGAAAGTTGAAGCACAAAAGGACAAATTTAAAGAACAGAAAGAAAAGAAACTTAGAAATGAAGTTGAAATCTTAATGAGCAGAAATAAGAGCAATAAGCCTGAAAAACAGGAAGAAAAGGCACAGGAAACACCTGAAAGACCTAAGATTGTAAAATCAACCCGCTCGGATAACCCTGATGTCGTATATGGTAGAGATTTCGAATTTGATGAAGAAACTAAAATTGCAGAATTATTTGATGACTCAGGTGAAGTAGTTATTAAGGGACAGATATTTAATATGGATGAAAGAGAAACAAGAAAAGGAAAGATTATTGTTTCTTTATCTGTAACTGATTTTACAGACAGTGTAATGGTTAAATTGTTCTTAGATAATACAGAGGTTTTGGCAGATTTTAAAAGTCGTGTAGGTAAAGGCAAATTTGTAAGAATTAAAGGTAGAGCAGCTTATGATCCATATGATAAGGAAGTAAATGTTGGACACATCTTTGGAATGAAGCTTATATCAAATTTTGTTGAAATAAGACATGACACAGCAGTTGATAAGAGAATTGAATTACACTGCCATACAAAAATGAGCGATATGGACGGTGTAAGTGATGTAAGAAAAATTGTCAGAAGGGCTTATGACTGGGGTCACAAAGCAATTGCAATTACTGACCACGGTGTTGTTCAGGGCTTCCCTGATGCATGGCATGAATATTGCGATATCAAGAGTATGTGTAAAAAGCAGGGAAAAGAATTTGACTTTAAAGTAATATATGGTGTTGAAGCATATCTTGTAGATGATTTGAAGGATATGATAACAAATCCAAGAGGACAAAGCCTTAAAGACAGATATGTAGTATTTGATATCGAAACAACCGGTTTTATTCCATCTCTTGATAAAATAATTGAAATAGGCGCAGTAAAAGTTGAAAATGGTCAGATTGTGGACAGGTTTAGTACTTTTGTAAATCCTAAAGTACCGATTCCTTTTAGAATAGAAAAACTTACAGGTATAAATGATAATATGGTAATCCATGCTCCTGAAATTGAAGAAGTACTTCCAAAGTTCTTAGAATTTTGCGAAGGCGCAATTATGGTTGCACACAATGCAGATTTTGACATGAGCTTTATTTCGGCAAATGCAAAACGGCAGGGATTACCATGTGATTTTACAGTTGTGGATACATTGTTAATGGCAAGATTCCTTATAATAGGACTAGGTCGATATAAACTTGATAATGTTGCAAAGGCATTAGGTGTTTCCTTGGAAAATCATCATAGAGCTGTTGATGATGCTGAATGTACGGCTCACATTTTCTTAAAAATGTGTGATTTGCTTGAAGAAAAAGATATTCATGATTTAGACAAGGCTAACGAAGCCGGAAAAATGTCTGAAAATGCAATGAAGAAAGCGAAAGCCCATCATGCCATTATATTAGTACAAAATAACATAGGAAGAGTAAATTTGTATAGGCTTATATCTATTTCTCATATAGATACATTTGCAAATGGTAAACCAAGAATTCATAAAAGTGACTATTTGAAATATAAAGAAGGATTGATTATTGGTAGTGCCTGTGAAGCAGGAGAATTATATCAGGCAATATTACATGAACATAGTCAGCAGGAAATTATGCGAATAGCTGATTTCTATGATTATTTTGAAGTGCAGCCTCTTGGAAATAACCAGTTTATGGTTAAGACAGGCGACCCTGAAAAGGATGATAAGAGACTTCTCAATTCAAATGAAGATTTAATTAATATAAATAAAAAGATAATTGAACTTGGAAAGAAACTCGGAAAACTTACGGTTGCTACATGTGACGTACATTTCCTTGATCCTGAAGATGAAATGTACAGAAGAATTATTCAGTATGGTAACGGATTTAAAGATGCAGATGAACAGCCACCGCTTTATTTAAGAACAACTGATGAAATGCTTAATGAATTTAGTTATCTTGATAGTGATTTAGCGGAAGAAATTGTTATAACAAATCCGGCAAAGATTAGTGATATGATTGAGGATATTTCACCAATCCATCCGGATAAATGTCCACCGGTGCTTGATAATTCAGAAGAGGAACTTAGAAATTCGTGTCATGCAAGAGCGAAAGAAATATATGGTGACCCTGTGCCAAAAGTAGTTCACGACAGACTTGAAAAAGAATTGGATTCTATTATTGGTAACGGCTATGCGGTTATGTATATAATGGCAAGACGTTTGGTTTTAAAATCAAATGAAGACGGATATCTGGTAGGTTCAAGAGGTTCCGTAGGTTCATCATTTGCGGCAACCATGTCAGGAATTACGGAAGTAAATCCGCTTAAACCACATTATTACTGTCTTAAATGTCAGTATTCGGAATTTGATTCTGAAGAAATACGTTCATTAAATGGTGGTGTAGGCTGGGATTTGCCGGATAAAAAATGCCCAAGATGTGGGGCACCGCTTCATAAAGATGGAATTGATACACCATTTGAAACTTTCCTTGGATTTAACGGTGACAAGGAACCTGATATTGACTTAAACTTTTCGGGTGAATATCAGGCAAATGCCCACGCATATACAGAAGTTATGTTTGGTAAAGGACATACTTTCAGAGCAGGAACCATTACAGGTGTAGCTGATAAAACAGCATTTGGTTATGTAAAGAATTATTTTGAAGAGCATGATATACATAAGCGTTATGTTGAAATCGACAGAATAGCAAGAGGATGTACCGGTATAAGAAAGAGTACAGGACAGCATCCGGGTGGTATTGTTATTGTCCCAAGAGATAAGGAAATATATGAATTTACACCAATCCAAAAACCTGCAAATGATATGACGACAGATACGCTTACAACTCATTTTGAATATCATGCCATAGATGCTAACCTTCTTAAGCTTGATATTCTTGGACATGATGATCCGACAATGATTAGAAGACTTGAAAAGTTAACAGGAACGAATGCTGTAGAGATTCCGTTTGATGATCCGAAGCTTATGTCTTTATTTGAAAGCCCGGAAGCATTAGGAGTAACATCTGAACAGATAAGAGGATGTCCTATCGGGACGCTGGGTCTTCCTGAAATGGGAACAGATTTTGTTATTCAAATGTATGTTGATGCAAAGCCAAAAACAATAGCCGATTTGATTAGGTGTTCGGGATTGTCACATGGTACGGATGTATGGGTTGGAAATGCTCAGGAGTTAATTGCACAGGGCAAATGTACTATTTCAACAGCAATTTGTACTCGAGATGATATTATGACTTATCTTATTGACAAAGGAATTGACCCGGGTATTAGCTTTAAGATAATGGAAGCTGTAAGAAAAGGTAAGGGACTTACTCCTGAAAATGAGCAGATTATGATTGATAATGGTGTGCCTGATTGGTATATATGGTCATGTAAAAAGATTAAATACATGTTCCCGAAAGCTCATGCAGCAGCTTACGTTATGATGGCTCTTCGAGTTGCATATTATAAAGTTTATTACCCACAGGCATATTATGCAGCTTATTTTGCCATAAGAGCAAAGGCATTTAACTATGAACTAATGTGTCAGGGTAAGGAACGTTGCGAGTATTATCTGGACAATCTTATGCGTAAGAAAGAGAATAATGAAACAAGTAAAAAAGATGAAGATACAATTGGGGATTTAAAAGTAGTACAGGAAATGTATGCAAGAGGATATGAATTTGAACCAATTGATCTTTACAGAGCAAAAGCAAAAGAGTTTCAGGTTATTGATGGAAAGGTAATGCCGTCATTTAGTGCAATAGAAGGAATGGGAGATAAAGCTGCAGAAATGCTTGAAGCGGCAGCAAAAGATGGAAAATTCCTTTCAAAAGATGATTTGAGAGAAAGGGCAAAAGTAAGTAAGACAGTTGTGGAAACAATGTCAGACCTAGGTTTGCTTGATGGAATGCCTGAAGGAAATCAGTTATCTATATTTGATTTGTAAAATATTAAGCATGTAGTTATACAAAAATATTTTTGTATAGCTGCATGTTTTTTTTGTGTAAAAATCAATATTTACAGGTTGATAAATAATGAAATAATATGAAAAAAATAGAAACGTTTCAACACCGATAAATAAAAGAATTTGGTAGAAAAATACAAAAAAATGTTGGATAATAATAATAAATAGTACAATTTGATGAAAAAAATCTGTGCAAAGTTGGACTTCAAAATAAAAATAAACAAATTATAATTAAATTAAGTCGAAGGGGAAAAGGTGAGAATATGAACCGAAGAGGCAATAAAATATTAAACGAATTAATTTGGAATGAAAAACTGAACATATCAGAATTTAAAGAAAAATATAATGTTCAGGAACGCTCCATACGACTGGATATTAAGGGAATAAATGATGACTTGCAAAAAGCAGGATTGCCGGTTATTTCCGAAAATTCTGAGGGAGAATTAGAGCTAGAAAATAAGAGCCAAATCAATATAAAAGAATTTGAAAAATTTATTACAAATTATGATTTTTATTCATATACAATGACTAAAAATGAAAGACACACTGTTTTGGCATTGATACTTCTTAATGGAAGAGAATACATAACTGTTGATAAATTAAAAAAAGAAATTGGTGTAAGTAGAAATACAATTTTAAGTGATTTACAGGAATTGAAAATATGGTTTGAAGACAGGGATATGAATTTAAAAGCCAAAGCTCATGTGGGTTATACAATTGAAGCATCAGAATCACAGATTCGTGAGAATATTTTGAAGTTATTGGAAATTAACAGTGAAGAATATTATCAAAACGGATATATGCTTAATATTTATTGGAATCTACTTTTGAAACAAGTTGATTATGCACAGAGTTTTGATTATTTGAAAAGTATTCTTTTAGAGGAAGAGGAAGATACAGGAGTTATATTAGAAGATTACTCATTTTATGAAGCTATTGTTGAATTGGTAATAATGGTAAACAGAATGAGTCGGGAGAAATATCTTACTTCTTTTGAAGAGAGTGGAAGAGAAGAAATTGAAATTAGTTCAAAGTATCCATTTAGTAAATCGGTGCTCAATAAAATAGGAGTAAAATATGACATCAGAATAACAGAAGAAGAAATACTTATGTTTACTAAGTGCCTGAGAAGAAAGAGATATCTTAAGGGTGAAAGAAACAGTGCAAATTCTTTGGATATAAAGGTAATGATTGCAGAAGCAATTCATTCGATATCAGGAAAATTAGGAATAGATTTTTATCTTGATTTTGGATTGTATGATTTGATGGTTGCTCATATGAAATCGGCTGTCTACAGAGTTATGAATGGAGAAGTTTTAGTAAATCCGTTCAAAGAAGCAATTATAAACGATTATCCTGAAATACTGAAGATTGTACATAAGGAATTAGAAAAACTGGAAGGATTTATAGGAAAGAAATTTTCGGAAGATGAGGTATTATTTCTTGTTTTGTATTTTGCATCAGTAATTGAAAAAGAAAAAGTTGAAAACAATAAAAATAAAAAAATTCCGGTAGCACTTGTTTGTGCAACAGGAAGAGGAACAGTTCAATTTATGTTGGCAAAGTTAAAAATACTTGATGATATTATAGAAATTGTCAGTGTATCGTCACATCATAATATGAAGGAAATAGAACAATCGGGAGCTAAGATGATTATTTCAACAATTCCTTTACCGGATGCAGTTTTACCGAGTGTAGTCATAAGAAGTCCAATGCTAGATGACAAGGATATACTGAATATTCAACAAAAAGTATTTGAACTTAAGGGACAGAATAAAGAAGAAATGGAATTGCCTAATATAAAAGATATAAATGAGAATACCGGCAAGGACATACAAGGAGCATTTTATCAATTACTTTCAACAGATAGAATTGTTCTTGATTATCCGGCTAAAGATTGGGAAGAGGCAATAAAATGTGCAGGACAGTTACTCCGTGATTCAGGAACTGTAACAGGTCAGTATATTGATGAAATGGTTAACAATGTAAAAAAACATGGAGCATATATTGTAGTATGCAAGGGAATGGCACTTCCACATGCTGATAGTAGTAAGGGAGTTATAAAAGAGGCAGCCTCATTTGTAAGACTAAAAAAAGGAATAGAATTCGGAAGTGAATTTAACGATCCGGTAAGATATGTAATAGGAATGAGTATTAAGGATGCTGAAAGCATTAATCAGGCAATATATGACATGATGATGATTTTTGGAGACGAAAATAATATCAGGAAGTTTGATGAACTTCCTAATGAACAATCAGTTTTAGATATGATAAAGAGTTTTGAAAAAAAGTAAAAGGAGAGAGAAAGATGAAAAAGATAACAAGCAATAAAGAAAAACATTATTTAGCAGTTACTTTATCAGGTGAAAATGACAAAGAAGTTTTAACACAGATGGCTTCAGCATTACAGGAGGAAGGATATGTAAAGGATAGTTTTCCTGAGGCAATCCTAAAAAGAGAAGAAGTTTATCCTACAGGTCTTCCGGTTGGAGAAATAAGTGTGGCAATTCCACATACAGATCCTGAACATGTAAATGATGCAGCAATTTGTCTTGGAATTTTAGACAAACCCGTAACATTTAATGTAATGGGAATGGAGGGAGAAACAACTGATGTTTCAATATTGTTTATGCTTTCAATTAAACATAAAGAAGATCAAATGGATATGCTCCAGAAATTAATAACCGTATGCCAGAATCAAGATACATTAAAAGAGATTATGGCACAGGACATGGACAAAATTAATGAAGTTATGACCACTCTTGTAGAGGGGTAGGAACTTAATAAATTGCCAAAAGGCAAATAATTATATGAAAGGAGAAACAGATATGAAAAGAATAGTTATCGCATGTGGATCAGGAGTAGCAACATCAACAGTTGCAAACCAGAAGGTATCGCAGTATCTTAATGAGCACGGATATGCAGGAAAATACCAGATTGAACAGTGTCAGGTATCTGAACTTGCAGAAAAAGCAAAAAATGCTGACTTTGCCATTGCTACAACAGTAGTTGGTGGAAACATTCCTTGTCCTGTAATACCTGGACTTCCATTATTGACAGGTATCGGAGTTGACAAATTGTTCAGTGATGTAGAAGAACAGATGAAAAAGTAGAAAAAGTAACACGTAAGAAAATATTTGAAATTATTTTCAAATGAGATTAAGAAGGGAGAAAAAGCATGCAATATATTATTGATTTTTTTAGTTACATTAATGGTTTAGGTGCAAGCGTAATGATGCCAATTATTTTAACAATTTTTGGTGTTATTTTAGGAGCAAAGTTTGGTAAAGCCCTTAGAGGTGGATTAACAGTAGGTGTAGGTTTCATTGGACTTAACCTTGCAGTAGGACTTATTGGTACTTATTTAGCACCGGCAGTTCAGGAAATGGCCGACAGATTCCATTTATCACTTACAACTGTAGATGTAGGTTGGCCTGCAGCAGCAGCGATTGCTATGGGTACAACAATTGGTCTTATAATTATTCCAATTGGTTTAATTGTTAACATTATTATGTTACTTACAAATACAACTCAGACAATCGACGTTGATATTTGGAACTATTGGCATTTCGCATTTACAGGTTCATTAGTTGCTATTGTAACAGATAACCTTGCATATGGTATTATAGCAGCTGTTATTAATATTATTATAGTATTTGTAATTGCTGACTACACAGCACCAAAGGCAGAAGAAGTTTTAGGAATGCCGGGCGTTTCACTTCCTCATGGATTTACAGCAGCCTTTGTTCCATTTGCAATCGTAGTTAACTGGATTATCGATAAGATTCCGGGAGTTAACAAGATCGATATTAATATTGAAAAATTACAGAAGAAATTCGGTGTATTTGGTGAACCAATTATTATTGGTACAGTATTAGGTCTTGTTATCGGAGTATTAGCAGGATATCCATTAAAAGACATTTTAACATGTGGTATTTACTTAGGTGCTGCATTAGTACTTATTCCAAAAATGGCTGCATTACTTATGGAAGGTCTTATGCCAATTTCAGAAGCAGCTCAGGGATTTATTTCAAAGAGATTCTCAAACAGAGGAAAGATTTATATTGGACTTGACTCAGCAGTAGGTGTAGGACATCCTGTTACATTAACAGTATCACTTATTCTTGTACCGGTTGCTGTATTCCTTGCAGTTATTCTTCCTGGAAACACAGTACTTCCAATGACTGACTTATCAGTATTACCATATATGTTCGTATTAATTGTACCATTAGTTGGTGGTAATGGATTCCGTGCAATTATAACAGGTATTGTTGCATTAATCGGTGGTTTATATATTTCAACTGACCTTGCAGCAGTTACTACATCTGTAGCTCATACAGTAGATGCAGCTACATATGATGGTGTTACAAAGATTTCATCAATTTGTGATGGTGCAAACCCACTTACATGGCTTATTTACAGAGCAGGTAACTTAAGCATTATAGCATTAGTGGTTGTGGGAATTGTAGCACTTGCATTAGCTTTCTTAAACAGACAGCGTATTATTAAAGCAGCTCATGCTGAAGAAAAATAAAAATGAAAGGTAAATGTATATATGAAAAGTTATGTGTATAATAAATCACACTATTTCATTCAACATACTTTACCGGGGTTATTCACACTCCTGATTGGGCTTTATTGCCTAATCAGGCAGGTGATGACCGGATTTAGTGGTTTGTTGATGTTTATATTAATCATTTGTGTATATAATGTGTGGAATGAATTTATATCTTTAAGTAATCCGTATGAATTTGAATTGGGAAAAGACAGTGTAACTTTTCGTGCATACAAACAGGAACATACTTATAAGATAAGTGAAATGACAAATTTCTCAATGAGAATGGTTGCAGGAAATACATCAATATATATGAATATAAATAAAGGTGGGATTTTAAAAGGAAGATATTGGATTAGAGTATCTGAATTTGAAGAACAGGATGAAATAGTAGATTATTTTTATGATTTAGATGAAAAAGTTAATCCGGATTCTGTTGTTACCAGAGCAAGAAAAGAAGGTAGAGAAAGATTAGCTCAGAAAAAAGAACTGGAAAAACAGAAGAAAATCAGTAAGAAATTAGTTAAAAATTAATTAGTATATAGTAAATTTGAAAACAATGTAATTAAAATAGATTATTTTATTTAATCCATAGGATTGATAGGAGGGATAGTAATGCTGGTAACATTAAAAGAATTACTTGATGAAGCGAAAGTAGAACATAAGGCAGTTGGAGCTTTTAACGGTACAACACTAGAAGCAATCAGAGGAATTATTCAGGCGGCGGAAGAACTTAATTCACCTGTTATATTACAGCATGCACAAAGCCATGATGATTTAATTGATTTAGAAGAGATAGGACCGGTTATGAAGTATTATGCTGAAAGGGCGAAAGTTCCTGTTGCATTACATTTAGACCATGGTTCAAGTTTTGATAGATGTGTTCAGGCTTTAAAATTAGGCTTTACATCCGTTATGTATGATGCATCAGCTAAAAGTTTTGAAGAAAATGCAGCAGAAACAGCAGAAATAGTTAAAATTGCACATGCAGTTGGAGCAAGTGTTGAAGCTGAATTGGGACATATTTTCACATCAAAAGTCGTACAGGGTGAAGGAGCAGGAGCTGATAGCACTGATGATTATGAAGACTTAGATAACATATATACAGATCCTGAAGTAGCAAAGAAGTTTGTTGAAATGACAAATGTAGATTGCCTTGCAGTTGCATTTGGTACGACACACGGAGTATATCTGACTGAACCAAAATTGGATTTACCTAGAGTTGCAAGACTTAGAGAAGCAACAAACATTCCATTGGTTATGCATGGTGGTTCAGGAGTATCAGATGAGGATTATGCTGTAGCTATTGAAAATGGAATTTGTAAAGTTAATTACTATACATATATGAATACAGCAGGTGGAAAAGCATCAAAGGAATATTGGCAGGATGATAGTAAGCCATTGTTCTATGACTCAATGTCATTAGTTGCAACAGAAGCAATTAAAGAGGATGTAAAGCGTGCAATAAAGGTATTTCAGAAAATAAAATAATTAACTACTACTTAATTTTATGAAAAGGAGAGTATAGATGGCAGTATATAAAGAAACAATTATGTTAAAATCACACGGTGGTACACCAACATATGTAAATATTACACCACAGGTTAGAGAAGCAATAGAGAAAAGTGGAATAAAGAATGGAATTTGTGTAGCAATTTCACCACATACAACATGCTCAGTATTTTTTGAAGAATTTGTACATGATTACAATGAAGCAGGAGATGAATTTTTACAGGAAGATTTGAATGATGTATTAAAGAAAATCATACCTGATCATGTAAATGCAGATCAGTATAATTATCCTGGTGAAGAACATTATAAAGCTGTTGAATCATGGCCTGATGCAGCTACATATTTACCAAATGGTGATAGAACAGCCTTATTTAATGGAGATGCCCATTTAAGATCTACACTTGTTGGTTCAAGTGCCACATTGGAAGTTGATGATGGAAAATTGGGTGTAGGACCTACGGGATATGTTTATTTTGTAGATTTTGACAGAACAAGAGAAAGAACAAGAAAATGTAAAATTATTGTTATAGGAGAATAGGAGGAGAGTAAAATGGCAAAAGCAGAATCACCTTTTTTGATTGTTAATCCAAAGTCATATTTATATGGTGAAAAAAGTTTGGAATTAGCAAAGGCAGCAGATAAAACTGCAAAAGAAACAGGACTTCAGATTTATTTTACATGCCCATATGCTGACATAAGATTAATAAAGGAAAATACAGAAAATCTTATTGTGTGTGCTCAATCAATGGATCCTTTGACTCCTGGAAGAGGAATGGGACATGTACTTCCTGAATCATTAAAGGAAGCAGGAGCAGAGGCAGTATTTTTAAATCATGCTGAAAATCCTAAAACAGTTTCAGATTTATATGCAACAATTAAAAGAGCAAAAGAATTAGGAATGATTACAATAGTTTGTGCAGATTCAACAGTTGAGGCAAAGGCAGTTGCATGTATGGATCCTGATATAGTATTAGCAGAACCAACAGATTTGATTGGAACAGGAAAGGTAGCAGATGACTCATATACTATTGAAACAGTAAAGGGTCTTCACGAGGTTAATCCTAATGTATTAGTAATGATTGCATCAGGAGTAAGCACAGCAGATGATTGCTATAATGTAGTAAAACTTGGAGCAGATGGAACAGGTGCTACATCAGGTATTTTAAATGCACCATCTCCGGCACAGAGAGTACATGAAATGGCTGAGGCAATCGTTAAAGCTAAAAAAGAGAAATAGCCACATTGACATAACTAGTCTTTCATAATTTGGGGAGTAATACTAAATAATTTTTATTACTCCCTACCTTTTTGCATAAATTATATACTTAACATCTGGTTTGAGGGGCAACTACTTTATTTTTTACAAAAAATGTGATATTCTTGTCTTAGATTTTGCTTAATTTTACAAAAATTATACTTTTAAATAATAAAATAAAAGATAAATATAAGAGATTAAGAAATAATAGAGAAAGAATATATAATGATGTTTCCTTAAATGAAGGAGACAGAATGGAGTATCATGAAGAATATTTCAATATTGGGGTCTACTGGTTCAGTGGGAACTCAGACATTAGAAATTGTAAGAGCTAATAATGATTTAAAAGTAGTTGCAATTGCAGCTAAGAAAAATATAAAGAAACTTGAAGAACAGATTAGAGAATTTGATCCTGAAATTGTATGTGTATATGATGAAGATGCAGCTGAACAATTAAAGATTTCTGTTGCAGATAAGAATGTAAAGATAGTAACAGGAATGGATGGATTAATTGAAGCAGCGACATATGATAAGGCTAAGTTAGTTGTAACGGCTTTTGTGGGAATGATAGGAATAATACCTACTTTAGAATGTATAAAAGCCGGAAAGGATATTGCATTAGCTAACAAAGAGACTCTTGTTACTGCAGGACATTTGGTAATGGATTTAGCAAAGAAACATAACGTAAAGATATTACCTGTAGATAGTGAGCATAGTGCAATTTTTCAATCAATAAATGGAGAAAACCATAAAGAAATTGATAAGATAATTTTAACAGCTTCAGGCGGTCCGTTTAGAACATGGGAAAAATCAAAAATGAAAAACGTTACCATTGAAGATGCTTTAAAACATCCTAATTGGAAGATGGGACCAAAGATTACAATTGATTCAGCAACTATGGTTAATAAAGGCTTAGAGGTATTAGAAGCAAAATGGTTATTTGACGTGGATGTAGATGATGTTCAGATAGTAATTCAGCCTCAGAGCATTATTCATTCTATGGTTCAGTTTAATGATGGTGCTGTTATGGCCCAATTAGGTTTGCCAGATATGAAATTACCAATTCAATATGCAATTTATTATCCGGAGAGAAGATATCTTGCCGGAGAAAAAGCAGATTTTGGAAAAATAGCCCAAATTACATTTGAAGACCCGGACTTTGAAAAATTTAAAGGTTTATCACTTGCATATAGAGCAGGAAAGATAGGAGGTTCTATGCCTACGGTTCTTAATGCAGCAAATGAAAAAGCAGTTGCAATGTTTTTAAACCGACAGATAAGTTTTTTGGAAATTACGGAAATTATTGAATATTGTATGAGTTATCATCAGACTATTCATAATCCGACGGTACAACAGATATTGGATATTGAACAATGGGTGGATGAAATAGTCGATAAAAGATGGTAACATAATTAATTTGCGTATTGTAGGTTGAAAATAAACAGATTTGGGATAATGGGATGAAGAAAGGAGAGTATGAGATATATGAAAAGTCTCATACAAATAACATTATGAAGTTTTTTATTGACACAGCAAACGTAGATGATATCAGAAAGGCAAATGATATGGGAGTTATTTGTGGTGTAACTACAAACCCATCATTGATTGCTAAAGAGGGAAGAAATTTTAACGAAGTTATTAAAGAAATTACTACTATTGTAGATGGACCTATAAGCGGTGAAGTTAAAGCAACAACAACTGATGCAGAGGGTATGATTGCAGAAGGAAGAGAAATAGCTTCAATTCATCCGAATATGGTTGTAAAGATTCCAATGACTGTCGAGGGCTTGAAGGCTGTCAAGGTACTTTCAAAAGAAGGAATTAAAACAAATGTTACTTTGATTTTTTCAGCAAATCAGGCAATACTTGCAGCTGAGGCAGGTGCATCATATGTATCACCATTCCTAGGAAGACTTGATGATATTAATCAGCCGGGAATTGATTTAATAAGAACAATAGCAGAAATTTTTGATATTTACGGATATGAAACTGAAATTATAGCTGCATCTGTACGAAATCCAATTCATGTTACGGATTGTGCATTAGCAGGAGCTGATATTGCTACAGTTCCTTATAAGGTAATTGAAACAATGACAAAGCATCCATTGACAGATCAGGGAATAGCTAAATTCCAGGCAGATTATAAAGCTGTATTTGGAGAATAAAATAAAAAAGTTCGATTGTAACGAGCCGAACTCAGAGATGCTGCGCATCTTTTTCGTTACGGCTGTCGCGGATGAATAAAAAAGTTCGATTGTAACGAGCCGAACTCAGAGATGCTGCGCATCTTCTTCGTTACGGCTGTCGCCGCATAAATAAAGAAAGACCAACACGAGTTTTCAAGCAAGCTTGAAACGTAGTGTTGGTCTTTCTTTATTTGCGTGGCTCGTTACAATCGAACTTTACGTATTTTTTACTTAGAGATGGTTATGGATTTTACATTGGGCATTTATGATTAAGAAGAATTAACAAATGCGCATATTTAGTTAATTATTTTTAAACTAAGTAAAAGAAAATGTAAATTAGAGCGATGAAATAAATCGTCAGATTATGGAGGAATTAAGAAATGAGAAAATTAGCAGTTTTAGCACTTAGTGCAGTTTTAGTTATGGGAACAATGACAGGTTGTGGTTCTACAAATTCAGACGCAAAGAATTCTGATAATGCAGGAACAAATAAAAGCGCAAGTTCAGAAACAGGATTTGATACATCTAAAGATATTTCAGTTGTTTCAAGAGAAGATGGTTCCGGTACAAGAGGAGCTTTCATTGAATTAACAGGTGTTGAAGAAAAAGATGCAGATGGAAATAAGGTTGATAACACAACATTAGATGCAAGCATTACAAACAGCACAGAAGTAATGATGACAACGGTGTCAGGAAATGATTACGCAATCGGTTATGCTTCACTTGGTTCATTAAATGACACAGTTAAGGCAGTTAAAGTAGGTGGAGTTGAAGCTACAGCAGATAACATTAATGCAGGTACATATACACTTGCAAGACCATTTAACATCGTAACAGGTGATAGCGTAAGTGAAGTAGCACAGGATTTCATTAACTATATTATGAGTGAAGATGGACAGAAAATTATTTCAGACAATGGTTATATCGAAGTAGAAAATACAGGAAGTTTTACATCATCCAAAGTAAAAGGAAGCATCGTAGTAGCCGGTTCTTCATCAGTAACTCCTGTAATGGAAAAATTAAAAGAAGCTTATGCCAAAGTTAACTCAAATGCATCAATTGAAATTCAGGAAAGTGATTCTACAACAGGTGTTAATTCAGCAATTGAAGGAACATGTGATATCGGAATGGCATCAAGAGATTTAAAGGATGAAGAAAAAGGAGTTAAGGCAACAGCAATTGCAAAAGACGGTATTGCAGTAATTGTTAATAATAACAACACAATTGATGACTTAACAGTAGATCAGATTAAAGATATCTTTACAGGTGCAGTTACAACTTGGGCAGATGTTAAATAATAACATAAAGATATAATCTGGTAAAAATCAGAAAAAGATTAAAGCCTGGCTGACAACGTATTAACTGGTAAGTCGGGCTTTAGAAATATATGAGGAAAAGAAATGCAGGAAAATAATAATGTAGGAGCAAATAAAGGTTGGAAGAAATTTAAAGAAGTATTTATGGAAATAATATTTTTAATTGCAGCCTGTGTGTCAATTGCAGCGGTAGCTTTGATTTGCATATTCTTATTTGCAAATGGAATACCGGCAATAAAAGAAATTGGATTTACTAAATTTATATTTGGTACACAGTGGCGTCCGACGAATAACATATATGGTATTTTACCAATGATTGTAGGAAGTATATACGTTACAGCCGGAGCATTGATTATAGGTGTACCAATTGGACTTTTAACAGCTATATTTTTAGCAAGATTTTGTCCGAAGCCTTTGTACAAAATACTTAAACCTGGAATTGAACTCATGGCTGGAATTCCATCAGTAATTTATGGATTCTTTGGTCTGGTGGTTTTGGTGCCAATGGTAAGAGATAATTTTGGTGGCGATGGACTTAGCATGCTAACAGCAAGCATGTTACTTGGAATGATGATTTTACCAACAATTATTTCGGTATCAGAGTCATCTATAAGGGCCGTACCTGATAAATATTATCAAGGGGCATTGGCACTTGGTGCAACACATGAAAGAAGTGTTTTCCTTACTGTTGTTCCGGCAGCAAAATCAGGAATTTTGGCAGCGATTATATTAGGAGTAGGAAGAGCAATAGGAGAAACAATGGCAGTAATTATGGTTGCAGGAAATCAGCCAAGAATGCCGGAGGGTATGTTAAAAGGTGTTAGAACGTTAACAACAAATATAGTAATGGAAATGGGATATGCTGCGGGATTACATAGAGAGGCACTTATAGCAACAGGTGTTGTTCTGTTTGTATTTATTCTTATAATCAATCTCCTGTTTTCAATTATAAAAAATAAAGAAAAACATCAATATTAAAGGAGTAAAGTAGATTATGAATAATGACAAATTATCACAAATAAAAGGAATAAATAAAGTTTCCTTTTTACAGAGATTAAAAAGTTATAAAAGAAAACCGGGCTCCTTTATATTGTTATTATTAGTTGGATTAGCAGCACTAGCAACAACATTATGCTTAGGTTTTATAGTTTGCTATATATTAATTAAAGGTATACCAAACCTTACACCTGATTTATTTGCATGGGAATATAATTCAGAAAATGTATCAATGATGCCGGCGATTATAAATACTATATCAATGACATTGTTGTCACTTCTTTTTTCAGCACCAATTGGAATATTTTCAGCAATATATCTTGTGGAATATGCAAAAAGAGGAAATAAACTTGTTGGAATTATGCGAATAACAGCAGAAACATTAACAGGAATTCCTTCTATTGTATATGGCTTATTTGGAGCATTATTCTTTGTTTCAACTCTTAAATGGAAACTTTCATTAATGGCAGGTGCATGTACATTAGCGATTATGGTACTTCCTGTAATATTAAGAACAACAGAAGAAGCATTAATGTCTGTGCCGGATTCATATAGAGAAGGAAGTTTCGGACTTGGAGCAGGAAAGTTAAGAACAGTATTTAAGGTAGTTTTACCGTCAGCCATTCCCGGAATTCTGTCAGGAGTTATTCTTGCAATAGGTAGAATTGTAGGTGAAACAGCAGCTTTAATTTATACGGCAGGTGCAGCTACAAAGGTAGCAGGAGGTTTATTTGAATCAGGAAGAACTTTAGCAGTTCATATGTACAGCCTTTCAAGAGAAGGATTACATACAGACCAGACATATGCTACAGCAGTAGTACTTTTAATTATGGTACTTCTTATAAATGGAGCATCAGGACTTATTGCAAAGAAATTTGAAAAGGCAAGTGGCGGAGAAAAATAAAGCTAAATAATAATAAAAAAAATGAAAAGAATTCCGAATGAATTTAAAGGAGAAAGAAATGAGTAGTAAATTTGATGTAAAAAATTTGAATTTATATTATGGCGAATATCATGCCCTAAAAAATGTAAATATGGAAATACCTGAAAAACAGATTACAGCATTCATCGGACCTTCAGGATGCGGAAAATCAACTTTCCTTAAGACATTAAACAGAATGAATGATTTAGTTGAAGGATGCAAAATAACAGGTGATATAAAGTTAGATAGTGAAGATATATATGGAAATATGGATGTAAATCTTTTGAGAAAAAGAGTAGGAATGGTATTTCAGAATCCAAATCCATTCCCAATGAGTGTGTATGACAATATAGCTTATGGACCAAGAACACATGGAATCCATTCAAAAAGTAAATTAGATGAAATAGTAGAAAAGTCATTGAGACAGGCTGCAATTTGGGATGAATTAAAAGACAGATTGAAAAAATCAGCTTTAGGATTATCTGGTGGACAGCAACAAAGATTATGTATTGCAAGGGCATTAGCAGTTGAACCGGAAGTTATTTTAATGGATGAACCTACATCAGCACTTGATCCTATTTCTACATCAAAGATTGAAGATTTAGCATTAGAGCTTAAAGATAAATATACAATTATTATGGTAACTCATAATATGCAACAGGCAACAAGAATTTCAGATAATACAGCCTTCTTTTTACTTGGAGAAGTAATTGAATATGATAATACAGAAAAACTATTCTCAATGCCTAAAAATAAAAAGACAGAAGAGTACATTACAGGAAGATTTGGCTGATTTTATAACACGTTGGTCGTTATATATCGAATATATATTAAAAGAGCAAATGTTCTACAAGGCATATGAATGTTATCAATGGAAAGAGAGGTTGGATGAAAATGAGAGATAAATATATGAAACAGTTGGAAAACTTAAACAACAATATGATTGAAATGGGGGCAATGATTGAAAAATCTATAGAGAATGCGATTTCTGCATTAGTAAGACAGGATGTTGAAACAGCAAAGAAAGCGATTGAATATGATGCTGAAATTGACGAAATGGAAAAGAATATAGAAAACATGTGCATGAAAATTTTACTAAGCCAGCAACCGGTAGCAAGTGATTTACGTACGGTTTCATCAGCTTTAAAAATGGTTACCGATATGGAAAGAATAGGTGACCATGCAGCAGATATTTCAGAAATAACAATAATGATGGCAGATAAGCCATATAGATGTAAATTAGAAAAGATTGAGAAAATGGCAAAAGAAACAATGATAATGCTTGTCCAAAGTATAGAGTCATATGTTAACAAGGATATTGAGAAAGCTAAAGCGGTAATAAATCATGATGATATAATTGATGGATTATTTGACGAAGTAAAAAAAGCCCTGATTGTTGCCATAAAAGATGATGATGAAGATGGAGAACAAATGGCAGATTTATTAATGGTAGCAAAATATTTAGAGAGAATAGGCGACCATGCAACAAATATATCCGAATGGGTAATTTATTCAATTACAGGAAAAAGATAAAAAACATTAAATTACAGTTTAAGCCAAAGGATGAAATAGGCGGAATGGAGTGTATTATGAATAGCATTTATTTAATAGCCGATAAAATTACAAAGGGAAAAAATATTAGTACATATAAGATGTTTTTAGTATTAAGTGTAGTGACATGGTTAATTGGAATGTCTGTTATAACAGTTCCATTTTTTATAACAGGTAAGATTTCCTGGCAGATAATGACAATTATTATAGGATATCCGACAACATTTTGCGGATTATTTGGTGGAACAATATATTTATATCGTAAAGATTGAAATTTTACATAGATTTTACATAAATATCCCTCTGACTTTACACCACTAAAATACAATGCAAATGTAAAAAGAATGTAAATAAAAACATAAGACATAAAGCCTAAGTAGTTTAACATATATAATTGGCAGTAAGGCTTTAGGAAAAGCACAGGAGGAAATTTATGGATATTTTCAATGTATTGTCCCTTATTGGAGGATTAGCGTTATTTCTTTATGGAATGAATGTTATGGGGGATGGACTTGCTAAGACAGCAGGTGGAAAATTAGAAAAAATATTGGAAAAACTTACATCAACACCTATAAAAGGCGTTATTTTAGGTGCTGCAGTAACAGGAGTAATTCAAAGTTCATCAGCTACAACTGTTATGGTGGTAGGCTTTGTTAACTCGGGAATAATGAAACTGACGCAGGCGGTTGGAATTATTATGGGTGCAAATATAGGAACAACGGTAACATCATGGATTCTTAGTTTGTCAGGAATTCAAAGTGATAATTTTTGGATTAAAATGTTGAAACCGTCATCATTTTCACCAATATTAGCTGTTATAGGTATTGTATTTTTATTATTTACAAAAAGTGAAAAGAAACATGATATTGGAACAATTCTTCTTGGATTTGCCGTTTTAATGTTTGGAATGGAAACAATGAGCGCAGCAGTAAAACCATTGGCGAATGTTCCTGAATTTACAAATATTCTTACTATGTTTTCTAATCCAATACTTGGTATGTTGGCAGGTGCAGTTCTTACAGCGGTGATTCAGAGTTCATCGGCATCAGTAGGAATTTTACAGGCATTATGTGCTACGGGATTTGTATCATATGGAGTTGCAATACCGATTATAATGGGACAGAATATAGGAACATGTGTTACAGCATTGATTTCAAGTATAGGTGCTAAGAAAAACGCAAAGAGAGCAGCTTTTGTACATTTATATTTTAATGTAATTGGAACTACAGTATTTATGATTGTATTTTACCTTGTAAATGGATTTATGCATTTCTCATTTTTAGGTGATGCAACAAATGCAGCAGGAATAGCAATAGTTCATAGTTTATTTAATGTAGGTGCAACAATATTGCTTTTACCTTTTGGTAAGGTTCTTGTTAAGCTTGCAACACTTACGGTAAGAGATGAAAAAGAATCAGAAGATATTGCAGAAGATAAAACATTAGAAATGCTTGATGCTCGTTTTCTTGAAAAACCTGCATTTGCTGTAGTACAAAGTGTAAGCGTTACAAAGAAAATGGCTTCATTGTCAAGAGATGCTTTATTTAAGGCAATGAGTCTGTTTGAAAATTATGATAAAAAAACAGCTGAAGATGTAGTAAAACTGGAAAATAAAATTGACCAGTATGAGGATCAGCTTGGAACATATTTAGTAAAATTAAGCAGTAAGCAGTTATCCTTAAATGATAGCCAGACAGTATCAATTATGCTTCATGTAATTGGGGATTTTGAAAGAATCGCAGATTATGCGATTAATATAAGTAAAAAGGCAGAAGATATGCACAGTAAAGGATTGAAATTCTCATATGTTGCCTCAAAGGAACTTCAGGTGTATGGAGATGCCCTTAAAGAGATTATGAATATGACTGTAGATGTGTTTACGGCAGATAATTTGGATGAGGCTGTAAGGGTAGAGCCACTTGAAGAAGTAATAGACAGACTTAATTCTAAGATAAAGAAAAATCATGTTAAACGATTACAAAATGGAGAATGTACAATAGATATTGGTTTAATTCTCGAAGATACAATTACTAATTACGAAAGAGTTGCAGATCATTGCTCAAATGTAGCAGTATGTATGTTGCAGGTAAGAGAAGATGAATATGGAACACATGAATATTTAGATAATGTTAAACATGATGATACACAGTTTAAAAAATTATATCAGGAATATAAAGAAAAGTACTATTTAAACTAAGAATATGATATGCTTTAGTTATGTTATGTGAATAAAAAATGAGCATAATATTAGTATGCAGATTAGACAGAAATAGTTTTATGATAAACACAAGGAGGAAGATATGGCTTTAATATATATTGTTGAAGATGATAAAAACATACAGGAAATAGAAATGTTTGCATTAAAAAACATAGATTACGCTGTAGAGGGATTTGAATGTGCCGGAGATTTTTACAAAAGGCTGTACGAGAAACTTCCGGACCTTGTGTTGTTAGATGTGATGCTTCCGGATGAAGATGGTCTTGAAATAGTAAAAAAATTAAGAAAAAGACCGGATACCATGAGAGTGCCAATCATCATGGTTACAGCTAAAACAACAGAAATAGATAAAGTAAAAGGACTTGATATGGGAGCAGATGATTATATAACCAAACCATTTGGAGTAATGGAACTTATATCAAGGGTAAAGGCACTTCTTAGAAGAAGCAGAAATCTGCAGGAAGAAAAAATGATATCTATAGGTAATGTGTTTATGGATACTGAAAAAAGAGCTGTTTATGTAAATGATGAGCCTTGTGAACTTACATACAAAGAATTTGAACTATTAAAATTACTTATGATTAATGCAGGAATTGTATTACATAGAGATACAATAATGGCAGACGTATGGGGAACAGATTACGAAGGTGAATCAAGAACATTAGACATGCATATAAAAACTTTAAGACACAAACTTAAAGAGGCAGGAAATAGAATTAAGACGGTAAGAAATGTAGGATATAGGATGGAGTAATGTAATGAAGAAAAAAATAAATATGCAATTTATTATAGTTTCATTTATTGCTATTATATTAACTATGAGTTTGTCTGTAGGAACATTTTATGAATTGTTTGTACAGGAAATGAGAAATGACATGAAAGCATACACCCATGTACTTAGAAGTGCAGGGGTGTTTAATGCGTCTAATGAGGAAAAATTAAATCTCAAAAACGAAGATTTGCGAATAACAATAATAGATGCAGATGGAACTGTTGTTTATGATAATGAAGCAAATGATATTGAAATGGATAATCATAAAGACAGACCTGAAATAGAATCGGCGCTCAAAAATGGTGAGGGCTCAGATGTTAGAAAATCTTCAACTCTTAATAAGAGCACATATTATTATGCAGTACTTTTGGATGATGGACAGGTTTTAAGAATTGCAAAAGAAGCTAGTAGTGTGTGGAATATTTTTATAAAAGTGCTTCCGCTTATTTTAGGAATCATAATATTAATGCTTTTTTCTGTTGGAATTATTACTCATTATATTACAAAAAGTATTGTAAAACCGGTAGAAGAACTTGCTAATAATATTGATGAAATAAAAGATATAAAAACATATAAAGAGATACAGCCTTTTATCGATACAATAAAGAAACAACATGAGGATATAGTAAAAAATTCTCATGTGCGGCAGGAATTTACAGCGAACGTATCGCATGAATTAAAGACTCCTCTTACATCCATTTCAGGATATTCGGAATTAATTGAAAATGGAATGGCAACACAGGAAGATACTATAAGATTTGCAGGAGAAATACACAAAAGTTCTCAAAGACTTCTAACACTTATAAATGACATCATAGAATTGTCTGAACTTGATTCGTCAGAAAGCAAAGTTGCAATGGAAACAGTAAATATATACGACATTGCAAAAAATTGTGTGGAAATGCTTAAATTTAATGCTAAAGATCATGGAGTCAATTTAAAATTTGAAGGAACACCATGTAATATAACTGCTAATAAGATGATGATGGAAGAATTAGTGTATAATCTTCTGAGTAATGCTATCAGATATAACAGAGAGGGTGGAAGTGCCACTGTACGTGTTAATAAAATATTAGATAGAGTAAATCTTGAGGTACTAGATACCGGAATAGGAATTTCAAAGGAAAATCAGAAACGAATATTTGAAAGATTTTACAGAGTTGATAAGAGCAGGTCAAAATCAACAGGTGGAACAGGACTTGGACTAGCAATAGTTAAGCATATTTTGATAAAACATAATGCACAGCTTGAACTTGAGAGTACCGAAGGAAAGGGAACTCATATAACAGTAATCTTCCAACCATCACAAAAAAAGGCTTAATCAATAATAAAATCCGGTAGCCGGATGAACGATGGTTAGAATAAAAGTATAAAGAAATGTAAATGAAAAGGCTTATAATATAGAAGAATCGAATACTTCTGTATTATAAGCCTTTTATAAGAGAAAAAAGTATGAAAAAAATTTGAACACAAAGAAAAGTTGAAAAATGTGTTCACAAATTTAAGATAATAGTCATTTTATGCATTGCTTTCAGAAGGTTGTGTTGAACCAACAAAACTTCTGATTATGTCCTGTCTTGTTACGATGCCAATAAAATAATCTCTGTCATCTGTAACAGGAATAAAATTCTGGCTCATTGAGCGATTTAACAGCTCATCCATTTTCACATCTACGCGAACTGCCGGATTATAATTTTTCTTTATTATATCTTTAACCAAATAAGGTTTTTCACTTTTTACCTTATTGTTCATATAGTCAACAAGACTCCATAAAAAGTCACTAACGCTAACACAACCTACATATTTTTCATCCTTTGATAAAACCGGAATAGCGGTATAACCATGTTCCTTCATAGCTTCTAATCCCTGTTCAAATGTAAATGTGTCATATATGTAGGAAACCTCTGATTTATTTTTTAATAACATTAAAACATTCATATAATTTATACTATGCAGATATTCTGCAACCCTTTCTCAATTATTCAAAAACTAAAATTGCGAAACAATTATAAAATTTCTGTTGTGATACATGTCTGGTTTGACGAAAGAACGCTCGCGCTGCTTGCCACTCGTAGCAGTTCTAAATATTCAGCACACAGACTGACTTTGAAACCTGCGGTTTCATTCAGCCTATGCACTGAATATTTGAACCGACGGCGTCAAATGCACTTTCGTCAAACCAGACATGTACCACAAACAAAATTTTGTTTAAGTGTGTTTCGATTTTATGATTTTATGATAATTGAAGAATGTGTACAAAATTAAAAGAAAGTTTGATAATTTTATGAAAGATTATTAAAGATAAAGTTAGGAAAAAGAAGAGTGTAAATAATAAAAGTGTAAATAATAAAAGTGCTTGCAAATTTGACGGTTCTTGTTATAATAGTACAGTAATATTTTTTAGGCCTGTTGGTCAAGAGGTTAAGACGCCGCCCTCTCAAGGCGGAATCACGGGTTCAATTCCCGTACAGGCTGCTTGTAGAATCACAGAATTATTTCTGTGATTTTTTTGTATGAGATAAGATTTTACTTATGGAACGAAGTATTCAAAGTTCTTTACTGCGTAACTTATAGAGGGGTGAGGAACCATATTTTTCTTAGCAATTAAGGAAAATTCTCAAGTTCAGCGGCATCTTTAAAATATTTTAATTGTAGTAACTCCATAAAAAAATCCACTATCTATAATTAATAATATCTGTAAGTCATAATATGCCATACTATTTATAATTTTAATATAGGCGATAAAAAAACAATAATTCTAAAAATGAAAAATATATAAAATTCATTATAGGCATATAAAAAGAATAAATGAAAAACTTACATCTTCTTGCCGGAAGCGTTAAATTTATAAGTTTTTATCCCATCATTAAAATATGTATTTGTTACTAAAGACCCATTTCCTGTTGCAAGATATTTTGCTCCTTTAACGGTAATCCAACCTGTACACATTTCTCCGGTAGAAGGGCTTAAGTAAAATTTCCTGTTATCTACAGTTAAAAAACCTGTTTTCATTTTTCCGGTAACAGTGTCAAAATAATACCATTTACCGGAGTATTTAACCCAACCGGTTACGATGTTGTTGTCGCCTGTTAAATAATATGTATCCTTACCGTCTTTTACAAATTTACCGGAAATTATTTCTTTATTTAGTCCAAAATATGAAATGATGGAATCGGCATCCTTTTTACCAAGAAGGTATCTTTTAGCTACTGTATTAAAATATTTTTTGCAGTCAGATTTATTTGTGATATATCCGTGCTCAATAATAACACTTGGAATATTGTATAAAACACCATTTCTGACAATAGAATAATAATCCATTCTAGACCCGTTTTTGTAATGCAAACCTTTGTATTTTCGCATCCAAAAACCACGTTTTTTTAATCCTAAGGAATGTAAGTTCTTTAAGGCAATTTTACCAAATGAGGTAGTTTGTAAATGAATTCTTTTATTATAACCGGAGTCATATGCTGCAAGCATTAAAGCACCGGTTTTATTTTTATTTTCATTAGCATTGATATGAAGACTTATTAAAAAATCAGCATTAAGTCTTTTTGAATATCTGTTTCTTGCTGTAAGGCAGTCTCCAAGTCCGAGGGTAGAGAGACAATTATTGGTTGTTCTTGTCGTATAAACTGTAATGTCACCATAATTGTCTAATTTGTTTTTGCATGCTTTAGAAATATCAAGTACAATATCTTCTTCTTTAAGTCCATATCCACGGGCACCGATATGCTTTTTGCAATGACCGGGATCAAGAACTATGACCTTAGAAGTTAAAGGCGATAAGTCAGATTTAATATAATCAGATTTATCGGAAGGTAAAGAAACGGCCTTAGTATCGTTACTTAAAGAAGTTTCTGATAAGTTGTAAGTTGTAGTGACTTCATTTGTAGTACTTTCATTTAAAGAAGTATCTGCAACAGAAGCCTTTGTATTTGTAGAAAATGTTAAAGTGCATGTAAGCATTGATAAAATTAGTGTGTGTTTTAAAATCCTTTTCATTATAATATGTACCTTCCAATGATTTTTTCCTGTATAAGTATAAATGATTATTATAAAAACACAATAAAAATCTGATTATCCGCTAAAACACAGTATCTATCAGCATTTT
>ENA-OWPM01000121-OWPM01000121.1-human-gut-metagenome-genome-assembly--contig:-NODE-121-length-106785-cov-38.183163_pt1 | contig 106785 bp, 96 predicted proteins | sample MGYA00248267_ERZ651852 | MGnify/ENA primary metagenome ERZ651852 (study PRJEB26924, sample SAMEA4378228) | human gut metagenome | biome: human gut; feature: human-associated habitat; material... | reverse complement strand
GGAGAGCACCTGCCTTACAAGCAGGGGGTCACAGGTTCGAGCCCTGTAGGTCCCACTACCGAAAGGTAAAGAGATAATAGACAAAAGAGGCTGGAAGGAATAGAAAAAGCTGAAGATGTTTATTAAGAAAATTTAATAAGCCGGTGTGGCTCAATTTAGGCTTATTGACGCAAGTCAATAAGAGGAGAGTAATCAAGCGAAGCTTGGCCCTGCCAATTGAGCAAAGTGGTTTGTTACAAAAATTTAATATGCCGATGTGGCTCAATTGGCAGAGCAGCTGATTTGTAATCAGCAGGTTAACGGTTCGAGTCCGTTCATCGGCTTTAAGTAAGCAATGATAAATGAAGTCAGGCTTACCTTAAAAGAATGGGCAGATTCCCGAGTGGCCAAAGGGGACAGACTGTAAATCTGCTGGCAACGCCTTCGAAGGTTCGAATCCTTCTCTGCCCATTAAAAAAAGAAGAAACAGCGCGGGGTAGAGCAGTCTGGAAGCTCGTCGGGCTCATAACCCGGAGGTCGCAGGTTCAAATCCTGTCCCCGCAATTTTTTATGCCCAGTTAGCTCAGTTGGTAGAGCAGAGGACTGAAAATCCTCGTGTCTCTGGTTCGATTCCGGAACTGGGCACTAACTATGTCCGAATGTCATTTGGTAAGAGAAGAACAGGGAAGAACAAGAAAAACGGGTCGGATAAGGGAACGTTAATAAGTAATGAAGTGATGGGAAGCAGAAATGCTTCTTTTTTTATTATATAAGTATATAATTTTTATACATATTTAGAGTTAAGTTGGTTTGAATAAATATAGAAATTAAATTAAAAAAATAATAATTATAGGAAATAATAAGATTTGATATAGTCTTGAAAAAATAGTAAAATATAAAAGGATGCACGCAAATAAACAAATGAGTAGGTGGTATATATGAAAGAACATCAGGCAAGAGAGTATATATTTGAGAAAAAAGTAAATAAATTATTAGAAGATAGTGGATATGTAACTATAAAAGAAAAAGAAATAAATGGAAATAGTTCACAACATGGAATATATAGTTATGGTATTTTAAATATGCCTTCAGCATTTACAACTCCAATAAGAATGATTTGCCAATATAAATTTTATGCAAAAAATAGAGTTGAATTGTCTCATATAAGAGATTTTTATGGAATTATTATAGATATTAATGAAAATAGATATTTAGGCGTGGATAAAAATGAAAATATATACAATAATGTAGGATGTTATTTTAGTGCGACAGGATTTAGTCGTGCTGCTCAGGAATATGCATGGGCACATAATATATTTCTTATTTCATTTGAAAAAATAGATGTTTTTAAACCTATATTAGAAAACATAAATGAATTTGTTAATGGATTAAATGAAAATGTAATAAATACGATTTCCAAAGAAGAATTATTAGTTGGATACGAAAATGCAGTAGATGAAACACATGTATTGCCTGATGCAATGGTTGGAATAGTCAATAACGTATATCCGATTATAATTTGTGGAAATGAAGGATGGTCTATTCCAGTTATTGAAGAGGCTGAAAAATCAGAAGTAGGAAGAGTTTATATAGAACAAGTTTATAGAACGGAAAATTTGTTTGAAGCCAAATTTGAATTAACATTTATGGAAAGTGTAGCTGAATTTTCTATACCATTGGCTATTGTAGAAAAATTGATGAAGCGAGAAGATAATCCGACAAAAGAAAATGTAATATTTAATATAGATGTACCTTATTTGATTAAAAAAGGCAGAAAAGAGTATGCGTCTATGGAAGTATTTTTAGAGGGATTTGAGAAAAATCAATACAATTACAAGCAGATTTCATTTGAAAATATGTTTGATAATGAGGAGTTAGAAGAAGAATAGTAATGTCAAAGGATTTATATGATAAATTAAAAGAATATAGTAAGTCTGATTTTTACCCATTTCATATGCCGGGACATAAGAGAAATGTAAATTTAATAAAAGAGCAGTATGGAATTGATATTGATATAACAGAAATAGATGGATTTGATATGCTCTACGAAGCAGATGACGTGCTTAAGGATGCGATGGAACGGGCAAAAAAATTTTGGGGGACGGAAAAAACATATTTTTTAGTAAATGGAAGCACAGTTGGCATTTTAACAGCAATGCATTCGTGTCTTACACAGGGGGATAGAATAATAATAGGAAGAAACTGTCACAAAGCAGTATATAATGCAAGTGAATTGCTTAAGTTAAATAATACATATTTGTATCCAAAGTATATACCTAAATATGGGATAAATGGGGGATATAGTGCAAAAGAATTAGAAAATTTATTTGAAAAAAATAGTAATATAAAAGCAGTTGTCATAACGTCGCCTACATATGATGGAATTGTGTCAGATATAAAAACTTTGGCAGATATTACGCATAAAAATGGAGCAGTGCTTATTGTTGATGAAGCTCATGGAGCGCATTTTGGAATATCAGATAAATTCCCAAAACCAGCATATGATATGGGAGCAGACTTAGTAATTGAGAGTATGCATAAAACTTTGCCGACTTTTACGCAGACTGCATTGTTACATTTATCTAAAGAAGGAAAAAAAAGAGTTGATGAGAAAAAAATAAAACATTTTTGGTCAATTTTTCAGACAAGCAGTCCTTCATATGTTTTTATGGCAAATATGGATAAATGCATATCATTTTTAGATAAAAATGGAAATGAAATATATGAAAAATTTAGCAATGACATAGAAGAATTTAGAAAAAAATGTGATAAATTACATGACATACATATTCCGGGAAAAGAACTTATTGGAACGAATGAAGTTTTTGATGTTGATTTAAGTAAATTAATAATTAACTCAAGTATGGGTGGAAAACCTATGAATGATATTTTACGTAAAAAATTTCATTTGGAAATGGAAATGGAAGCTGCAAAATATGTGTTGGCTATAACTACCTTTTGTGATAATAAAGAGGGATTTGATAGATTATATAAAGCATTAGATTATATTGATGCAGAACTCAAAAAAATTACAAACAAATCAGAAATAAAGAAAATTAAGAATACAAATTTTGAATTAGTAAGAAATATTCAGGAGATGAGTATTTCTAATGCAGTTAATAGTAATACAAAGTTGGTAAATATTGAAAATGCAATAAATAAAGTATCTGCGGAGTATCTTTATTTGTATCCGCCGGGAATTCCATTAATTGTTCCAGGCGAAGTTGTTAATGTAAAGCTTGTTGAACAAATAAAGGAATACAAAAATAGAAATTATGAAATAGTTAGATATGATAAATTTAAAATTGTTGATTAATCTAATTATGTAATTAATATAAAAACAATTAAATTATTAATATTTAAATTCATAACATTTAAATTAATTTAATAATGACTAATAATATAATAAAAAATAGGTATGAACTATTTAAGTTGATTAAAGAAAAGGAAAGAAAATGGGAAAAATATTTTATATATTAGGAAAAAGCAGCTCCGGTAAGGATACAATTTTTCAGCAAATTAAAAATAATAGGCAATTGAATTTAAAGACAGTTGTCGGATATACAACAAGACCTATGAGAGTGGGCGAAAAAAATGGAGTAGAATATTATTTTGTTTCTCCTCAAAAATTAGAAGAAATGAAAGATAAGGGAAAAATAATTGAGTGCAGAGGCTATAATACTGTACACGGATTATGGAATTATTTTACAGCAGATGATGGACAAATAGATTTGGATAGTGACAATAATTACCTTTATATTGGAACTTTAGAGGCTTATAAAGGAATGAGAAAGTATTATGGAGAAGAAAATGTTATTCCGTTTTACATATATGTTGAACCAGGTGAAAGACTTTCTAGGGCGGTAGAAAGGGAAAGACGTCAGGAAAATCCAAAATATACAGAGTTGTGTCGTAGATTTATTGCCGATGAAGAAGATTTTTCAAGAGAAAAAATATTAGAAGTTGGAATTGATAAAATATATGAAAATGACAAATTATTTGAATGTGTAAATAATATTGAAAATGACATAAAGAAGTATTTATGATATATTTAATTAGTTAGTGTAAATAGATTATGAGGTTTGTTGTATGGCAAATGGAAAAGTTTTAGGTCAAAATCACATAACTCAACATTTTGAAAATGCAATAAAGATGGGAAAGATTTCTCATGCATATATAATCAATGGAGAAGCTGAGTCAGGTAAAATGGAGTTAGCGCTTCAATTTGCGAAAGCTTTACAGTGTGAGGATAATAACACTGTAGGAAAAACTCCGACAGGAGTTGCTTGCGGAAAATGTAAATCATGTCATCAGACAGATACCGGAAACCAACCGGATATAAGAATTGTGACATACGAGAAAAGTGGTATTGGTGTTGATGAGATAAGAGAACAGATTAACAATGATATTGTGATTAAACCGTATAGCAGTAAACATAAAATTTATATAGTTCCGGATTGTGAAAAAATGACAGAGGCAGCTCAAAATGCACTATTAAAAACTATAGAAGAACCGCCGGAATATGGAATAATTATTTTACTTACTACAAATGCAGATAAATTTTTGCAGACAATTTTATCAAGATGTGTTGTATTAAATATAAGAAGTGTAAAAGAAAGCACAATAAAGAATTATTTAATGAGTGAGTTTGGCATAGGTTCTTATGATGCAAGTGTTGCTGCGGCATTTGCTGAAGGAAATCCGGGAAAAGCTGTTAAACTTGCAACATCAGAAGAGTTTAAAGAACTAAAAAATTCTCTGGTTCAGACATTGATTGCAATGGAACATGGGGGAATAAATGTAATAACTCAGGCAGTAAAGACAGCGGGAGAACTAAAAAAGAATATAGATGAATTTTTTGATCTTATGTATGTGTGGTATAGAGATATGCTTGTGTATAAGGCATGTAAAGATTCAGAAAAGCTGATATTTCAGGATGATTATATGGCTATAGTTAATCAAAGTGAAAAACTAAGCTTTAGAGATATAAATATTATTTTAGAAGAAATAGATAATGCGGAGAAAAGGATTGGGTCAAATGTAAATTTTGATGCAACTTTAGAAGTATTGTTTTTGATTATTAGAGAAAGGATTCAAAAATGACAAAAGTAATCGGAGTAAGATTTAGACAGGCAGGAAGAATCTATAATTTTGCAGTAGGTGATATAGAAGTTGAAAATGGCCAGCATGTAATAGTAGAGACTGCAAGAGGAATAGAATATGGTGAAGTTGTTGGAAAGATAAAGGAAATTAATGAAGAAGAACTTTCAGCACCACTTAAGCCAATTATAAGAGTGGCTACTCCAGAAGATGATGAGAAAGAGTTAGAAAATAAAAAGAAAGAAAAAAAGGCATATAAAATCTGTCTCGAAAAAATAAAGAAACATGGATTAGAAATGAAACTTATTAATACAGAATATACATTTGATAATAATAAAGTTTTATTCTATTTTACAGCAGATGGAAGAATTGATTTTAGAGAGTTAGTTAAAGATTTGGCATCTGTTTTTAAAACAAGAATTGAATTAAGACAGGTTGGAGTTAGAGATGAAACTAAAATGCTTGGAGGAATAGGAGTGTGTGGAAGACCTTTATGTTGTCATACATTTTTACCGGAATTTGCACCGGTTTCAATTAAAATGGCAAAAGAACAAAGTCTTTCATTAAATCCAACGAAGATATCAGGTGTATGTGGACGTTTAATGTGTTGCTTAAAAAATGAGCAGGAAACATATGAATACTTAAATGCGAATCTTCCAAGTGTAGGTGAAAATGTAAAAACATTTGACGGATTACGAGGAGAAGTATACAGTGTAAATGTTCTTAGACAGAAAGTAAAAGTAATTGTAGAAGTAAATGACGAAAAGGAAATCAGAGAATATAATATTAAAGAATTAAAATTCAAGCCTAAGAAAAAGAAAATCAATTTGGCAGCAGATGAAATAAAGGCGCTAAAAGGGCTTGAAGATAAAGAGGAATCAAAATTAGATGATTAATTTAAAACAGGGAGAACGAATTGATGACCTTAATCGGAATGGATATAAAATAATTCAGAGTAAGGACAAGTTTTGTTTTGGAATGGATGCAGTATTATTGTCAGGATTTGCAGACGCTAAATCAGGGGAAAATGTACTAGACTTAGGAACAGGTACAGGAATAATTCCTATTTTAATGGAAGCAAAGACCAACGGAGAGCATTTTACAGGACTTGAGATTCAGCATGAAAGTGCTGAGATGGCTACAAGAAGTGTAGAAATGAATGAACTGCAGGATAAAATTAATATTGTGACAGGTGATATAAAAGAGGCTTCGGGAATTTTCGGCGGAGCCACTTTTCACGTTATTACTACAAATCCGCCATATATGAATGAAAATCATGGATTGAAAAATCCTGAAATGCCTAAGGCGATTGCAAGACATGAAGTTTTGTGCAATTTGGAAGATGTAATAAGAGAATCGGCAAAGATGTTAAAGCCGAAAGGAAGATTTTATATGGTACATAGACCACACAGGCTAGTTGACATAATATCACTAATGCGACAGTATAGAATTGAGCCTAAAAGAATAAGAATGGTTCATCCATTTGCAGATAAGGAAGCAAATATGGTTCTTATTGAAGGATGCCGTGGAGGTAAGTCCATGGTTAAGGTGGAAAAACCATTGATTGTATATAAAGAACAGGGCGTATATACAGATGAGATATATGATATATATGGTTATAATGAAGAAAAATGATTAATGTTTAAGTTGTGAATAGAAAATAAACATGGAGAAAGTCTATGAGTGAAGAAATTAAGCAGGGAAAATTGTATTTATGTGCAACACCAATTGGAAATTTGGAGGATATAACGTACAGAGTTGTAAGAATTTTGAAAGAAGTTGATATAATTGGTGCCGAAGATACAAGAAATAGTGTAAAATTATTAAATCATTTTGAAATAAAGACTCCAATGACAAGTTATCATGAATTTAATAAATATGATAAGGCAAAACAGTTGGTTCAAATGATGCTAAACGGGAAAAACGTAGCAATTATTACGGATGCCGGAACGCCTGGAATATCAGACCCCGGAGAAGAGGTGGTGAGACAGTGCTATGAAGCAGGAATAGAAGTTTCATCTCTTCCGGGAGCAGCAGCTTGCGTGACGGCACTTACAATGTCGGGACAAAAAACAAGAAGATTTTGTTTTGAGGCATTTTTACCTAGTGATAAAAAAGAAAAATCAACTGTGTTAGAAGAGTTGAAAAATGAAACAAGGACAATAGTAATTTATGAAGCACCACACCGCTTGGTAAGAACACTAAAGGAATTAAGAGATGCGTTAGGAAATAGAAGTATTACATTATGCCGCGAACTTACTAAGAAATATGAAGAAGCTGATAAAACAACAATTGATGGTGCAATAGAAAAATATAATGAAAAAGAACCAAAAGGAGAATTTGTTCTTGTAATAGAAGGAAAATCTCAGGAGGAGATTAAGGAAGAAAAAAGAAAACAGTGGGAAGATATGAGTATTGAAGAACATATGGAATATTATGTAAACCAAGGCAATGATAAAAAAGCTGCTATGAAATTGGTAGCAAAAGACAGAGGAGTTTCAAAAAGAGACATTTATAATACATTAATAAAATAATAAGATGTCTGTTTTTATAAAATTTATTACGAAATTAATAATAGAAACATGATAATTAATAAAACTATTTGAATTAATTAAAAAGAGATATTTAATAGTAATAATAAAGGTAAAAGAATTTAGAAATAATTGTAATCAAAAAATTATAACAATTATGTTGTAATGATTAAATGATTTTGTTATAATTTTATGGTTTAATGAATTATAGTGTCAATTCTTAGAGAGTTTAATGAAAAAGTAAACATGTTAATTTAGTGAAAATGTGCTTTATGATGACATACAGTTAGACAGAAGTTTATGCAGAAATAGGTAGTAGTTTTTGGACAAGAGCATATCAAGTTTGGAAACTATTATTTTTTTGAGACTTAAAATTCTTATAATTTTATTAAATGTTATATAAGTTTATTTTAAAATACAAAAATTATTTACTAATGGAGAAAAAAATGAAACAGAAAATAGGAAGAATAGTAAAAATTATTTGTTTTTGTCTAGTGGCAGTATTAATGGTAAATGCTTTAGAAGGATTATTTAAACCAAAGTGGTTAGAAAATCGTTGGGCATCATCAAAAACAAATAAGAGCTTTTATGAATTGGAAAAAAACAGTACAGAAGTTTTATTCTTTGGAGCAAGCGTTATTGCTGCAACAGCAGATCCGTATCAGTTATATGAAAATTACGGTATTTCTTCATATAATTTAGGTGTTATGTCACAGCCGATGATAGGAACATTTTTTTGGTTCAAAGAGGCATTAGACACACAGGATATTAAAGTAGCAGTTGTCGAAATTAAATCTGCCGGAAAATCATCTGAAAAGGCAGAGGAAAAAGCAAGAAAATCATATGATTATATGAGAATTGGAAAAAACAAACTTCAATATGCAATTGAATACAATAGTGTTCAAAGAGACGAAGATGAAGTAAAACCGGATTTATTTTCATATTTATTCCCATTATCTTTATATCATTCAAGATGGTCAGAATTAAATTATGATGATTATGATTTCTTCTTAGGAAATAACAAAAGTTATACTAGAGGCTTTTCAGTATTATCAACACAATTTAAGGATATGAATACTTATATTGAAGAGGATGCACAAAAAGGCTTATATGATGGATTTGAAGTAGAGTCAGATAAAATTGAAAGTCCAAATGAAGTTAATGCTAAGTATGTGAGAAGAATAATTGAATTAGCTAAAGAAAGAAATGTTAAGTTATTATTCGTAAAGAGTCCTGACACAGGCTGGAAAGAAAAACAGCATAATTATATTCAAAAAATTGCGGATGAAAATGATATCCCGTTTATAGATATGAATCTTAAGAGCGTTAGAAAAGAACTTGATTTTAATTATAAAACAGATTTAGCTGATGCAATTCATTTAAATATAAAGGGAGCAAAAAAGACTTCAGAATTTTTGGGAAAATATTTAACTGAAAATTATGATCTTACTGATTACAGAGAAGGAAATAATAGCGTTAAGAAGAGTTTTGAAAAATATAAAAAATATTATGAAGCATCTATAAAAGAAGGTGAATTAAGTTTCCCGACAACTTTAGATGAATATTTAAAAGAAGTACAGGATAAGAGTAATGGAAATTATGAAGTCATTTTAGCAGCAGGTTCAAATGTTAATAATATTAAATTTACTGATGAACAGAAGAACACTCTTATAAATATGGGTGTTAGTAAAAAGATATTTGAAGATAGCGAATTTGGTACAAATATAGTAAGTGTTACAAATGATGGTAAGACATACAATGAAGTGGCTAAGCAGAGTGAAGACAGTACAGTAAGTGTTTCATTAGGTGGAACATTTAGTGATGGAACAGACTATCTTGTGAAAGCTGATGCAACAGGAAGCACACTAAAGTTAAATGACAATGAATGTACAAGTTTAACATCTTATGGTTTTAATATTATAGTATACGATAAGCAACTAAAAAGAGTTGTAAGTACAGTTTATTTGTATTCAAATAATGGTGATGAAACTACATTGAACAGAGGAGAGTAGCTAAAATGGGCTTTAATACACTATCTTTTATCCCATTTCTATTAATAGTAATTTTATTGTATTTTACAGTTTTTAGAAAATGTCAGTGGATATTTTTATTAATTGCAAGTATTGCATTTTATTTATTTGCAGGACCTAAATATATTGTTTTTATAATTATTTCATCGTTAAGCACATATTTTTTCGCAAGAAAAATTCAGAAAATGCATGATGCTGAGGATAAAATTTTAAAGGAACGTGAATTTTCTTCAAAAGATGCAAAGAAGGCTTTTAAGAAAAGACGTACAAAACAAAGAAGAAAAGTCCTCGTAGTTGATTTTATTATTAATTTAGGGTTGTTATGTGTAATTAAATATACAGATTTTATTTTATCAGGTGTATCCTCAATTCTTTCAAAATTTGGAATGGATTGGAGTAAAGAGTTTAATTTCATACTTCCACTTGGAATATCTTTTTATACATTTATGCTTGTTGGATATATACTTGATGTTTATTGGAAGAGATATAGAGCAGAAACAAATTATTTTAAACTTGCCTTATTCTCAATGTATTTCCCTCATATTGTGCAGGGACCAATTGGAAGATATAACAAGTTAGCACCACAGTTTTTTGCAGATCATCCATTTGATTACGATAGAGTAACTAAAGGATTTCAGTTAATCTTATGGGGTTACTTTGAAAAAATGGTAATATCTGACAGAATACAGGCATTTACAAATGGAGTATTAGCAAATTGGCAGCAGCTTACAGGTTTTCCACTTTTACTTGGAATATCATTATTCTCAATTCAGTTATATTTAGACTGGATGGGATGTATGGATATTGCCCATGGTGTTTCTGAAATATTTGGAATTAATCTTGATAGAAACTTCTGGCATCCGTTCTTCTCAAAGAATATGCCTGAGTTCTGGAGAAGATGGCATATTTCACTTGGTGCATGGTTCAAAGATTATTTATTGTATCAGGTTTCAATGTCAGGATTATGTAAGAAAATTAATAAATTCACAAGAAGAAAATGGGGAAACCAGGCTTCAAGAGCATTTTCAGCAGTTATACCGGCAGCAGTTGTATGGATTGTTACAGGTGTTTGGCATGGTGCCGCAAGTTGCTTTGTGCTTTGGGGCGTATACCATGGAATTTTAATTATAACAAGTTCGTTATTTGAAATTCCAATACAGAAACTGTGTAAATTCCTTCATATTGATACAGAATGCTTTAGTTTTAATTTATTTAGAATGATTAGAACATTTATGCTTTCGACAATAGGTAGAATTTTCTTTGCAGTTTCAGCAGGATTTACAACAATGATTGAATTTACAAAGAGAATGTTTGACTTTAGACAGTTTGGACTTCACACTCTTTGGGATGAAAGTTTATTCTCATACGGATTAGACAGACATGGATTTACATTAGCTATGCTTTTAGTTGTATTAGTATGGTGTGTAAGTATGTTACAGGAAAAATTCGATAAAGATAATAAGACAGTCAGAGATGTAATTGCAGAACAGAATATTGTTTTCAGATGGGTTTTATATTTAGGACTTATTGCGGGAATTCTTATTTTTGGAATGTACGGTTCAGGATATGATGCCGGCGCATTCTTCTATGGTAAATTCTAATCTGAAAATACAATGATGTCCGGAGTAAAGACGGTATGATAATTATTTTGTATAAATACAGAATAATTTTAGTCTTATAACTCCGGCATCTATAAATTTAGTAACATATGTTGAAGAGATAGTTTTAGGAGGATTTCATGAGTTACAATTCAATTTTGGAAGCGATAAAAACTAATTCAGAAATTAATCCCGGCAAATTATGTGTGGGAGACAAAAAGAATAAGGCAACATACGGGCAGTTTTGGAAAATGATAAATAAGGGAGCTGCTTATTTGGAAAAGAATGGTGTAAAAAAAGGTGACGTTGTAGTTTTAAGAGGCGCACAAAAGGTTGAATATTTATTTTCGATATTTTCAATTCAGCTTCTTGGAGCGATTGCATGTCCATTAGAAAAAGCTGTAAAAGAGGACAGAATTCTTGAAATTATGAATTTTGTAGAAACAAAGTATTTTCTTGATACTAAGAAATTAAAGGATACTTCTGCAGAATGCATTAGTTTAAAGGAAATGTTTAAAGAGGCAATGAATGATGAAACTGAATGTGATGTAAACAAGTATGAATTGCCTAAATCAGATGATTTATCAGAAATTTTGTTTACTACAGGTACTACAGGTAAGTCAAAAGGAATTAAGATAATCTGCAAAAACAATATAGCAATAGCGCAGAATGTAAGTGAAGCTATAGGAATAACTTCAGATGATGTTGAAATGGTTACAGCACCGTTAAATCATTCTATGGGACTTAGAAGAACATATTCCGTTTTTTATAAAGGTGGAACAGTTATAATGACTGACGGAGTAAAATTTGTTGAGGATTTCTTCAAATTATTGGACTTATACCATGTAACAGGACTCACATTTGCTCCTGCAATTCTTGAACAGTTATTGAAATTTGCAAAGGATAGATTTGGAACATATAGCGAACAGATTCATTATATACAGTTAGGTTCAGCACCTTTATCTGAAAAAGCAAAAGAAACATTAAAAGAAATGTTCCCAAATACAAAATTATTTAATATTTACGGCGCAACAGAATCTGGTTGTACTGTTAGTCTTGAATTTAGCAAATACGGAGATAAAAAAGGAAGTATTGGAATTCCAAACGTAAATGCAAATATAATTTTTGTAGATGACAATAGAAATATAGTTAATGCATCAGCAGAAAATCCGGGAAATCTTGCATTTAAGGGCGCAATGAACATGCCTGGTTATTTAAAAGAACCTGAAATTACTAAAGAGGTTTTAGACGATGAAGGCACTTTATATACAAACGACTTAGGCTATATGGGAGAGGACGGATTTGTATATTTACTTGGAAGAAAAGGCGATGTAATAAATATGGGTGGAATTAAGATTGCACCTTCAGAAATAGAAGAAGTTGTTGCACAGAACGAAATGATAAAAGAATGTGCATGTATTCCTATACCTGATGAAATTACAGGAGAAGCTCCTAAATTATTTATAGTTATAAATGAAGGATATGAATATGATGAAAAAGCATTACATAAATTTATGACTGATAAATTAGAAGCGATAAGAGTTCCAAAAGTTGTTCAGGTAATAGATGAACTCCCAAGAACTTTTAATGGAAAAGTAATTAAACGTAAATTAAAAGAAATGTAACTTATAAATAGAAAATCACAGTGATTTTAAGAGTATTTTGAGATGAGGAATTAAAATGACAAAGACAAAACAGCGTATTTATTTATTAATAGGACCGTTATTATTTGTTTTATGTTGTTTAGCAATACCGGAGAGTGCATTTCCGGCTTTAGCTGAAAGAGCAGCAATAGGAACGGTTGCATGGATGGCATTTTGGTGGGTAACAGCGCCTATCGATTATGCAGTAACAGCATTTTTACCAATAGCAATAAATGCTATTGTCACTATGTGCGATATGTCTGCAGTAATATCAAATTATGCATCTGAGACAATTTTATTATTACTTGGAGCATCAATATTGACTGTATCTTGGGAAGAAACAGGACTTGATAAAAGAATTGCAGCATCATTACTTGGATTAATTGGTGATAACTTAAGAATTCAGTTAATTTTCTGGTTTATGTTATCTACAGTATTATCTGCAATTTTACCAAATGCAGTAGTATGTGCAACAATTACACCTATTGCAGTTTCGATGTTAAAGTACATAGGTGAGGGTGATATTGAACATAGTAGAATTGGTTCAAAATTATTATTATACATAGCTTACGGTGCAGGACTTGGAGGATTGACATCACCACTTGGTGGAGCAATGAATCTTGTAACTGTTGATTATTTACAGCAGCTTACAGGAAAAGAATACATGTATATTTCATGGGTAATCCGTTTCTTACCAATTATGATTACATTACTTGTTATTAACATTGTTTTCATGATTAGGGATGTTAAAAAATCAGAAAGCCTTGGTGGATCAAAAGAATATTTTAGAAATGAATATAAAAAATTCCCACCAATGAGCATAGAAGAGAAGATTTCTCTTGGATTATTTGCAGTAGCAACAATACTTGCATTCACAAGACAGTTCTATCAGACATTATTACCAGGATTAAAACCGGCATATGTATTTATTATTTGTGCAATTTTATCATTCTTAATAACACGTTCTGATGGAGAAAGACTTATGCTCTGGAAATCAGTTCAGACAAAAATTATTTGGGAAATGATTTACATTTTTGCAGGTGGTCTTGCAGTAGGAACATTAATAAATGAATCAGGTGCAGCAGAAAGAATTGGTGAATTGGTTTCAGGAATGGGACTTACAGGTGGAGTTACAACAGTATTTGTAATTATAACAGTAACTTTACTTATGTCTGATGTAACATCAAATACAGCAACTGCAGCAGTTGCAATACCTATAGTTATATCTATAGTAAAGGGAATGAATTTAAATCCAATACCTTACGTTTACATTGCATCAGTAGGAGTAAATTTATCTTATATGTTACCAACATCAATCAGAGCAATACCTGTTGGATATGGTTTACAGCCAAAGTATATGCTTAAAGAGGGTTGGAAAATGACAGTAATCATTATAATAGCAATGACAATAGTATGCTCATTATTGTTAAAATATTGGCCGGCATTTAGTACAACGTAAATATTTACAGATTAACTTAAGATGGAAACTAAATTAATGAAGTTTATATTTAATAATGTTTCCAATAACTAGTCGCCGACTAGATAGAGAGGCAATACATGTTAGACGAGGAGCAACGAAATGAAAACCAGATTTAGAAAATATAGTAAAATATTGTTCGGTGTAATTATGATGTTATATTTTGTGGCAGTAAGTAATAACGTATACGCCGATGATGTTCAATTTACACAGAAAACATATAAAATATTGTTTGTAGGAAACAGTCATACATATTACAATGATATGCCAAAAATGTTTAAAGGACTTTGTGATGCAGATAAAATAAATTGTGAAGTTACATCGATTACATCACCAGGATACAAACTTAGCCAGTTTGCAGATAAGACTAACATGTATGGAAGTCAGGTTTATCAGGCATTAACAAATAATACATGGGATTATGTAGTATTACAGGAAAACAGGGCAGTTTTAGTAGAAAAAGAAGAAGAGGCAGAAGCAGCAGTTAATACTCTATATACTTTAATACATAATGCCGGAGCAAAAATGGTTATATATGCAACACAGCCAAATAATATTGGAAGTACTTTTAAAGTTAATTCAATGTCATTATTTTTGAGCGACTTTCAGATTGAACAGATTTTAACAAGAAATAACTTTAAAATAGCTGATGAATATGATGGACTTGTTGCAGCATCAGGAACTAACTTCATGAGAGTAATGCAGGATTATCCTAAAATTACAATGTATAAAACAGATAATCTTCATCCATCAGTAACAGGAAGTTATTTGGCAGCATGTACTATTTACAATACAATATTTGACAGAAGTCCATATGGAAATAAATATTTACCAAATAGTGAATATGATAAAGATAATTTAATATCAAAAGTTTCAATGGAAAATGCCCTTATAATGCAGAAAATTGCAGACAGCAGATTAAAAGTAGATAGTTATTATACAACAGTAAGTAAGGGACAAAATTCTAAATTGACAGCAACATTTACATCAACTCAGACAGATGAATCAGATACTACAGAAGATACTACTAAAAAAACAGAAGATGTAACAAAAACCTCAGATGAAAAAGAGACAACAGTTACTGATAAGAAAGATACTACACCAACATATACAAATAAAATAATGTGGGATGCTGTTGATGCAAACAGTATTTCAATCAACAGAATTACAGGTGAATTTACTGCATTAAAGGCCGGAAAATATCAGGTAATGTCAACAACAGACAGCGGTTTAATATGCTATTCAACAATTGATGTAAAACAGCCATCAACAGCTTTTAACATTAATGAAAGCAAGATTTTAAAAGTTGTAAGGGGATATGTAGGAAAATATACTACTACGATAGCACCTGATGATACAACAGACACAATTACATGGAAGAGTAATTATCCGGATATAGTTTCTGTTGATGCACAGGGAAATATACAGGCCAAAAAAGTAGGCATAGCAAAAATAACTGCTGTAACTACAAGCGGAATTAAGTCAGAACGTTATGTGCGTGTAAAGTTAAAGATACCAGGTAATGTTAAGCTGACAAAAAAGGTAAAAAAAGTTAAGAAAAAGAAAGTATATCGTGTAAATGTAAAATGGAGTAAAAATACAAGGGCTACTAAATATTATGTATTCCGTAAAATGGAAGGCAAAAAGGTATTTAAAAGAGTCGCAACAACTACTCAGGCAAAATACATAGATAAAAATATTAAGAAAAATAAAACTTATTCTTACAAAATACAGGCGATATATTCAAATAGCAAACTTAACAGTGATAAAACAGCAGAGTATAACATAAAAGTTAAATAATAAAGTTTTAAGAATATTAGCAAATTATAAAAATTAATTATAAAGACCTCTAAAATGTGTAGATTATATACAAAAATCTGTTATTTTAGAGGTTTTTTACGTTAAAAAAATTAACATATATATATTAAAAAATGTTTAACAAAAATAGTTTATTGGAAATTTTGTTGACAAACAAAAACAAGGTGACTATACTTTAAGCAGAAATTAAATAAAAATTCTTCGGGGCAGGGTGATATGCATAAAGCATAAATTCCCAACCGACGGTAAGTGTACAGAGCGTAAAGATGCACGAGTCCGTGACCTGCGAAAGCAGCTGATTTGGTGAGAATCCAAAACCGACAGTATAGTCTGGATGGGAGAAGAATAGATGATGTAATTAATCTTCATCAGTAATAAGGATTTAATCTGATTATAGATGGTTATCCGGTTAGATGTTTGTATGATTTACACAACAATTAATTAGATAAATACAACTGATGATAATTTGCTAAAAACCATACGCGAATAGGAATTAGCGATGAATAGATTAATAGACATTTTGTATTTGTGCGAAAGCCCCTTTGAATGAAAGGAGGCTTTTTTTTGAACCCAAAATACATGAAAAGAGCAATTGAATTAGCAAAAAAAGGTATAGGTTATACAAATCCAAATCCTATTGTAGGATGTGTTGTGGTTAAGAATGACAAAATTATTGCGGAGGGTTATCACAAAAAAATAGGTGGATTTCACGCAGAACGAAATGCACTTACAAATTGCAAAGAAGATACAACAGGAGCAGAACTTTATGTAACGCTTGAACCGTGTTGTCATTATGGAAAAACACCACCATGTACGGAAATTATTATAGGAAAAAAGATAAAAAAAGTTTATGTGGGAAGCATGGATCCAAATAAGCTTGTAGAAGGAAAGGGCGTGAAGATTTTAAAAGAACACGGAATTGAAGTCAAGTGTGGAATTTTAAAAGATGAATGTGACAAGTTAAACGAAGTATTTTTTCACTATATTACAAACAAAACACCTTATGTTGTAATGAAATATGCTATGACTATGGATGGAAAAATTGCATGTGAAAATGGAGATTCAAAATGGGTTACAGGTAAAGACGCAAGAGAGACAGTTCAAAAAATGCGAAAGCAGTATATGGGAATAATGGTTGGAATTAATACAGTACTAGAAGACAATCCGATGTTAAATTGCCGAATAGAGGAAAATGTCGACCCGATAAGAGTAATATGCGATTCAAATTTAAGAATACCATTTGAAAGTAATATTGTTAATACGGCAAATAAAATACAAACAATAGTTGTTTGCACAAATGAGGCTGATACAGATAAACAAAAATATTTAGAAGAATGTGGGGTTGAAGTCGTAAGGCAGAAAAGGAAAGGAAGAGTTAATTTATCAGAACTTATGAAAACATTAGGTGAGAAAGGGATAGACAGTATATTGCTTGAAGGTGGTGGAACACTTAACGCGCAGGCATTAAAAGAAAATATTGTAAATAAAATCTGTTGTTTTATAGCACCTAAAATTGTAGGTGGAGCTGATGCTAAATCACCAATTGAAGGAAAAGGCGTAGAAAAAATGATGGAAGCTTACAACATAGAAAATATGGAAATTCAAAAATTAGGAAACGATATTATGTTAACCGGATATTTGAAAAGAGGTAGTCAATGTTTACAGGAATTATAGAGGAAACAGGTCAGATAGAATATGTTAACAGCAATAGTGAGAAATATCAGATTGGAATTAAATGTGAAAAGGTTTTAGAAAAAACAGTAGTTGGAGACAGCATAGCAGTTAACGGCATTTGCCTTACAGTCACAAAAATGTGGAAAAATGGATTTGAAGCGGATGTGATGTCAGAAACGTTAAAAAGAACCGGTTTAAATGGAAGCAAAAAAGGTACATGTGTAAATCTTGAAAGAGCTATGGCAGCAGATGGACGATTTGGAGGACACATCGTTAGTGGTCATATAGATGGAACCGGGATAATAGGAAGTATACGTGAAGATAAAAATGCAGTATGGTATGAAATTTTGGCAGATGATGAAATTATAAAATATGTGGTTGAAAAAGGGTCAATATCAATTGATGGAATAAGTCTTACAGTCGCTTATGTTGATAAAAAAGGATTTAAAGTATCCACAATACCACACACAAGGATAAGCACAAATTTAAAATACAGAAATGTTGGAGATACAGTAAATCTTGAGTGTGACATTATAGGAAAATATGTAGAAAAGCTATTAGGCTATTCAGAATGTAATGAAAAGAAAGAATCAAAAATTACAGAAAGCTATTTAATAGAAAATGGATTTTAAAGAAAGAAGGAATATAAAATGAGCAAAACAATAGGAACAATAGAAGAAGCAATTAAGGATATAAAAGAAGGAAAAGTTATTTTAGTAATAGATGACCCTGATAGAGAAAATGAGGGGGATTTGGTATGTGCAGCAGAATTTGCAACAACTGAAAATGTAAATTTTATGGCAAGTTATGCAAAAGGACTTATTTGCATGCCTATGGAAGAAGAACTGTGTGAAAAACTTGACTTGGAGCAAATGGTAAAAGTTAATACTGATAACCACTGCACAGCGTTTACAGTTTCAATTGACCATGTATCAACTACAACAGGAATATCAGCGGTCGAAAGAGGAATTACGGCGAGAGCAATTGTAGGCAAAGATGCAAAGCCGGAAGATTTTAGAAGACCGGGCCATATGTTCCCACTTAAAGCAAAAAAAGCAGGAGTATTAGAAAGAACAGGTCATACAGAAGCTACAGTTGACATTGTAAAATTAGCAGGACTTAAACCTTGTGGATTATGCTGTGAAATAATGAGAGAAGATGGAACAATGATGAGAACAACAGAACTTCTTGAATTTGCACAGGAACATAATCTTACGGTAATTACAATTGCTGATTTGGTTAAATACAGAATGGAAAGAGACAGTTCAGTAAAAAGAGAAGCAGTTGCAAAGATGCCAACGAAATATGGAAACTTTAATATCGTGGGTTATCAAAATAAAACAACAGGGGAACATCATGTTGCATTAACTATGGGAGATGTAGGAAATGGAGAGCCTGTTCTTTGCAGAGTACATTCGGAATGTCTTACAGGAGATGTATTCGGTTCTAAAAGATGCGATTGTGGACAACAGCTTGAGAAAGCAATGGAGATGGTTGCAAAAGAGGGAAGAGGAATAATACTTTACTTAAGACAGGAAGGAAGAGGAATTGGATTAATAAATAAACTTAAAGCATATGAGCTTCAGGAACAGGGATTAGATACAGTAGATGCAAATCTAAAACTAGGATTTCCGGCAGATATGAGAAGCTATGGAATGGGAGCACAGATTTTGGCAGACCTTGGAGCAAAAAAACTAAGAATTATGACAAATAATCCGGCAAAAATTACAGGCTTGTCAGGATATGGAATAGAAATAGTTGAAAGAGTTCCGATACAGATAGAAGCACAAAAATATGATGAATATTATTTGAGAACAAAGCAGTTAAGAATGGCACATATGACAACTTACTAAGATTATTTGCTGAACCCGATTTCTTAAATTTAACGAAATAACGCTCGCGCTGCTTGCCGCTCGTAGCGGTTCTAAAGTTTTAGCACACAGCCTGACTTTGTAACTTACAGTTTCAAGTCAGGCTATGCACCAAAGCTTTGAACCGACGGCGACAAATGCTATTTCTTTTAAATTTAAGAAATCTGGTATAAGCAATTTAATGTTAAGTGTAATAATGTCAGAACTTATAATTTAAACCATACTTTAAAAAACTGACATCAAAATATATTATACAAGAGGAGATTTAAAATGAGAACTTTAGAAGGAAAATTAGTAGCAGAAGGATTAAAAATTGGTATTGTAGCAGCAAGATTTAATGAGTTTATTGTAAATAAACTTGTAAGCGGTGCAGAAGATGCATGCGTGCGACATGGAGTTAATGATGACGATATTACATTAGCGTGGGTTCCGGGTGCATTTGAAATTCCTATAGTAGCAAAGAAAATGGCTCAGTCAGGAAAATATGATGCCATTTTATGCTTAGGAGCAGTAATTAAAGGCTCGACAGATCATTATGATTATGTATGTGCAGAGGTAAGCAAAGGAATTGCAATGGTAGGAATGGAAACAGGAGTGCCTACAATGTTTGGAGTATTAACAACAGACAACATTGAACAGGCAATAGAAAGAGCAGGAACAAAAGCAGGAAATAAAGGATTTGATGTTGCATGCTCAGCAATTGAAATGGCAAATTTAAATCGCATGCTATAAATTATGTAATTATTATGTCTGACTTGCGTAAAATATAATAATTAATTTTTATAAAATATAAGGAAAAATTAAGTGTTAAATTATATTTGGGCAGGCATGATTATAATATCAGTGCTTTATGGAATGGCAACAGGCAGGATGGAACAGGTAGGAAACGGAGCAATAGAATCCACAAAAGAGGCTGTTAGTATGTGCATTACAATGCTTGGAATTATGAGCATGTGGATGGGATTTATGAACGTGGCATCAAAAAGTGGAATGATAAAAAAACTGGAAAAAATACTTGAACCGATTATTATGTGGCTGTTTCCGGGTTTATCTCATAACCATAATGCAAGAGAACCGATAGTAACTAATATAATTGCAAATATATTAGGCTTGGGATGGGCGGCAACACCGGCAGGACTAAAAGCAATGGAGGCATTAGCAGAAAATCCATTAGAACAGAGTGGATACGTATTAAGTGAAAATAAATCAGAGATAAAAAGACATAGAAAAAGAAAGTGTACATTTCCAAAGCATATTGCAACTGATGAAATGTGCACTTTTTTAGTATTAAATATTTCTTCACTTCAAATTATTCCTGTAAACATTATTGCGTATAGAAGCCAATATGGTGCAGTAAATCCGTCAGCAGTTGTGCTTCCGGCAATTATTGCAACAAGTTTCAGCACAGGAGCAGGGATATTGTGGTGTAAAATAATGAGTAGAGAGTAATGTCAATCGTTTGACATAACTAATTGATTATTATAAAATTAGTTGATTAATTATACATGGAGGAAATGACAATGAGAAATACAGTAAAAAAAGCAATGGCGATAGCAATTGCAGTCTCAATGACAACAAGTATTGCAACAGTAGGTTATAACAAGATTCAGGCACAGGAAACAAATAAAACAGTAACTTTTTCAGTAGAAAAGTTTACAATTGGACAGGGTTATGTAGTTGAGCCTGTAAGCGTTGAAGTTAGTGACGATATGACAATATCTGATGTATTTGAGAAAGTAATGAATGAAAAAGAGATTAAATATACAGGTTCAAAAAACTATGGATATTTATATTTGCAAAGCATAGAGAATGCTGATACAGGAATTATTGACATACCGGAAGAAATAGCAAAAATGCCTTCTTATGAAAGTTCATATGAGTATGAAGGAGAAACTTATACAACATCATATTCAGCTCCGTCAAATGAAAAAAATGATGGTAATACACAGCCAAACAATGGTTTAGGAGAATATTCATATAATAGTATGGCTGGATGGATGATTTCTGTAAACGGAGATAATGATAATGGAAATCTTACACCGGCAGATATTGTAAAAGATGGTGATGTAATCAGATATCAGTTTTCAGTATATGGATGGGGAGCAGATGTTGGATTAAGCAATTATGCAGGAATGGAACCATTAAAGGTTGCCGATAAAACAACTCTGACAAAAGAATTAGCAAAAATTAATAAAAATAAAGCAGTATGGATGAATAATGAAAATGTTAAAACTGCGTATGAAAATGCAATTAAAGTTGCAACAAAATTGATGGCAACTCAGGATGAAGTTGATGAGGTGGTTGCAGAATTGAAGAAAGCTGAAAACGAAACAACTACAGTGCAGGATGCGACAACAGTGCAACCTACAACAACAATTCAGCCTACAACAGCAGTGCAACCTACAACAACAATTCAGCCTATAACAACAGAAATACAGACATTAGGAAAAGCAACTGTAAACTCAGTAAAGAAAGTAAAAGCAGGAAAAGCAAAAATTTCAATTAAGAAAATTGCAGGTGCAGAAGGATATCAGTACAAATACTCTTCAACAAAGAATTTCAAAAAAGGAACAGTAATTGTAAAGACTACTAAAAAGAATGTTTTAATAACAAAGAAATTTAAGAAAAATCAGAAATGCTACGTTAAAGTAAGAGCTTACAAAACAGTAAATAAAGTAAGGGTTTATGGAAAATGGAGCAAAGTTAAATCAGTAAAAATTAAGTAATAAATATTTATATTAAACAAGAGGAAACACATGAAAAAATTATTAGCAACAATTGCAATATTCTTTATGTGTGTCTCAACTTCAGTTATGGGAAGTCAGACACCGTCAAAGGATGATATAGAAAACACAATAAATAAAATTTCATATTATCAGATGAATACGGTAAAGAATCCGACATATGGAAGCGTAGGCGGAGAATGGACGGTGTTTGGACTTGCCAGATGTGGAAATATTAAAGATGAATATATAGAAAAATATGTAAGCAATGTATCAAAAACAGTTGCAGATAACAAAGGAATTTTATCAACAAGAAAATATACCGAATATGCAAGAACAATTATTGCATTAACTGCTATTCAAAAAAATCCTCAGAATTTTTCGGGATACAATTTATTACAGCCTCTTGCAACATTTGAAAATATAATGATACAAGGTGTAAATGGAGCTGCTTACACACTTATGGCGTTTGATTGCGCCAATTATGAAATTCCGGATGCAACGACAGGAAAACAGACAACAAGAAATAAGTTAATTGATTTCTTAGTAAAACAACAATTGAACAATGGCGGATGGAATTATATGGGGACAGAAGCAGATGTTGATGTGACTGCCATGGTTATTCAGGCACTTGCTCCATATTATGATGAAAAACAAAATGTAAAAGAAAGCATTGATAAAGGACTTGCAATTCTTAGCACTTTACAGAAATCTGATGGTGCATATGGAAATACAAGTGATTCAAACTGTGAAAGTACAGCACAGGTTTTAACAGCATTATCTGAAATGAGAATAAAAATTGATGATAGCAGATTTGTGAAAAACGGTAAAACTGTATATGACGGTTTAATGACATTTTATAAAGATAATGGTGCTTTTTGCCATATAAAGGGAAAAGGCGCAAATCAAATGTCGACAGACCAGGCAATGTATGCAATAACAGCTTATTACAGAAGTATATCAGGAATGAACAGACTCTATGATATGAGTGATGGAATTGTTAAAAAAGATAATACAAAGGAAGAAACAACTAAGGCAGATAATAAAGAAGAAACAAAAAGTAGTGCGTCTGATAAAAATAAGAATGATGCAAATAACAACGATAAAAACAATTCCACAAGTAAAAACACAAAAAGGAATGCATCATCAAATTCAAAAAATAATAGTAAATCAAATGGAAATACGTTAAATAATAGCGATGATAACGACAATAGAGAAAATAATGAATCTAAGAATAGAAAAGATAATAATGTAGAAACGGAAGAAAATACTAATACTACAGATAACTTAGAAAATGCTACAGATGTTTTAGAAAATAATGATGAAGAAAATAAGATAGCTACAGACAATAATATAGAACAAACAGAAAATAAAAATTCAGTTAATAATAAAGAAAATGTTACTAAAGAAACAAAACACAAAAATAGAAGACCTTATATTATACTGATTTTTGGAATATGTTGTGGTATAGCCGGGAAATTTGGATTTGATGTTTATAAATATAAGAAGAAAAGAGTGACAAATAAAGATGAACAAAACTAATTTGAGAAAATTAAGCATATGTATAATTACAATACTTATGACATTTTCCTTGTGGGGCTGTGGAAATAGTAAAAGTGTAAAATCTGAAAAGGCAACACAAAAATGTACTTTGTATGTGACTTGTATAAATGCAATAAATAGTGACAAATTACAGGATAATATACGAAAAGCACAACCAAAAGATGGCGTGATATATGAGACAAAGGAAATTAAATTTACAGAAGGGGAATCCTGCTTTGATATTTTAGATAGAGAATTAAAAAATGCAGGGATATTGATAGAAAGTAGCATAACACCGGCAACAAAAAGTGTATATATAGAAGGAATTAATAATTTATACGAATTTGACTGTGGAAAACAGTCAGGTTGGATGTATACTGTAAATGGAGATGTACCAAATGTAAGTTGCAGTGAGTACAAGATTAAAGAAAATGATGAAATAAAATTTCAATATACATGTAATTTAGGAGAGGATATAGAAAAGAAATGAGAGAAGAATTCGGAAGATTTCACCCGGTAGTAAATATATTATTTTACGCATTTATATTGGGAATTACTATGTTTGTGAATCATCCGATTATGATATTCATTTCTTTTTTATTTGCCACGGTTTATTTTGTAATTGTATACAAAAACAAAAAAATAAAAAAGTTAACAGGGTTATTAGGCTTGTTTATTTTTGCAGGGCTGATAAACCCTCTTTTTTCTCATAGAGGAATGACGGTGCTATTCTTTTTGCCAACAGGAAATGCAGTCACTTTGGAATCTATTATATATGGAATGTTTGCAGCAGGAATTTTAGTTACGGTAATGATTTGGATTTTTACATTTCAAAAAATAGTAACGGAAGATAAAATTATGGCTGTATTTGGGAAGATAGTACCTACGCTTGCTTTAATTTTTTCAATGGTATTAAAATTTGTACCGGCATTTGTGGCTCATGCAAAAGAAACTTCGGATGTAAATAGAGTTATGGCAGTTGCAAATGGAAGTGATATTAACAAAATGAATTTTATTCGAAAAGTAAAAATTCAGGTGAAAAATTTTTCTATTACAGCAACATGGGCATTGGAAAATTCAGTGGATACGGCTGATTCGATGGCATCAAGAGGCTACGGAGTAAAAAGAAGGACAAATTTTAATAATTATAAATTAACATTAAGGGACATAATCGCCTTGATATGGATTATATTTTTGGGCGGAATTGTAGTTTTAGGGTGTATATTTGGATGTGTCAAAATACACTACTATCCGATGTTTTATATAGAAGAAAATAAGTATGCAACGTTGGTTTACATAACATATTCAGCACTTTGCGCAACACCAATTTTAATAAATATTATGGAGGAGATAAGATGGCTCAGATTGAAATCAAAAATTTAACATTTAAATATGCTATGGCAGATTCTTCATGTTTAAAAAATGTTTCATTAAATATAGAAAATGGTGATTTTGTTGTTGTATGTGGAAAATCAGGCTGTGGAAAGACGACATTGCTCAGATGTTTAAAAAGTGTACTTACTCCAAATGGAGACAAAGCTGGAGAAGTCTTATTTGAAAATAAAAAAATTGAAGAAGTTGATGAAAGAACTCAGGCAATGAAAATTGGATTTGTAATGCAGAATCCTCAACAGCAGATTGTAACGGACAAAGTATGGCATGAGCTTGCATTTGGTTTGGAAAACATGGGAATGGCAAGAGAAGAAATAGGGGCAAGAATTGGCGAGACAGCAGAATATTTTGGAATAGCAAAATTATATGAAAGGACGACAAACAGCCTTTCAGGCGGACAAAAACAGTTACTTAATCTGGCGGCAGTTATGACAATGCAGCCTAAAGTAATAATTTTAGACGAACCTACAGCTCAGTTAGACCCTATAGCGGCAGAAAAATTTATTCAGATGTTACATAAAATAAATGATGAACTTGGAACTACGGTTATTATTTCTGAACATAGATTAGACCAGTTGTTACCTGTTTGCAGTAAAGCCGTAGTTATGAAAAATGGAGAAATTTTAGCTGATGACAATAGTTATAAAGTCGCAGATAAACTTTATAATACAGAAGAATTTCAATTTATGCCTATACCGGCTCAAATTTATAAAGAGATTGGAGAATTATCTGAAAATATTCCACTTACAGTAGGTCAGGGAAGAAAATGGATTGAGAATTATGTAAACCAAAATCAGATAATAAAAGAAAATATAGCAAACCAAAATAGATTAATCAACTTAGAGTATGAGAATAAAGATAAAAATAAATCTGCGAAAGATATTGCAATCAGTGGAAAAAACATATGGTTCAGATATGAACGTGATGGAGCAGATATAATTAAGGGGATTAGTGTTAATATAGAAAATGAGCAGATTTACTGCATATTAGGAGGAAACGGTGCAGGAAAATCAACATTAATCAAAATATTGTGTGGAATATTGAAGCAATATAGAGGAAAAGTAAAAATAAATGGCAAAATTGTGTACATGCCACAGAATGTCCAGACAATGTTCCTTCATGACACGGTTATAGATGAGGTTGATGGAAATAAAGATATTTTAACAAAACTAAATCTGGATAAATATGAAAAAACACATCCATATGATTTGAGTGGAGGCGAGCAGCAAAAGCTTGCAATGGCAAAGGTGTTGATGTGTAATCCTGATATTTTACTTTTAGATGAACCAACAAAAGGAATTGATGTAATTTATAAAAAAGAAATGGGAAAAATAATTCTTGATTTAAAAAAACAGGGAAAGACGATTGTAATAGTAAGTCATGACGTGGAATTTTGTGCAGAATATGGAGACAGATGTGCTATGTTTTTCCAAGGAAAAATTATTTCAGAAAGCAGTATAAGAGAAATGATTTGCACAAACAGATTTTACACAACAGTTTCTCATAAAATGGCAGGAGAATTAATTGAAAAAGCAATTACAAAGGAGGAAGTGGTATGGTCAATGACAGCCGGTTCTATTACGGAGTAGGTTTATTAATTATACTTATTTCATTTGTTGTATTTGCGTTAGGATTTGAAAAAAGAAAACCGAGGGCAAGAGAAATAGTAATGCTTGTGTGCATGATTAGTTTTGCAGTTATCGGAAGAGTTATTTTTTACATGACTCCACAGGTAAAACCTTGCGCTGCAATTATAATTATTACAGGAATTGCATTAGGTAAGAAGGCAGGATTTTTAACAGGAGCCATGACGGCATTTGTGTCAAATTTTTTTATGGGTCAGGGTCCCTGGACACCATGGCAAATGGTAGCATTTGGACTTTTAGGATATATTTTTGGGATTGCATACAGTAAAAGGAATGTGGGAAGTTATATTCCTAAGAAGCAAAAAAATTTTATTTGTTTTATGGGGATGCTTGCAACAATAGTTGTTTATGGTGTTATTATGGATACGGCAACAGTTCTTATGTCTACAGACAGTCCAAGTGTTCAGGCTTTTATAACAGCTTATACTGCAGGATTTATTATGAATGTAATACATGGTATATCAACTTTTATATTTTTATGGTTTATGTTAATTCCGATGCTAAAAAAGATTGATAGAGTTAACATTAAATACGGAATGTATGTAAAATAAGTAGCAAAAAGTATTTATAAAAAACGAGTAAAAATAACACAAAAACAAGTAAAATAAATATGATTGACATTTGTAAACAAAGTGTTAAAATAAACGTGGTGCGAAGATGTACATAGTGATACTTCGCACTATATTTTTGTTTCGTATATAAGAAACTAATGAGAAAAGAGGTAGGAAAAATGGATTACAAATTTCTTTTAGACATAGCTATTATTCTAGCTAGTACAAAGATTCTTGGTCTCTTCACAAAGAAAGTTAATATGCCACAGGTTGTTGGTGCTCTTTTGGCCGGTGTTATTTTAGGACCTGCATGTGTAGGAGTGTTAACAGAAACAGACATGATACAGAATATGGCAGAATTAGGTGTAATTGTTCTTATGTTCTGTGCAGGTATGGAAACTGACATTGAAGAACTTAAACGAAGTGGAAAAGCTTCATTTGTAATAGCACTTTTAGGTGTTATAGTTCCTTTAGTTGTTGGTGGTGGTGTTGCATATTTATTCATTAATAATGGATATATTGATACATCAGATGTTACAAGTTCAGTATTTTTACAGTCAGTATTTATTGGTGTAATTTTAACAGCAACTTCTGTAAGTATTACAGTTGAAACTTTAAAAGAATTAGGTAAATTAAAAACTAAATCAGGAAATGCAATTCTTGGAGCTGCCATTATCGATGATATTTTAGGTATCATAGCTCTTACAATTGTAACAAGCTTAGCTGACACATCAGTAAATATTGCAGTTGTTTTATTTAAGATAGTATTATTCTTCGTATTTTGCGGAGTTGTCGGAGTTATTGTTTATTATGCATTTAAGAAATGGTGTGAAATTAGTGGTAAAGGAATGCACAGACATGCAATTATTGCATTCGTTATCTGCCTTGTAATGGCATTTTGTGCAGAACATTTCTTTGGAGTTGCAGATATTACAGGTGCATTCTTCGCAGGCTTAATTATATCAATGACTCAGAAAGATCAGTTCATCGCATCAAAATTTGATGTATTATCATATTTGCTTTTAAGCCCAATTTTCTTTGCAAGTATCGGTCTTAAGGTTGAACTTCCAAAGATGGGACCTGCAATCATTGCATTTGCAGCAGTAATAACAATAGTTGCATTGTTAACAAAGATTATCGGTTGTGGACTTGGCGCAAAGGTTTGCGGATACAAGAATTATCAGGCACTTAGAATTGGTGTTGGTATGATTTCAAGAGGTGAAGTTGCCTTAATCGTAGCCAGCAAAGGTGCGGCAGTAGGTCTTATGAGTAACAATATTATGGGACCAATTATTATAGTCGTTGTTATTACAACAATCATTACACCTATTTTATTAAAACCTGTATTCAATAAGGAAATTATCCCTATTGAAGGAGAAGTATCACTTGCAGATAATTACAAGAAGATTGATGAATACAGAACAGGTGAAAAACAGGATAATTAAAATTGACATAATGGATTTTAATACATGAAATGTCATAGCTTAATCAAATGGTTAGGCTATGGCATTTTTTTTATGTAAAATTCATATTATTTATAAAAATAAAATGGCAGGTGCTAAGTGAATATTGCAACATTGTCTAATTACATAATTCCCATTTTAATATTAATAATAGTTTTATATGGATTAAAGAAAAAAACGAAAGTGTACATTGATTTTGTAGATGGGGCAAAAGATGGATTTGCGACAGTAATAAAAGTTATGCCGACTTTAATAGGGTTAATGGTGGCGGTAGGAATGCTTAGAGAGTCAGGAACAATGGACTTTTGTGGCAAACAGATTGGAAAAGTAACAAAATATATTGGATTTCCGGGAGAGTTAGTGCCGTTAAATATAGTAAAAATATTTTCGTCTTCGGCAGCAACAGGAATGCTTCTTGATGTTTATAAAAAATATGGAGTAGATTCATATATTGCAAATGTAGCTTCAATCATATTGAGTAGTACAGAAACGGTTTTTTACACGATGTCGGTTTATTTTATGACTGCAAAGGTAACAAAGACAAGATGGACTCTTCCGGGAGCATTATTTGCCACTCTTGCCGGAACAATTGCAAGTGTAATGGTAGCTAAATTAATGTAGCTGATAAATAATTTAACTAAACTTAGTGCAAAATTAATATTAGAGACAAGTTGAAATGAAAAAAATATAAAATTATAATGTAATAAATAGTGGTAGGACGAATAGTCTGTGTATATGAAATATAGTAATAAATTCGGAGGTGCATCTATGATTTATACGGTTACATTTAATCCTTCTATTGATTACATAGTAACAGTAGAAGATTTCAAAGAGGGATTTGTAAACAGAACATCTGAGGAGTTAATGTTCCCTGGTGGAAAAGGAATTAATGTTTCAATGGTACTTAGTAATCTTGGATTTGAAAATACAGCTTTAGGATTTTTGGCAGGATTTACAGGCGACAGTGTTCAGGGAATGCTTACAGCAAATGGTGTAAATGCTGACTTCATAAAAGTTAATGAAGGTATAACAAGAATAAATGTTAAAATCAGAGCTCAGAAAGAAAGTGAAATAAATGGTATGGGCCCTGGAATAAAACAGGACGATATTGATGCGTTATATGAGAAATTAGACAAAATTCAGGATGGGGATATTTTAGTTTTAGCAGGAAGTATACCATCAGTAATGCCTGAAACAATGTACAGTGATATTATGGAACACTTACAGGGAAAAGATATTAAGATAGTTGTTGATGCAACAAAAGATTTACTTGTTAATGTTTTAAAATACAAACCATTTCTTATTAAGCCAAACAATCATGAATTAGGTGAAATATATGGAGTTACATTAAATACAAGAGATGAAGTTGTGCCTTATGCAAAGAAAATGCAGGAAGCCGGAGCAAGAAATGTTTTAATTTCAATGGCAGGCGAAGGTGCAGTATTAGTTTCAGAAGATGGACAGGTTTACAAGAGTGAATGCCCAAAGGGAAAAGTTAAGAATTCTGTAGGAGCCGGTGATTCAATGGTAGCGGGATTTATCGCAGGCTATTTAGAAAGTGGCGAATACAAAGAGGCTCTTAGAAAGGGCTTGTTAACAGGAAGCGCAAGTGCATTTTCTGATAATCTTGCAACAAAACAAGAAGTAGAAGAATTAGGAAAGACATTCCAACTTTAAATTAAAATAAACCTACAAAACAGTCCGGCAGATTTTATGCCGCAAACACGTTGATTTTTTTATTTTGCTACGCCGCTTATTATAAATTAAAAAGTTAAACTCGCTTTTTGGCTCATACATAACTTTTTAATTTAAGCTATGCTCGCAAAATTTCAAAAATCTGCCTATCGTTTGCAACATAAAATCTGCCGGAATTTTTTGGCGTATATTTATTTCTTATCAATAAAAACTAAAGCAAATGAAAATATACACTACAATTAAGAATATATGAATTGTTATTTTGTCGCTGGTAGCATCAACAATTATTTTATAACATCCATTTTTTAATTACATCAAATGGTGCAGGACCAAACTTCAGAAGAAAGCTATGGAAGTCGCGCAAAGCATTTTTTTGGGAATGGTTTTGCAGGTACAAATTTTTGAGTTCTGTTATTTCCAAATAACCAACATAATACTGCAGATAATTTGCCGGGGATTCAGTAACGGAATTATATATTTCAGTCTGTATATCAGGCTGGGAAAAGCCATAGTGTTTTAAAAATACTTTGGTGTCTTCAGGGGTCCAGCCCTCATAATTAACACCTATATCTACAAGTGAATACAGTCCGAGAGAAAATGAAGCACTACAGCTTAAGGCTTTTGCAAGAGAAGGATTAGAAACTTCATAGCTGTAAGAAAGAAATTCTGCATAGGTTGCCCAACCCTCTGTATATCCACCAAAGTTTAAGAGATAACGTATGGCAGAAGGATTTGTTGTGGAAAAAACATGGTTTTGGTACAAATGTCCGGGAAATCCTTCATGGGCTAAAGTTGTATATAAATCCTGATTCTTAAATTTGTCACTTTTGTTGACATAAATAGTGTTTTTGTCAGGCATATCAATCGGTGGAGAAAGATAAAATGCCGGACTTAAATAGTCCTGAAGAGAAGGTTCAACATATTTTAAATCATATTTAATGGAATCTAATTTGCAGATTTCATAAAATGAACTGTCAGGATTATTTATTTTGTCTTTTAAATCCTTAAGTATATCTGTAGGTTCTGTAATAGTAGTTGAAGTTGAATTATAAAATTGTGATTCAAGTTCAGGATTAGAAGTAAATAAAGAAGAAACCTGAGTCATATCGGCGGCAATCTGACTTTGAATACGTGCTTTTAATTCAGAAACCGTTTTGGTACTTCCGGTTTTAGAGGAAACAAGATATTCATAATAAGCTTTACCTTGTTTAGAATCTGCAAGAGTATAGTATTCTAAGTCTTTGTTTATATAATAAGAAGAATTAAAAAGGGATAATTTGTCAGCAAGTTTTTTATAGGAAGATAAAACATAATTATTTACATAATCTTCGTTTAAATTTAAGTAAGCAGTAACTGTTTTGTCTGACAGGAATTTGCATTTTTTTAATCTGGAATTAAATGTTTCTATTAATAAATTATTTTTATTGGAGCTGTCGTTAATTAATGACAGGCATTGAGCAATGATGGACTCGCAATTTGATTTAGACATAAATGTTTTGTTATCAATTTTTTCAGATTCAAAATTTATAATGCTATCAAAAAAATCGGGAACAGTTTTTAATAGCAAAAAATAGTTTTTTATGTCTTTTTCGGAATAAAATTCGTATTCAGATAATAAAATAGGAAGTTGAGCCTGAATTCCGGTTGTAGGACTAAGACAATCATAATATTCGCATAAATCACCAAAATCTAACTCGGTTTGAAAATGAGAAAGTAAGATGTCATATGTAATTTGCCGGGACTTAGAAAGAGATTTATAATCAAATTTTTTTAATGTGTTAATCTGTTTAATGCAATCAGTCTGGCTTTCCTTCATATCTTTTAAAGAAAAATTTCCCAATGACTGAGGAAAATCAGTTTGAAAAAAATCATTTGCGTTGGCAATATAAAAATGCATACTTAGAGTGTCATTGGATAGTGATGAGGTAACAAGAGAGGCTGTGTAATTATCAAATTCGGTTTGAACAGAAGGATTACTTAATACGTTAGGAGATTTAAAATATACTGTTTTTAAAAATAAAAATAAAAAAAAGATAATTGGCAAAATAACTTTTATGAGTTGTTTTTTACCTGAAAAAAATTTTAAAATCATAGAAAATCCTTATATGGCTATTATTATAGAATATATTTTTTATTTAATAGGTATGATAAAAAATATAAATATGATAAAATAGTTCAATAGTGGGACAAATTATTTTAATAAATTTAGTTAAAATTATATGTCTGGCTTAATAAAATAAACACTTAATTAGTGTATGTATACATAAATAGGAAATTGAAAGGAGCATAATATGGAAATATTATTTTTAAATCCAGTATTCAAAGAAGCTATATGGGGTGGCAAATTATTAAAAGAATTTGGTTACGAACAGGCGACAGATAAGACAGGTGAGTGTTGGGGAATTAGCGCACACAAGTCAGGTGATTGTACTATTTCAAATGGTGAGTTTGAAGGAAAAACTTTATCATGGGTTTATGAAAATCACAGAGAATTATTTGGAAACATTCAGGATAACATATTTCCATTATTAGTAAAAATAATAGGTGCAGAAGACGATTTAAGCATTCAGGTTCATCCAAATGATGAATATGCAGCGGTTCATGAAAATGGCTCACTTGGAAAAACAGAGTGCTGGTATATTTTAGACTGTAAAGAAGATGCAAATATCGTTATCGGACATCATGCAAAAGACAAAAAAGAACTTGCAGACATGATTCACGAGGGCAGATGGAATGAATTAATTAGAACAATACCTATTAAGAAAGGGGATTTCTTCCAGATTAATCCAGGTTGTCTTCATGCTATTAAAGGTGGAACACTTTTAATTGAAACACAGCAAAGCAGTGATATTACTTACAGAGTTTACGATTATGACAGATTAAGTAATGGAAAGCCTAGAGAATTACACGTACAGCAGAGTATTGACTGTATTGAGGCACCACATCATGATTATGATGGGAAAATTACAGTTGAAAATGAAGGAGATTTGACAAAGACAACTCTTGTTAAATGTGATTTCTATACTCTTGAAAAGTGGGATGTTGCAGGTAAATATAAATTTACGATGGACAAACCGTTTATGAATGTCAGCGTTATTAACGGTGAAGGTGAAATAAACGGAAGCAAAATTACAAAAGGTGACCATTTTATTATTCCTTCAGGAATAGGCGAATGCAAAATATTAGGAGACTTAACAGTAATGGCTTCATATTTGTAATGTTGCCATGTAGGAGAGGGTAATTATGTTATCAGAAAGAGGAATGCAAATAGTTGAAAAACTAGTTGAAAACAATGCAAAGCCGGTAACATCAAAAGTTTTAGCGTTAGGCTTAGGTGTATCTGAGAGAAGTGTAAAAACTTATATAAAAGAAGTTTCAGATTTTTGTGATGAAAATGGAATGAAACTTGAACGAAAGCCGGGAATAGGATTTGTTGCAAATTTCACAGACGAACAGATAGCTCAGATTGAAGATATGAAAAAGGACAAGAGAACAGTCTTGTCGAAGAATCAGAGAATGAGCTATATAATGTTTATTCTTTTAAGCGGATGGGATACTTATACATTAGCACTTTTTTCAGATGAGCTAAACGTAAGCAAAAAAGTTATAAGTGATGATATTGACTGTGTTGCGGAACGTTTACAGAAACATAACATAACTGTAAACAGAGTAGCAGGGCATGGTGTATTTGTTACGGGAGATGAATTTTCAATAAGAAAAGCATTAAAAAAATATTGCGTATTTCCTATTGGAAATCATAAAATTACAAAACCAATTGATTACAGGTTGTCAGTACTTGATGAAAGTATTTGTGTAAATAATTTTGGACGAGACAATTTTGAAAGAGCGATACAAACTGTAGAGGCAATAGAAAAAGAATATAATATTGTTTATACGGATTACTCATTTAAAGCGTGTGTGAAATATTTATGCATTCAGCTTTTAAGAGTAAGAATGGGACATCTGCTAAAGGAAAATATAGCTGAATGTGAAGAATATATTAATGAAGAAATCACAAATAAAGCTGTTGAAGAATTAGAGAAAATAGGCAAAATCGAATTAAATGATGTTGAAAAGCATTATGTGGATATTATATTTGCTTCTGCAGCAATGCAAAGAGCAGAAGTAGAATTTGAGCAGTTTCATAATGAAGGTTTTTATGATTTAAGCGATAAAGTATGCGATGAAATGCTTGAATATATGTCTGAAATTTTAAATATTGATTTTATGGAAAATGATTTGCTTGTTAATAGCCTGAAGGCATTTCTTCCAGCTTCATTCATTAGAACAAAATATGGAATAGAGATATCAAATCCATTTTTATATGATGTAAAAGAAATGTATTCAGGAATATTTGCAACAACATTTACATTATCTAAATTTTATGAAAAATATTGTCACGCATCACCAACGGAGCATGAAATGTCATTCTTAGCTTTGTATTTTGGTGGAGCAATGCATAGAAATCAAAAAAATGTAAAGGCTATCTTAATAGGAACAAGTGGCGTGGCAGCTGCAAGCATTGTTGCCGGTAAAATAGAAGATAAAATAGAAGAAGTAAAAATTGTTTCGATTTTATCATCAGAAAAGATAGCAGAAATTGATGAATACGAATTTGACATTGTTTTGTCAATGCTTCCGGGATTTGAATATGAAGATAAGGTTGTAAATATATCACCTCTTGTAAGTAATAATGATATAAAGAAAATCAAGGATGCCTGCTTTGAATATATGACAAATTCAATTGCAGACAATTATGAATTATATTCAGTAATAGATAGAAAATATATAAGTGTTGTAAGTAAAAAAATGACAAAGGCAGAAATTTTGAAAGCTGCAAGCGACAAGTTGGTAGAAGATGGATATGTTACTGAGGACTTTTATTCAGATGTAATGCAGAGAGAAGAAATCAGTTCTACTGCCATTGGAAACAAAACAGCAATCCCGCATGGAAAATCTAAAAATGTATTAAAACCAATAGTATATATTATTAAGGTTAATTATGAGATTGACTGGGGAGAGGATAATGTAGATATTATTTTCCTTTTGGCACTTAATTTTGACAATATTAATACAACAAAAATGTTCTTTGCAGATTTGTCAAGATTTTTGAACTCTGAAAGTAAAATTCAGAGAATCAGAAAAAGCAATAATGAAATGGAAATTGAGAAGAGCATTATGTCAGATTTGCACTGGAGTTAGGGCAAAAAATGACTAGAGAATCATAAAAAGTAAAATTGTTGTAATGCCTATAAATAAAGGGCTACAAGAAAAACGTTTCACATAAGAGATACAGAAAAATTGCACTAGGAATAGTGCAATTTTCTGTTTTGTGGGGCGTTGAAAACAAGAAACGAAATTAGTAAAATTAATGTTGTAAGAAAGGTAATAATTTTATTTAAGGAGGTACAAGAAGTTGGCTAAAGACTTAATGAGCAAAGAGATTGTAATGTTCGACGTAGACGCGAAAGACAGAGACGAAGTAATTAATTTAATCGCTGATGCAATGGACAAGGACGGAAGACTTATTGACAAGGAAGGATATGTTGCAGACGTAATGAAAAGAGAAGCAGGTTCAAGTACAGCAGTTGGATTTTCTGTTGCAACACCTCATTCTAAATCAGTACATGTAAAAGAACCTTCATTGGCATTTGTAAGACTTAGTCATCCAATGAAATGGGACGACTCAGAAGAAGTTGAGTTAGTGTTCCAGATTGGTGTTCCGTCTCCGGGACAGGGAGACAGACATCTTGAAATTCTTGCAGGCTTATTTAGAAAAGTAATGCATGACGATTTCAGAGAAAAATTATTTAGTGCAAAAACTGCAGATGAAGTAATTGAATTAATCGGTGCAGTTTAAGAGAAAACATAATAAGAAAGGACGATATTATGAAAGAATTAGTTGATATTTTAAAACACACTAAAACACATCTTATGAATGGTGTATCTTACATGATTCCAGTTGTTGTTGGTGGTGGTATTTTAATGGCTATTGCCGTTTTATTAACAGGTGAAGGAGCAGCCCCAGGATGGGGTTCAGGAATTCCTTACTGGTTATGGACAATCGGAGTTGATGCTCTTGGATTAATGTGTCCTGTATTTGCAGCATACATTGCATTTTCAATCGCTGACAGACCTGGTATTGCAGTTGGTATGGCAGGCGGATTCATGGCCTTAAACATTCCTACAGGTTTTGCTGATGGCGCTGTTACAACAGCTTCAGCAGGATTTATCGGAGCAGCTATTGCTGGTTTACTTGGTGGTATTATTGCTCATTACTTAAAGAAGATTCCACTTCCTAAGTCAATGCAGTCACTTAAGTCAATTATCATCATTCCAGTAATTGGTGTATTGGCAGTTGGTATTATAATGTTTGCATGCGGAACACCTATTGCAGCATTCATGACATGGTTAGAAGATGTTATGAGAAACATGGCTCACGGAGATCATGGAAGTTTAGCACTTGCAGGTATCAGTGCTTTAGCAGCACTTATGATCGCATTTGACCTTGGTGGTCCTGTAAACAAAGTTGCTTACTCAATCTTAATGGTAGCTTTCGTAGGTACAGGCATCTATACATTCGCAGCTCCAGTTGGTATCGCAATTTGTGTACCTCCAATTGGTTGTGGTGTCGCTTCATTAATTTTAAAGAAGAAATTCTCAAAAGAAGAACAGAACGCAGGTATCGGTGCTATAGCAATGGGCTTCTGTGGTATCACAGAAGGTGCTATTTCATATACAGCAGCAGATCCAACAAGAATGATTCCTATTAACATGATTTCATCAGCAATTGCCGGTGGTATCGCAGGACTCCTTGGCGTTGGCGCTAAGATGTCAGCTTGCTGGGGTGGTTTGATCGTAGCTCCTGTTATTCAGGGTGAAAGCTTCTTAGCTGGTTGGCCACTTTACATTATTTGTATCTTAATTGGTGTAGCGATTTATGTAGCACTTTGTGCAATATTCAAGAAAGATTATGTAGAAAAAGAAGAAGTTGTCGAAGATATCGATATTTCATTCGAATAATATAATAATTAATTAGTGAATGATAAGAAGCCACAAAGATAATTGGTTGTGGCTTCTATAAAATAAAATCTAAGAAAGTGAGTGAGTGATATGAAATTTTTAGCAGTTACAGCATGCCCTTCAGGGGTTGCACATACTTATATGGCAGCAGAAGCTATTCAGCAGGCTTGTGAAAAAGCAGGTGTTGAATGTAAAGTTGAAACACAGGGCTCAATTGGTATTGAAAATGAAATAACAGCAGCTGATATTGCAACAGCAGACGCAGTTATTCTTACAACAGATATGCCAATTAAGAACGTAGAACGTTTCGACAATATTAAAAAAGTTAAAATCGGTGTTGGCCCGGCTATTAAGCAGGCAGACGCAATTGTAGAAAAAATGATATCAATGCTTAAATAAATTCCCGAAAAAGAACGGATTATTTAGCCAAAATAAAACCTTATTAATTATTACCATAGGGGATTGAAGATTTGAAGGTTACACAATAAGCGTAGAACCAAAATGGGCAGACATGCAAAATGCCTGCCCGTTTTAAACTAAAAATAGTAGCAGTATTAGTGTTTGTAAAATAAAAATATAAAATTTAAATAGAACAATGTGGATTTGGAAATAATACAAAAGATTGTATTGATGTATATATATTTAGAAATTAAGGAGGAAAAAGAAATGGTAAGTAGAACAGTTAAAATTGAAAATGCAGAAGGATTACACATGAGACCGGCAGGAGTCGTAGCAAAGGAAATGGGCAAATTTGCATGTGACGTAACAATCGTATTTGGAGATAAGAGAATTAATGCTAAGAGCTTAATTAACATTATTTCAGCATGTATTAAATGTGGTTCAGAAGTTACATTTGAATGTGATGGAGAAGACGAAGCAGCAGCTATGGCTAAGATTGAAGAATTAGAATCACAGAACTTTGGTGAATAAGATTAGATTGTGAGGAATGCTTATGTATAAAGGTATTGCAGGTTCTGAAGGAATCGGAATCGGAAAAGTAGTGTTAATTGAAGAACATGATTTAACAGTTGAAAAGAAAAGCGTTACAGATACAGATGCAGAATTAAAAAGATTACAGGATGCTATTGAAAAATTTGTTGCAATAACAAATGAAATGGCAGACAAGATGGCAAAGACTGTTGGAGAACAGGATGCTGATATTTTAAGAGGTCATATTATTATGCTTCAGGATCCAATGATTGAAGAACAGATTTCAGCATTGATGATAAGCGAGAAGATTTCAGCAGAAATGGCATTAGAACAGGTACTTGACCAGACAGCAGAAATGTTTGCAGCAGTTCCTGATGAATTAATTCAGCAGAGAGCAACAGATTTAATGGATATTAAGTCACGTATGCTTAAGATTTTGATGGGTATTGAAGAAGTTGATATTTCACAGGTACCTGAAAATACTGTATTAGTTGCAAGAGATTTAACACCATCTATGACAGCAGGAATTAATCCGGCTAACATTGCAGGAATTTTAACAGAAGTAGGTGGAAGAACATCTCACTCAGCAATTCTTGCAAGAGCAATGGAAATACCTGCGGTATTAAGTATTGAAGGAATTTGTGGAATTGTTAAAAATGGAGATACAGTAGTTCTTGATGGAAGCAAGGGAGAAGCAATTGTTAATCCTGATGAAGCAACAGTTAAAGAATTTGAAAAGAAATTTGCTGATTATGCAGCAGAAAAAGAATTGTTAAAAGCATACAAGGGTAAACCATCTCAAACAAAAGACGGCGTTAAGGTTGAATTAGTTTCAAATATTGGTAAGCCTGAAGATGCAGATAAAGTTGTTGAATGCGACGGCGAAGGAATTGGTCTTTTCAGAACAGAATTTTTATTTATGGATAGAGATAGTGTTCCAACAGAAGAAGAACAGTTTGAAGCATACAAGAAAGTTGCTGAGACAATGAAAGGAAAACCTGTAATTATTAGAACGCTTGATATAGGTGGAGATAAGGCAATCCCTTACTTAGGATTAGAAACAGAAGAAAATCCATTCTTAGGATTTAGAGCAATTCGTTTCTGCTTAAAGAGAAGAGATATCTACGAAGTACAGTTGAGAGCACTTCTTAGAGCAAGTGCATTTGGAGATATCAAGATAATGGTTCCACTTGTAACAGGAGTAGATGAACTTCGTGCAGTTAAGGTGATTCTTGAAGATATTAAGCGTCAGTTAGATAAAGAAGGAATTGCTTACAATAAAGATGTTAAAGTCGGTGTAATGATGGAAACACCTGCAGCATGTATGATGGCAGATGCACTTGCTAAGGAAGCAGATTTCTTTAGTATTGGAACAAATGATTTGACAGGTTATACAATGGCTGTTGACAGAGGAAATGCGAAAGTTGCATACCTTTACTCAACATATAATCCGGCAGTTCTTCGTGCAATCAAGAGAATTATTGAATGTGGTAAAGCAGAAGGAATTATGGTTGGAATGTGCGGTGAAGCAGCAGCTGATCCAAAACTTATACCATTATTACTTGCATTTGGCTTAGATGAATTCAGTGTAAGTGCTACAAGCGTATTAAAAACAAGAAAGACAATCTCAGATTGCAACATAGATGAATGTAAAGCATTAGCTGAAAAAGTAATGAAATGTGTAACAGAAGAAGAAGTATTAGAATTATTAAAATAAAATTTTAATAAAAGGCTATGAATAAATAGCCGGAATTAATTATAAAAACTCTCGTTTGATTATTCATTCGAGAGTTTTTTATAACAGAGAATAAAAGATAAATTGGTAGTGTATACAATTAAATGCCGGTTATAACCATAAATTTAATTGTAGAAAATAATAAATTTATATAGTATTATGTGGTTGTATGTGTCGGAAAAGATGCATACAGGATTTGGAGACGAGTGTATGTCTCTAATTAAAATGGACAAATCAATCAAGAGGAGAAAGAAATGAGTATTAAATTAATTGCATTTGATGTTGATGGAACTTTTGTAGGAGATGATCATTTAAAGATTAATGAAAAAAATATCGAAGCTATGAAAATGGCACATGAACAGGGAATAAAAGTTGTTATGTCGACAGGTAGAACACAATCAATTTCACAAAAAGAAATAGATGATGTTGGATGCGTTGATTATATGGTATTGTCAAATGGTGCTATTGTAGTTGATAAAGCAACAAATGAAGTTATAAAGTCTAGCTATATTAGTAAAGAAGCAGGTAAGAAAATATTAAAAATATTGGTTGAACATAATGCAGTATTTCAAATCTATGCAGGACAGGAAGCTTATGTTAATAAATATTCATATGACAATTTCCTCAATACTGAAGGATTACCGGAAGTATTTTTGGTTGAATATAGAAAAAGAATGAAATTAACAAAAGATTTACAGGAAGTAGTTGATAATGTTCCAATTGAAAAGTTTAATGTAGATTATGTTGATACAAAGGTAGTTCAGGAAATAATGGATGCCTTAAGTAAAATACCTAATCTTGTATATACTGCAGGATTTGTAGGAAACATCGAAATAACAGGGACGGGTGCCGATAAAGGAAACGGACTTGCATGGCTTTCTGACAAATTAGGAATAAAAGCAGAGGAAGTAATGGCATTTGGAGATTCAGGAAATGATGTGACAATGCTTAAGTGGGCAGGAGAGTCATATGCACTTGTAAACGGAAATGAAAAAGCAAAATCAGCTGCAAAGCATATAACAAAATCGGACAATAATGCGGGTGGAGTTGGAGAGATAATTTTTGAAAACTTGACAAAAAATGTAAAATAATCAACAATATTGTATAATAAAAGGAAAATGATTTAGGGTCATATGACAGGAGGTACATATGTTAGCATCCGAAAGACATGAAAAGATTGTTGAAATTTTAAATAGAGAAGGCTCAGTGTTAGTAAAAGACTTAAGTAAAAAGTTTGATGTAACACAAGATAGTATAAGAAAAGATTTGACAATATTAGAGCGAAAAGGACTTCTCAAAAAGACTTATGGTGGTGCTGTTAAGGTAAGAACCAACATTCATGATTTGTATGTTTCGCAACGTATTGGAAAATTTACAAAAGAAAAAAATAGAATTGCCGAAAAAGCATTAAGTTTGATTGAAGAAGGAGATGTAATATTTCTTGATATATCTACAGCCAATATTGAATTAGTTAAGTTAATAGTTCAGGCCAATCTTAAGATAACAATAGTTACAAATATGATTGATGTAATGCTTACATTCACATCTCCGGTTGATACTAAACTTGTATTTTTGGGAGGAACATTAAGCAGAGGTAGAGATGGTTTTGTTGGAACACTGACAAATAATCAAATTAAAGAATTCAGATTTGATAAAGCGTTTATGGGTTCAGCAGGAGTAGATTTGGAAAAAGATTGTGTTTATACATATGCTGTTGATGATGCAATGACAAAAAAAGCAATCATGGAAGCAAGTAACAAAAGTTATGTGATGCTTGAGAACAGAAAATTTTCCATAGATGGAAATTACAGATATTCAACAGTTGGTGAATTTGAAGGATTCATTTTAGACAGCAAACCTGAAAAAGAAATAAAAGAAAATATAGAGAGATATGGAATACAGTGGTTTGCATAAACAAAAAATTGAAACAGATAAAATCTATAATTGATAAAAATTTTTAGACGTATTAATAAAAATATGTTTTAGTTAAAATTTAGTATCATAATGGATTTTATCTGTTTTTTTATATTAAAAAATATGTAAAAACGTTTCATAATAAAATCGCAGTTTGTACAGAAGAAATTTCATCATCGATAGTGCAAATTAGGAATTAAAAAACAATAACAAACAATAAAAAGTAATAACAAACAATAATAAATACATTGACATACGAGAAGGGTTATTATAGAATAAAATTACAGTAAATAAAGAATAATCCTGGGAAAGATGCAGAATATGTAAAACAATAATAACTGGGAAAAAACAATAAATGAAAAACATATATTTGAAAGGAGTAATTATGAGCGAGTTGGTTATGAAAGAAAGAATTTCAGTTTTAAAAGATAAGATGCTTTCTGAAAAGAGATATGCGTCAATTGAGCAGGCTAAGATAATTACTGACACATATAAGCAGCATGAGGATGAACCAAGAATCATGCAGAGAGCTTATTCTTTAAAGAATTGTTTAGAGAAAATCAATATTAGTGTTGAACCTGAAGAAATGATTGTAGGTAACAGAACAGCAGGAGTTCGTTACGGAGTAGTTTTCCCGGAAAGCGGAAGTACATGGGTAAACAAAGAATTTGAAACATTGCCTACACGTCCACAAGACAAATTTAATGTACATGAAGAAGACATCGCATATTTTAGAGAAGTTATTTATCCATATTGGCAGGGAAAGTCACTTGAAGATGTTTTGAGAGCAAGATATGGAAAAGAAATAGAAGAAATTGCTAAGATTGTAAAAATAAATCAAAAAGATCATGCACAGGGACATATCAATCCTGACTGCAAGGGATGGCTTGAAAAAGGACCTGCTGGATTAAAGGCAGAAGCTGATGAACATTACAATAAAGAAACAGATGAAGAAAAGAAATTATTTTACAAGAGTGTAAGCACAGTTATGGAAGGTGTTATTAATTTCATAATGAGATATCACGATTTATGTCTTGAAAATGCAGAAAAATATCCTGAGTATGCTGACAATATGAAAAAGGTTGCAGAAAACTGCAAGAATATTGCAGAGAGACCGGCACAGAATTTCCATGAAGCAAATCAGGCAATCTGGTTTTTGTTTGTAATTCTTCAGATGGAATCAAATGCATCATCATTTTCACCGGGAAGAATGGACACATTTATGTATCCATATTTCAAAAAGGACATTGATAACGGCGTAATGACAGAGCAGGATGCATTGGAAATTACAGAATGTTTGTGGTTAAAATTTAATGAAATAGTATATATGAGAAATTCAAACAGTGCTAAGTTCTTTGCAGGTTTCCCAATTGGATTTAATATTGCAGTTGGTGGACAGGATGAAAATGGAGAACCATTTGAAAATGAACTTTCATATATTTATTTAAAAGCACAGGAACACATCGGTCTTCCGCAGCCAAACCTTTCAGTAAGACTATGTGAAAAGACTAGCGATAAATTATTAAAGGCAGCAATCAAAGTTGTATCACTTGGAAGTGGTATGCCACAGTTCTTTAATGACAAAGCAGTTGTTCCGGCAATGATTGAAGATTTAAAGGTTGATCCTAAGGATGCAAGAAACTATGCAATTGTAGGATGCGTTGAACTTACAACACAGGGAGACAACCTTGGATGGTCAGATGCAGCAATGTTTAACTTAAATAAAGTTCTTGAAGTAACTTTAACAGGCGGAGTTGATTTACTCACAGGAAAACAGATTGCACCTGATAGAGGAAAACTTACAGAATATGAAACATTTGAAGATTTGGAAAATGCATTCAAGGCACATGTAGATTACTATATGGACAAGATGATTCTTGCATGCGAACAGGTTGAAAAAGCTCATATGGATTTACTTCCAACACCTTTCCTTTCAGCAGTAATTAATGACTGTATGGATAAAGGAATGGATGTAACGAGAGGTGGCGCTCATTACAACCTTTCCGGAATTCAGATGATTCAGGTTGCTAACTTAGCTGACAGTTTGGCAGCGGTAAAACAGTTAGTATTTGATGAAAAGAAAGTATCAAAAGAAAGATTACTTAAAGCACTTGAAACGAACTTTGAAGAAGATGAAATTTTAAGAACAATGTTACTCAACAAAGTTCCTAAATACGGAAACGATGTTGAGTGGGTAGATGAATTAGGTGCTAAATGGGCAGGATACTTTAGAGAAAGATTAAAAAATTACAAAAACTACCGTGGTGGTTTATATCACACAGGTATGTATACAGTTTCAGCTCATGTACCAATGGGAGAAAATGTAGGTGCATCACCTGATGGAAGATATGCAGGAACACCTTTAGCAGATGGAGGAATGTCACCTGTATACGGACGTGATACAAACGGACCTACAGCAGTATTGAAATCAGTTTCAAGATTAGATAAGAGCTGGACAACAAATGGTGGATTATTAAATATGAAATTCCTTCCTGAATTCTTTAAGACAGAGAATGGAATAGACAAATTTGCAAAAATGCTTCGTACATTTGTTGATTTGGAAATACCACATATTCAGTTTAACGTAGTTAGAAAAGAAGACTTACAGGCAGCTCAGAAAAATCCTGAAGCATACAGAGGATTAACAGTTCGTGTAGCAGGTTATACAGCATATTTTGTAGAATTAGCTGATGAACTTCAGAATGAAATAATTGCAAGAACAAGTTACAATGATATTTAAAATAGATGTTTAAAAATAAACAATAAAAAGGTAAAATATAAATAGCAGGAAAACGTAAAGCAGACAGGTTAGACTGCCTGTTAGAATATAATTTGATATCCTAAAAATGCATCATGTATTCTTAGGACAAATGAAAAAAGGTGGAATCTATGAAAGGATATGTATTTGATTTTAAAAGATTCTCGACACACGATGGAAAAGGAATTCGAACAACCATATTTTTAAAAGGATGTACTTTAAAATGCGTATGGTGTCAGAATCCTGAGGGAATTTCAATAAAGCAAAGACCATTGTATTTCCCTAATAAATGTATTCATTGCAACACATGTGTACACACAGCAAAGAATGGTGGTGTATACGAACATGACGGAAATATTAAATTGGATATTTCTAAAGATGAAAATTGGGAAGAAATCATAGATGCATGCCCGGCAGTTGCATTAACAATGGACTCGAGAGAGATGACAGTTGAAGAGGCAATTGAGGAAGCAAGTAAAGATGAACCTTTTTTCAAATACGGAGGTGGAGTTACGCTGTCAGGCGGAGAGCCACTGTTCCAGCATGAATTTGCAATAGGAATACTTAAAGGGTTAAAGGAAAAGAAAATTGCAACATCAATTGAGACAGCATTAAATGTTAAGTCAGAAGTTGTAAGAGAAGCAATAAAGTATTTAGATCATGTATTTGCAGATTGCAAAATTATAGATGAAGAGCAACATAAAAAATATACAGGAGTAAGCAATGAATTGATTAAGAAAAATCTTGAAATTCTGCTTACCTCCGATTTGAAAGATGAAGTAGTTATCAGAACTCCATTAATTCCGGGAATTACCACTAATGAAGAAAATATTGCCCAAATTGCAAAGTTTATTAGTGGTATTTATCCGGATGTGCATTATGAATTACTGAATTATAATCCATTAGCGGAAGCAAAATATGATATGGTTGACATGAAGTTTTGCTATGAAGATAATCCGCCGATGTATAAAGATAGTGAGATGAGGGCATTTGGAAAGATAGCGACTGATAATGGAATCAAAAATCTGATTCTGGAGATTTAAATAAAACTAAGGCAACTATGATATTTGCGAAAGCAAATACCCTAAATTATACAATCCAATATTCTAGGAGGAAATTAAGATGAAATTTATTATTGACGATGCAGACATTGAAAAAGTAAGAGAGATTTGGGATTTATATCCATGTGATGGTGTAACAACAAACCCATCAATTTTAGCTAAGAGTGGAAGAAATCCATACGAAGTATTAACTGAACTTAGAGAAATCGTTGGAAAAGACGGTGAACTTCATGTTCAGGTTGTTTCTAAGGATGCTGAAGGCATGGTTAAAGAAGCAGCAGTAATTAGAGAAAGACTTGGAGAAAATACATTTGTTAAGATTCCTACAACTCCACAGGGACTTAAGGCAATGAAGATTTTAAGTGCACAGGGTGTAAATATTACAGCAACAGCTATTTACACACCAATGCAGGGATTTTTAGCTGCAAAGGCAGGAGCAAAATACGCTGCACCTTATGTAAACAGAATTGATAACATGGGATATGATGGAATTAAGACAGCTATGGATATCCATGACATTTTTGAAAACAATGGTTTAAACACAGAAGTATTAGCAGCAAGCTTTAAGAATTCACAGCAGGTTCTTGAACTTACAAAATACGGAATCGGTGCTGCAACAGTTGGAACAGCAGTTATTGAAGGATTAATTAAGAATGCAGCAATTACATCAGCAATTGACGCGTTCGTAGATGACTTTGCCGGATTAGTTGGCGAAGGAAAAACAATGATGGATTGCTAGAATTTCATAATAATATACATCACTATTAGGAGGCATATATGCGAAAGCATATGTGCCTTCGCTTTTTTTATTTCTAAAAACTTAATTGACTTAATAACAAAAATAATAAAAACTAGAAATAAAAATAAAATTTAAAATTTAACCCAAAATTTAAAGTTACGGGAACCATTTGGGTGTTTCAAGTGTCTAATATATAGAGACGTCTCAAAAAAAGAAAAACAGAGGTTGCAAAATGACAAAGGAAGAATTTATAGGCTTAATAAAAAAGTATAAAGGGCAGATGTATAGATTTGCATTCAGTATAGTGAAGAATGAAACAGATGCAGAAGATGTGGTTGCAGAAACTATAAAGAAAGCATATGAAAATCTGAATAAATTAAAAAATAAAGGAAAGTTTAAGCGGTGGATTATGTCTATTTTGGCAAATGAAGCCAAAAGAATGATGTCAAAAAGAAATAAAGAAATTTTGACAGATGATAGTAATACGTTTGAAAATAACTATTATATGAATGATTTGGAACTTAAACATTTAGTAAATAGTCTTTCGGCAGAATTTAGAGAAGTTGTCATTTTGTATTATTATGAAAGATTTACGGTAAAAGAAATAGCGCAAATCTTAGAAGTGTCAGTGGGTACAGTAAAATCCAGATTGAGTAGAGCGAGAGAAAAACTGAAATTGTTATTATAAATACTATTTTATAGTAAGGTGTTATAAGTGGATTTTACTGAAGTGAAAGTGTAAGGTGGTTAAAATGAATAGGATGGATAAAAAAATATTTGAGATGGCGAAAAAAGAAGAAATAAATACACCAAAATCTTATGAAGATAGAGTACAAAAAATTTTAGATGAATTACCGGAAAGCCAGGTTGAGGAAAGACGTAAATTAAAAATCAGACCGGCATTTGCAATGGCAGCAGTGCTTGTTCTTATAATGTCAGTTACGGCAGGAGCAACAATTAACGCAATATCGAAACGTATGAATGACATGTCGAACAAAGAAAAACAGCAAATGATTACGGATATGGATAAGTCAAATGCAGATAAAGATTCGTATTCAAGAAAACTTACAGATTCTGAACGTGAAAGAATGGATAAGTTGAGAGAGCAGTATGAGAATGAAGGAAGATTTCCGGAAGGCAAAGTTGCTGTAGTAGATAAAGAAGAAGATGCTAAAGAAGGACAGATAACATTTGTAACAACAACAAGAACTTATGTAATACCTGAAAAAGAAATGACTGATGAACAGATTTTACAAATAATTGATTATGGATACAAAGAAGATTATAGCTTAAGACAGGAACGCAGGGGAACAGAAGAGAATTATGATGGAGTTGTTTCAGATGAACAGGTAGCTGAAAATGAAGAAAAAATTAAAAGTAGTAATGGAATGTCCAAAGAAGCAGCAAAAGAATTGGCAGCTAAGTATATAAAAAATATATACGATATTGATGTAAGCGAATATGATGTGGATGTAAATGCAAATTACGATTCAAGTTATGAAGTACATTTTCAAAAAGACAACAGTATCATAGTAAATATAGATGCAGTAAATAAACAATTAGAATACATTCATATTGATGAATATGAAGTCGAAAATAATAACGAAAAGGCGGATGAAAACTTATTTACAAATTATGCAGATACAGTTAAAGAAATAATCATAAATAAAGCAAACCTTGCAGAGACGGATTCAAAATATCATTATGAATACACTTTGACTGAAGACGAAAAAGTTCAGGCAGGTATAATGAGTTATTATTTTGAAAAGAGCAATGGCAAAGTGGTACAGATAAGAGTAAATTGCAAGGAACAAAAAATAATTGATGTTGCAATATATACTGAAAAACAATATAAGACAATGAGTAAAACCAGAGAAAAACAGTATAAAGAACTTGGACTGAAAAGGGTCAGTGTGGAGATGAATTCAGATTATTAATTCCAATTAAATAAATAAAAATACGAACAGGATTAGTTGGGCATGAAATAGGTCATGCAATGGGATTGAGCCACCAGCCAAATAAACAAAATAGTTCTATTATGTATAATTATGATGATAGATATATATTGTCAGATAATGGAAATACAGCGATTGAAAGAAATAAGCCGGCAAAAGTTGACTGCAATAATATAAATCATATATATAAGTAGAATGTTTCGCAAATAAAAGACGAAGAAGGTGGAAAAATGAATAGTAAATTAATTTATACGTGTTTAATAATATCAATAGTTTTGATGCTAAGTGGATGTCAAAATAATACAAATGAGTTGACATATCGAAATACTAAAAAAGAAGTGACTGAGGTTACAAATGAGAATGAAACAAATGTAGTTGATAAGACTGTAAACATAAAAAAAATGAAATTTACGGAAAAACAGAAGGAAGAGGCGGCTTCTGTTAAATCATCAATGTCATTTGCAAAATCATGTAAAGAGATAGACGGATTATATAATAATTCTGAGTATATCATTGAAGGGGAAGTTGAAAATACGTTTTTTACAGTATTATATGGAGAGCCATATACTGTTATGGAACTAAAAGTCAATGAAAAGTTTAAAGGAAGCGTAAATACGAATGATAAAATAACGGTTTTGCTGTATGGAGGTTATATGACAGTAGAACAGTTAGTTGAAAATGTAGGAGATAAAAAATTTAAAGAATTAAGTGTAGAAGAAAGAAAAAATACATTAATAGAAAAGAAAACAACAGATTCAGAATATCCTAAAATTGGTGACAAATATATATTATTTTTAATGGACAGCAATTTGGTTGAAAATGCATATGACCCGGTAAATGATTATGAATGTATTTTTAAATCAGAAGGAAAAGATTATATAAGAAATTTTCCAACAGATGAAAAAATAGCTAAATTTTCAACTCAAAATGTGATTAAAAATAATGTAAGTTTAAGTAGTGAGGAATTAGAAAAGTATTGTATAACCATGAATAAATAAAGAAAAATGCAAACCGAACATATTTTAGTGAAATTCATAAAGTTTTTCATTAAAATGTGTTCGGGTTTGTGTTCTAATATCGTTTATAATATAAGGGATTAATTTTGATTTGAATAAAAAATAAATATAATTGTTAAATAAAAGTAATGACAGATTAGTGTTGGCTAATAGTAAAAAACAAATTGTGACAAAATAAAAACGTATTGACGCATAGATTTTAAACTTATACAATGAGTATATAACTAGTATATATTCAATAAAGACACGTAGAGGCTAGTTTTATATGGGGGATTAGACATATCTAACACAATTCTTAACAAAAATCCTAATAAAACTATAAAAGATTTATATGATATTTTTAAGTAACTAAATAATTTTATTAATTCCAACTATAAATAAGATAACAAAAAAATTAACAGTAAATTGGTGTAGCATATATGCTGCATAGACGATGTGACGATGACAAATAATAAGAAGTAAATCTGATGGATATTAAATGTGTATTATTGGATTTTACAAGCAGAGTAGTTGGAGGTGATGTAATAGTATAAATAATAAAATAATCAGAAGTAAAATAAATACTTATAATAATTGGAATTAATAATAGTTAAAAAATGCAATATTATATACGACAAATACGTTTGTTAAAGTAAGAACATTAAAATAAATGCATTAGCAGGAGGTAGTTCTATGAGTAAAAGAATATATAAATTTATCACAATCATGTTGGTGGCAGTTATGGTGTTATCCTGTTGGAGCGAGTGCGGAATAACAACAAACGTATACGCAGCTAAGCATGTTACTGTAACAAAAAATACGAAGCAGAATGTAAAGTGGAAACTTAAAAAAGGTGTACTTACAATATATGGGAAGGGAAAAATGCCAAATAATATGACCTTTGATTATGAAAAGTATAAGGGAAAAATAAAGAAGGTTATTATTAAAGAGGGAGTAGAGTCTGTTTGTGATAATGCATTTTATTTTATAAAAAGCATAAAAGAAGTGCAATTTCCAAAGTCATTAAAAGAAATAGGGGAAAATGCATTTGAGTATAATAAACTAAAAAAGGTTGAATTAAAGTCAAAAGTTAAAATTAAAGAAAACGGATTAGAACTTTATCATGCAAAATACATAAACATACCTATTAAAGGTGGAAAAATATCATTAAAAAATGGTGTGATGAACATAACCGGTAAAGGTGAAATACCTGTTAGAGTGGGAAATGCATATGTAAAAGAAATAAATATCGGAAAAGGAATAACAATCTTGCCAATGTGGGCATTTTCCGGAAGTGCTAATTTGAAAAAATTAAAGATTTCAAAGACAGTTGAAGAAATAAATGCAAATGCATTTTCAAAAACAGGATTGAAGGAAATTAATATACCATCTGGTGTAAAAAGAATCGGACCAAATATATTTAGCGAATGCAGTAAATTAACAAAAGTAACAATGCCGGGTGAATTTGAGTTTATAGCCAGGGATGGTGAAGAATCAACTCCAATGAGAAATGTAATTGATAAGAGAGATACAAATGTGGATGTTGTAAAATTTAATACACCATTGAATTTAGATGTTATATCAGGTATTGACACAAATAATTTCGTTGTAGTAAAAAATGACCCGAATTATAAAGTGATAAATGGAGTAATATATTCAAAAGACGGAAGAAATTTAGTAAGAGTGCCATCAAAGAGAACAGAACTAAAAGTTGAAGATGGATGTGAATATGTAGCATCATCAGCGTTTCTTTATGGATTGTATGAAAGCGATGGCGATGAGTGGTTTTTAAGATGTAGTAATTTGACAAAAATAGAACTTGCAAATTCAGTTAAGCAGATTTGTCTTGAAACAGATAATTATTATGATAGGACAGAAAAAAAGCAGTGTAACAAAATGGGAGATTATCTGGAAACAATAGAAACTTTAAGTATGAGAGATTTTAATTTGCAGGAAATAACTTATAAAGGAAGAACGGTAAAACCACAAACGTTTATTAAACAGATTTTTGGTAAAACAAGAAATAATGGTGTGCTTGATTTGACTGATGAATTAAACAACACTATTAAGTCAAATCAGTAAAAAGTTGTTAATTATGAAATTACAATCTTGTGGGAGGTAATTCTATGAGCAAAAGAATATCGAAATTTATCACAATAATGTTAGTGGCAGCTATGATGCTATCATGTTTGAGTGCCTATAATGCACCAACAAATGTATATGCTGCAAAACGAGCTAATGCTACAAAAAATATTAAGCAAAATAATAAAAAGAATAAAGTTAAATGGAAACTTAAAAAAGGTGTTCTCACTATATATGGTAAGGGAAAAATGCCGGAAAGTATGACATTTGATGCAGGAAAATATAGTGGAAAGATAAAGAAAGTAATTATCAAAGAAGGTGTAAAATCTGTCTGTGATGATGCATTTAGATTTGTTAAAGGAATCAAAAAAATAGAATTTCCAAAGACATTAAATAAAATCGGATGCCATGCATTTAATGAATCTGAAGTTAAAAATGTTAAATTTAAATCAGTTGTAGAGTTAGAAGAAGATGCAATTAATTTTACAAAAACAAAATACATAAACATGCCAATTAAAGGCGGAAAGATTACATTAAAAAATGGAGTAATGAATATAAAGGGACAGGGAAAAATTCCTAATTTTTCAGAAATTGATAGTTTAAGCAAAGTAAATATTGAAGAAGGAATTGAACAGATTCCACAAGCGGCATTCAGCGGAAGCGAAAATTTAAAAGAAATAAATATTCCAAGTACGGTTAAAGAAATAGGGAAATATGCATTTGCAGCAACCGGAATAGAAAAAATAGTAATTCCGGCAAGTGTAGAAAAGATTGCGGCAAATATAGTAAGGGGATGTGTAAATCTTACTGAAGTTACTATGCCGGGAAACTTTGAATGCTTAGGAAGTGATGTTGCAAAATATTATACAGATAGAGCGTTAACAAGAATTGAGCATAATAGAAAAATCGAAACAGTAAAATTTAATACTCCATTAAATATAGATGTAATAACTTCAATTCCGACAAACAATTTCGAAGTAATGGAAAATGACCCTAATTACAAATCAATAAATGGTGTAATTTATTCAAAAGATGGAAAGAAGCTTATAAGAATTCCATCAAGACGAAAAGAAGTTAAAGTTGAGCAGGGATGTGAAACAGTAGAGTCATCAGCATTTCTTTATGGAATGTATGAAGTGGGAACAAAAGTGTGGAATATTAATTGTAGTGAGTTGCAAAAGATAGAACTTTCATCAACAGTAAAAAACATCGAATTTGTACATGATGAATTTTATGATAAGTTGGAAAAGAAAAACTACTATAGCGATAAAGAAGAATTGGATTATGAGAAATATATGCTTGGCATGGATTTGAGAAATTTCAAAATATGTGAAGTATCATATAATGGAAAAACAATTAATCCACAGAATTATATTAAAGAACTAACAAAAGAACAAAACAACAATGGGCTTGGAGAAATGGTTAATGAAATTAATATGATGATAAAATAAAATATAGCATAACCAGGAATAAGTAAAACTATAAAAGATTTATATGATATTTTTGAGTAACTAAATAATGTGAAATAATAATAGAGAGAGGAGACAATAATTATGTCAAAGAAGGTAAGAGGTAAGGCTTTAATATTATTAATGGTATCTGTTTTGACAATGATGTGTCTTAATGTATATGGAAATACTACAAAGGTTACATATCAAGATGGATATTTAATGTTTGGAACATGGAACGGAAATGGAAATGCAACTGTAACAATAGGCAACGATTATTTGACAAAAGGTTCGGATGTTGCTAAATATAATGAATTTGAATATTTGGAATGTAATAAGAATACAGTTTCAAATAGTCATTTTTCTGTAGCAGAACAGAATGGAAATGTTGTTATTAGTTTAAATGAAAGTTATCTAAAAAGTTTGCAGGATGGAATGTACTCATTTAAAGCTGTATTTGCTAAGGCGATTATTCCTATTAGACTTTATGTTGTGACACATAAAATTGACTTTAAGGATGCAAGCTTTTCTTTTTCAAAATGGAACGGAAGTGGAAATGCCGAAGCATTATTGGAATCAAATACATTTTCACACACATTTTATGCAGATTTATTTAATCAATTGACATACAAAGGAATAAAAGTTGATGAATCTAATTATACAGTATCAACTATATCGGATGTTATGAAGATAGCATTAAAAGAAGAATATGTTAAGACTTTACCAGAGGGAGAAAGTTATTTTACAGTAGAATTTTCAGATTCATCTGTAATGATAAAATTGACTAAACCTATAAGTGTAAAGATTAATAAAACTAGAAATGTTAAAGCTACGTTAAAAAATAAAAAATTAAATATTACATGGAAAAAAGTTAAAAATGCAGATGGCTATGTGATAAAAGTTGGAGAAAATAAAAAATTAACGAAAAGTAAGAAAACAGTTAATGTAAAGAAAAATAAAGGTGTCATAAGAAAAGTGAATGCCAATAAAACTTATTACTTAAAAGTTAGGGCTTATAAGATAATTGATGGGAAAAAGAACTTTGGAGAATGGTCTAAGTTGATTAGATGTAATAAATAAAGAAAAATGAGAACCGAACATATTTTAGTGAAATTTATAAAATTTTTCATTAAAATGTGTTCGGTTTTGTGTTCAAATATCGTTTATAATATAGGGGAGAAATTTTACTAGTGAAAAAGGAATTGCGCAATTGAAGATTAACAATGAAAAAAAGAAAAGGGAGATAACCGGTTGGTATGAAAAGTATTACCGTATTATGAGGGCTAGGGCCCATTAGATAGTGGGAGATTATCACATAGCCGATGATATGGTAAGCGAAGCATTTATAAAAGTGTTTAATAATTATGAAGAGATACGAAAACTTGAGGAACCTCAGATTGCGTTTTATCTCATCAGTATAATCAGAAATATTTCAATTGATTATACAAGAAAGCAAAAACGCGAAAATGCACATGTAAACTTGGGATTTGAAGATAATGAAATCGAAAAAATACCTGATGACGATGAAAGCAAATATCCGGAAATAATTTATGCAAGAAAAGAATTGCAGGACAATTTGAAAAAATATATGGATAAATTGTCACAAAGGGATGCGGAGTTGATTGTGTATAAGTACTTGTGGAATATGAGTGAAAAAGAAATAAGTGAGATGTTTCATATAAAGCAGGAACAGGTTCATGTATATGTGGGAAGAGCAAAAAAGCGTCTTTTCAAGATTATTAAAAAAGAGATGGAGATAGAGTAATGAAGATGAAAAATGAAAGAGAGTTTGAACAATTATTAAAAAAAGCATCTTCAACGTATGTTGAAGAAAAAGGTGAAAAAATCATTGAGGAAGCAAATCAGTTAAATAAACAGAGTGGGGAGCCGCTACCTGAAAATTATACAAAGTTTATTGATGATTTGTTTACTGATAATCAAAATGTGCAATTCAATAAAAGTAAAGAAAAAAGGAACGGAATTCCCCTGTTTTACAAGGCAGCGGTAGTTGTTGCAGCAGTTATGATTGTATTTAATGTATCTGTTGTATCGGTACCGGCTATGAGAAGCGCAACTTTAGGATTTCTTGTTAAGGAGTCAAAAATAGCTACACAGATTCAGTCTAATGATGCTAATAAAGAAAATAACTCATGGTTAAATAAGGACAAGTTTGATATTGAATGGACGGAAGAATACAATGTAACATATTTGCCAGAAGGATTTAGTGCATTAACGTTATCGTGTAGCACGCTATCAAGATACATAGAATATGCAGACGGAAATGACAATAGTATTACACTTGGGCAGAATATTGATACTACAACATATTCAATAGATACGGAAAACGCAAAAGTAGAATATTTGGACATCAATGGAAAGAAAGCTATGTATGTTGAAAAAGAGTATGAGGAAATTGGAAATACAAATAAGTTGTTATGGAAAGAGGATGATTATTTTATAGGATTAGATGGAATCGGAGTTACCAAAGAAGAATTGGTTAAGGTAGCGGAGAGTGTGAAAAAAAACTAAAAATTTACGGGAACCATTTCGGTGATTCAAGTGTCTAATATATAGAGACGTCTCAAAAAAGAAAAAACAGAGGTAACAAAATGACAAAAGATGATTTTGCCGGATCGATAAAAAAATATGAAGGGCAGATGTATAGGTTTGCTTTAAGCATAGTAAGAAATGAAACAGATGCAGAGGATGTTGTTTCAGAAACTATAAGGAAAGCATACGAAAATCTGAATAAATTAAAAAATAGAAGAAAGTTTAAGCAGTGGATTATGTCTATTTTGTCAAATGAAGCTAAAAGAATGCTATCAAAAAGAAATAGAGAAATTTTAACAGATACAGAGAGTGCATTTGAAAATGAGTATTATATGACTGATTTCGAGCTTAAACAATTAGTAATGAGTCTTCCGGCTGAATTTAGAGAAGTAGTTATTTTGTATTATTATGAAAGATTTACGATAAAAGAAATATCGCAAATTTTAGAAGTGTCAGGAGGGACAGTAAAATCCAGATTGAGTAGAGCAAGGGAAAAACTTAGATTACTTTTATAGTATAAAGATAAATTTTTATTTAGAAGTATTTAGAGGATTTTACTGAGATGAAAGTGCAAAGAGGTAGAGATGAATAAAGTTGATAAGAAAATATTTGAGATGGCTAAAAATGAAAGAATAGAGGTGCCGAAAACTTATGAAGAAAAAGTACAGAAAATTTTGGATGAATTACCAGAAAACCAGGTTGAGGGAAAACATAAACTAAAAATCAGATTGACATTTGTTATTGCAGCAATATTAGTGCTTATAATGTCAATTGCAGTAGGAGCGACAATTAATGTAATTTCAAAACGAATGAATGATATGTCAAAAAAAGAAAAAAAGCAATTAGTTGTTGATATGGACAAATCAAATGCAGAAAAAGATTCTTATTCTAGAAAACTTACAGATTCTGAGTGGGAAAGAATGGATGTGTTGAGAGAACAATATGAAAAAGAAGGAAGATTTCCTGAAGGTAAACTTTCTGTAGTAGATAATGAAGGCGATGCAATAGAAGGACAGATTACATTTGTAACAACAACAAGAACTTATGTAATACCTAAAGAAGAAATGACAGACGAACAGATTTTACAAATAATTGATTATGGATATAAGGAGGATTACAGTTTAAGACAAGAGCATAGAGGAACACAGGAAAATTATGATGAAAATGTATCTAATGAACAGTTAGCTGAAAATGATAAAAAAATAATTAACAGAAATGAAATGACTAAAGAAGAAGTAATAGAATTGGCAGCTGAATATGCGAAAAACATTTACGATATTGATACAAGCAAATATGATGTGGAAGCAAATGTAAATGAGGATTCCGGTTATGAGATACATTTTCAAAAGAACAATAGCATAATAGTTAACATAGATGCGAAAAATAAAAAGTTAGAATACATCCATAATGATACATATGAAAACGAAAATACTGATCAAAAAGTGGATGAAAATTTATTTAAAGAATGCGCAAAATCAGTTAAGAAAAATATTGTTGAGGAAGCAAAAATTGCAGATGTAGATTCGAAATATCATTACGAATATACTTTAACTGAAAATAAAAAAGTTCAGGCAGGCATAATGAGCTATTATTTTGAAAAGAGCAATGGTGAAGTGGTGCAAATCAGATTCAATTGTAAAGAAAAGAAAATAATTGATGTTGCAATATATACTGAAAAACAATATAAGACAAAGAGCAAAATAAGAGAAAAGCAGTATAAGGAAATTGGTTTGAAAAGGGTAAGTGTAGAGATAAATTGAAATTATTAATTTCAATTATATAAGAAAAAGGAGAGGTAAGAAAATGAAGAAAAAAATGATTAAATGGGCATTATGCATATGGTGTGGAGCTGCAGTTATGATGACAAATAATGTTATGGCAAATTGCGTTGATGAGACTGGCATAAATGATGAAATAGTTGAAGCTACTATTCAAATTGATATGCAGCAAGAAATAAATATGATTGATATTCAATATTCAACTGCAAGTTATATTGGTGGAGTAGTTGTGGGAAACGGAATAGCATTGAGAACAGGACCGGGAGCAAGCAACACAATACTTGAAAGAATGTATAATAAGGAAAAAGTAAAAGTTAATTTAACTAAATCTAATAGGGAATGTCCAAGTGGTAGATGGTATTATTTGCAAAGAACAAAAACAGGAACATGGGGATGGGCAAGTACAGAATATATAAATATTTATGATTAAGTAAAATAATTGAAAATTAAATACTAAAGATTGTATTGTGAATAACATTAAAACATAATCCTTAAGCATAACCAGGTGTGTCATATAGAATCTCACTTATCGGAAAGGTTAATGCTTAAGGATTTTTTTAGATAGGTGAAACATCGACAGTAACTGAGACAGTACAGAAAGAATATGATGTAAACAATCAGTTGACAAAGGTTATATGTAGAAATGGAAATACAAATGGAGAAATAAGGTATACACAGGAAAATGCATATAATTATGACGGAAAAAGAATTGAAAAAAATGATAATGGAACAGTAACTAATTATTTTTATCAGGGAGAGGTTGTATTATATACAACGGATGAAAGTGGAAATGTTACAAGTCATAATATTATAGGACCTCAGAATAATATTATTGCGACAATACGTTATGAAAATGAGGGTGAGCATTCATACTTTTACAACAAAGATATACGTACAAGTGTATCCAATATAATAGATGAAAACGGACAAGCGATAGCAAGTTACAAATATGGAGATTATGGAAAAACAACAAAGGTCGGAAATTTAAATTTCTATAATGAAATATGCTACACATCAGGAGTATATGATGAATTAACAGGACTTTATTATTTTAATTCAAGATATTATAACCCTGATACAGCTACATTTATTACGCAGGACAGTTACAGGGGAGAAATAGATAGTTATGAAACATGGAATTTGTACGCGTATTGTGGAGGAAATCCTATTAATTATGTAGACCCGAGCGGACATAATGCAATAGCAGTACCGCTTTATGGTTATGGAGTTGCTAATGTGTGGAATCCAACCGGATGGATAACGTTAACAATAGCAGGGGCGATAACGGCTGGAAGTATAATATATTTGGGCGGTAAGGCATATGAAGCATATAAGGTAAGAAATATTTCTGAAACAAAAGTAAGAGTAAAGGTGAAAACAGAAATAGTACCAAAGAAAAGTTTGGTGGATATAAATCCGGTTAGAACAAAAGGAAACGAGAACGTGAAAGAGACGGATTTAATTGGTATTCCAAATGAAGAACTTCTTGGAAGATTAAAAGATCCAACAACTACTAAGAAGGAAAAACAGAAGATAAGAAGTCATTTGAAAGCATATCAAGAAATAAATAAGCAAAAAACCAGAGGGAAGAAAAAAAGTAAAAACAAAAGCAAAAACAAAGGAAAAAGTAAACATAAATAATATGGCTTAAGGAAATGTAAAATGCTATAAGTATATTAAATTTAGAAAGAAACAATTTACAGTTTTATATGAATTTGAAAATAGTATTATATGTTTTTTATACACATTTACAGGAGGAGAAAAATGAAATTTAGAGAAAAAGAAAAAATATTGAGACAAATAGAGGAAAAATCATATGAGGAAGAACTGGATGAAAATGATTACAAAATATTAAATGAATTATCTTATGATAAAGAAGTTATGATTAGAGATCTTGTTGCGGAAATTTTAGTTGAATCAAGTAATGAAAAAGGAGAAGAAATATTGTTACGCCTAACTAATGATAAGGAGTGGCTGGTAAGAGCGGATGCCTGCGACTCATTATGTATAAGCGAATCTGTTACAACTTACAATCTGCTAAAAAAAATAGCAAAAAAGGATACGAGTGGTTACGTAAGAGGATATGCAATATTGTCATTAGGAGATATAGCGGATAAGATTAATAAAGAAGATGAATTACTAGAATATCTAGAAGACAGATTGAAACATGAAAAAGTACAATTTACAAAAATAAATATATGTACTGTTTTATATAACTTAGGTCGCAAAGAATATTTTGGCAAACTGTTATCAATGATAAACTCGAAAAAATATACAAACAGAGGTGCAGTAGTAAATTGTTTGAAATATATTGCAAATGAGAGCAATAGAGATATGATAATTAATGTGCTATTGGAGCATAAGAAAAAGGAAACAGCAATGTCGGTTATTTATACAATTAATGATGCAATTAAAGAAATAGAAGAAATGGATGAGATGGAAGAGGATAGTGATGAGTAGAAATACAAATTTTATAATGTGATATTCGTGTGCTATAGCGTTGGGAAATAGGGAATAATATTAAAACATAATCCTTAAGCATGACCAAGTGTTTCATATAGAATTTCACTTATCGGAAGGTTAATGCTTAAGGATTTTTTAGATAGGTGAAACATCGACAGTACAGAAAGAATATGATGCAAACAATCAGTTAACAAAGGTTACATGCAGAAATGGAAGTACAAGTGGAAAAATAAAGTATACACAGGAAAATACATATGATTATGACGGAAAAAGAATTTCCAAAAATGATAATGGTGCAGTAACTAACTATTTTTATCAGGGAGAAGTTGTGTTATACACAACAGATGAAAGCGAAAATATTACGAGCCATAATATAATAGGACCACAGAATAATATTATTGCGACAATACGTTGTGAAAATGAAAATGAGCATTCATATTTTTACAACAAAGATATACGTACAAGTGTATCCAATATAATAGATGAAAACGGACAAGCGATAGCAAGTTACAAATATGGAGATTATGGAAAAACAACAAAGGTCGGAAATTTAAATTTCTATAATGAAATATGCTACACATCAGGAGTATATGATGAATTAACAGGACTTTATTATTTTAATTCAAGATATTATAACCCTGATACAGCTACATTTATTACGCAGGACAGTTACAGGGGAGAAATAGATAGTTATGAAACATGGAATTTGTACGCGTATTGTGGAGGAAATCCTATTAATTATGTAGATCCGAGTGGACATTTTGTAGTAGCGATTCCATTAGTTGAATATTATTTTATAAGTGCAGTAGTATCTATTGTAGTAACAAAAGAAGCTATTGATGTTGTGTCGGCAAAAAGACATAAAACAAAAGAATATAATACAGATCCATATGGTAGAAATAATCAAAAGAAGCAAGGGCGAGAAAATAAAAATAAGAATAGAACAAAAGAAAACTACAAACCTAAAAACAATAAGAGGAATAATATGCCAGCTAAACCAAAAAAACATACACCAGGTAGAGGTCATAATAAATATAAAGGAAGAAAATAATATGAATATATGGAATTGCGACAATTGGGAAAAAGTTTATAAAGGTAATAATATACGCAATGGTTTAAGATTGAGATTTGATGTTAATGTTGATGAAGAAGTTAAATTAGCATTAAAGGATTTTGCAAAACACTTAAGGAAAGAATATAGCTTTCCGTATAGAGTAAATGTATATGTAAAATCTAAAATGAAAATCAAGGCTATAGATGGTGAATTGGTAGATGGTACTTTTTGGGGTCCCTATGATAAACTTGAAGAACCATTTATAAGAATTTCAGTAGGAGATTATTGTAAAGAAAAAATAAAAAGAGGAAGGAGGAATGTATTAATATCATATTGTCATGTTATGGCTCATGAATTGACGCATTATTTTCAATGGATAAATCAAATGAAATTAACAGAAATAGGAGAAGAGAGACAGGCTAAAGAATATGCAGATATAATTGTAGGAGATTATATATACATAAAAAACAAGGAAAAATATGATTTGTTGGAGAAGATAGAAAAAAATATAGAGGAAAGAAACTTTAATGAATATGAATTGCAAGTATTAGATAAATTATCATGGGATGAAGAAAATGGTATAAGAGAAAAAGTTGCAGAGATGTTAATTCATTCTGATACTGATAAAGGTGTAAAAATATTGTTACGATTGACTGGTGATAATGATTCATCAGTAAGAGCTGAAGCATGTGACTCATTATGTATTGGTAAAACTTTAGTGGAATATGAGACATTAAAAAAAATTGCTCAAATAGATAAAGCAGATAATGTAAGGGGCTATGTAATACGATCATTGGAAGATGTTGCACGTAGGTTACATAAAGAAAATGAACTTGTAGAATTTTTAGAAGGAAAAATAAAAAACAAGGAAAAGCCATTTATAAAAATATGTATATACACATCGTTATACGTTATTGGAAAAGAAAATTATTTATATAATTTATTGGAAATGATTAATGAAAAAAATTATATAAATAGGATTTCAGTAATAAATAGTCTGGATTATATTGCAAGTGAAAATAATAAAGATGAAATACTTAGGGTATTAAAGGAACGTAGAAGTAATGAGAATAAAAGAATTGTAATTAGCTCGATAGAAGAGTTAATAAACGATTTAAAAAACGACTTGTTTTGGGATAGAGAACTATAAAATTACATTAACCTGTTGGAAAATATATACATTTACAGGAGGATAAAGGATGAAATATAAAGAAAAAATAAAAGTATTGGCACGGTTAGATGATAAAGCATATGAGGAGGAATTCGATGAAGATGATTATAGGATATTAAAGGAATTATCGTATGATAAAGAACTGACTATTAGAGCTCTTGTTGCAAGAATTTTAGTCGACTCAAGTGATGAAAAAGGAGAAGAAATATTATTACGCTTAACTAATGATAAGGAATGGCTGGTAAGAACTGAAGCATGTGATTCGTTGGGCATAAGTGAATCGGTTACAACTTACAATATACTAAAAAAAATAGCAAAAAAAGATACAAGCGGTTATGTAAGAGGATACGCAATAATATCATTAGGAGATATAGCGGTTAAGATTCACAAAGAAAATGAATTAATAAAATTTTTGGAAGAAATGTTGATGCATGAAAAAACAGAATTTACCAAAATAAACATATATACTGTTTTATATAACTTAGGTCAAAAAGAATATTTTGGCAAACTGTTATCAATGACAAATTCAAAAAAATATTCTAATAAATGCGCAGTAGTAAACAGTTTGAAAGATATTGCAAATGAGAGCAATAGAGATATGATAATTAGTATATTATTAGAATATAAAGAAAAGGAAACTGCAAGGTCAGTTATTTATACAATTGATGATGCAATAAAAAAAATAGAAGAAATGGATGAGATGGAAGAGGATAGTGATGAGTAGAAATACAAATTTTATAATGTGATATTCGTGTGCTATAGCGTTGGGAAATAGGGAATAATATTAAAACATAATCCTTAAGCATGACCAAGTGTTTCATATAGAATTTCACTTATCGGAAGGTTAATGCTTAAGGATTTTTTAGATAGGTGAAACATCGACAGTACAGAAAGAATATGATGCAAACAATCAGTTTACAAAGGTTACATGCAGAAATGGAAGTACAATTGAAAATGCATAATGTATACATAATTAATATGTTTATAGAAAGAAACGGAGACTAATATGAAGAAAATATTAACTATAATGACTATATCAATAATAGTCTTAGTTGGTTGCGACACATCAGAAAATATCACAACTAAAAAAGAAAAAATAAAAACGTCAACAGATTATTATAAAGATGAGATTAAGAAACTGACTGATAAAGATATATATAAAATGATTGTTGAGGATTATGATAACGACGGCGAAAAAGAAGCTTTTATTTTAGCTAATAAAGAGGAGAAAAAAGAAAATAAATTTGAATTATGGTTTTTAAGTGGAAAAAATAGTCAAAAACTGTCGGATGAATTTGTTGCAACAGAAGATACAACAATTGAGTTGTTTATAAAAAATAAAAACTATATTATTTTTAATGTTGCACAATTAAGGCAGAATGACAGTATGTATACAGAAATATATAAAGTAAAAGAAAATAAGGCAGTAAAGGTTTTTGAACAAAATAAGATAAATTTATTTTTAGAAAACGAAGAATTATATGCATATGATTATTCATATTCTGTGCTACAGCCGGAATTTAATGAATGGATGAGTTTGTCTCAGCAAAAGTATCATATTAAATGGAATGGCAAGAAAGAAATGTGTCAGGACTATGATGTTAAGACATTATCGGAAGAAAAATTTAGCAAAATTTCTAAAGCTGATGATGTAAAAAATTTAATAAAAAAACAAATTAAAAAAAGATATGGAAAAAAGACTACAAATATTGAGTACAAGTATTTTGAAAGAGAAGATAAAAGTGTAGATATTAATATTATTGTAACGACAAAGGACGGAAGTAAATATAAACATTATGTTTCTACGTCTGTAATTAACAATACATTAGGAACAAATATAATAATGAGTGAAGGCAATAAAGAAAAATACTTATTTAAAAGTTTAAATGAGCTGACTAACTAATAAAGAAAATATAATTATATATTTCTAGACATATATGAGGAGAAGAAATATTGATGCATGAAAAAACAGAATTTACCAAAATAAACATATATACTGTTTTATATAACTTAGTTTAGTAAGGGAGAAAAGATACATGCGAGTAAGCAAATTGTCAAATGGATTAACATTTATATTTTATCCAATTCAATATGCAAAATCAGTTGAAATTGGATTATATGTGAAAGCAGGTTCGAGATATGAAACCAAAAGAAATAATGGAATTACACATTTGCTTGAACATATACATTTTAGACAACTTGGTGAAATGTCTCAAGAAGAGATATATCAAGAGACAGAATGTATGGGAAGCTCTTTGCAAGGTACAACATACAAAGAGATGATGAATTACAGAATGAAAGTCAGACCCCAATATTTGAAAAAGAGTTTGTTGCTTTTTAAAAAAATCTTAACTACATTTAATTGGACAGATGAGCAGCTGGAAAGTGAAAAAAAGATTGTTCTCAATGAAATATATGAAAAAGAGGATGAAGAGGAACTACAGCAGATTTCGGATAAAGCAATTTGGAAAGAACATTCATTATCGCAATCAATACTAGGAGAAGAACGAGTTATAAAAAAAATCAGTTTAGAGGAATTAGTAAAATATAAAAAGGATATATTTTGCAAGGAAAATATCGTTTTTGTTATTACAGGAGCTGTTGAAGAAGATGATATTGAATCAATTACTAAGCAGTTTGAAAGAATTCCAATTAATGATAACGAAAAAAATTATATTGATAAAAATATTTTAGAGGTACAATTTCAAAGAGAACCTAATATAGTTGTGAAAGAATATTCTTCGTGGAATATATTAGATGTTCAGTTATCGTTTGATGTGAATTTAAAATTAATTAGAGAAAATGAACTTCTGTTTTTAAATAGTATTATAGGTGGTGGTGATGGCTCTCGATTGCAAAAAGAGATACGTGAAAAGATGGGGCTAGTATATGATATATATTCGTATGTGGAAATTTATAATGATGCAGCAGTTTTATCAATCTTTTTTTCTATCGAAAAAAAGAACTTACAAGCAGGTTTGCAAAAAATTATGTGGATTATAAAAAATCTAAGAGAAAATATATCGCAAAGGGATATAGATATGAATATGACTTTTTTCACGGACAACCTATGGTTTTGGCTAGAAGACTCCAATGAATTAAACTTTCAGATGGGATATGATTTCATAAAGAAAAAAGAATTATTAACAATCAAAGAAAAAATTAAGGAAAATAAAAAAATAGATTATTATCGTTTGAGAGAAGTATCAAATGTTATATTCAGAAATCAAAACATTTCTTTGATTGTAATGGGTGATGCAAAGGGATTGACGAGGCAGAGGTTGAAAGAGTGGTTGGAAATATAGACAATTCAGCTTTCAATATTGACAAATAAACATAAAAATAATACACTCATAGTAATTGGCATAATTAAACGCAATGAAGAGAAGAGTACATGGGAATACAGTTTACAGAGAGTCTGATTAGGTGAAAGCAGACAACAGGTTGAACTATGGAAGATGGACTTGGAGCGGCATGGGCGAGCATAAAGTAAACCTGTGACGGATACACCCGTTAAAGTGAAATGAGATTTGGATATAGTTTTGTTAGTGGATTAAGAATAGTATTTGAATACAGTAATTAATGATACTAATATCTGAATAAAGTAAAGTGGTACCACGAAGTTAAAGCACTCTCGTCTTTGCATAAAGAAGAGAGTGCTTATTTTAATTTAGTACCACTACGGGCGACAGGCAACGTAATTGTACTTTCGTTGATTTTGTCAATTCCTATGAAACTATATTCGGGAGTTTTTAGAATAAATAAAAAAGGAGTTTATTTGAAATGGAAAAGAAACCATATTATTTGACAACAGCCATTGCTTACACATCAGGTAAGCCACATATTGGAAACACATACGAAGCAATCCTTGCAGACAGCATTGTACGTTATAAGAGACAGCAGGGTTATGATGTAAGATTCCAGACAGGAACAGATGAACATGGACAGAAGGTTGAATTAAAGGCAGCAGAAAAAGGTGTAACACCAAAGGAATTTGTAGATGAAGTATCAGGAGAAATCAGACGAATTTGGGATTTGGTAGGAACATCTTATGATAAATTTATCAGAACAACAGATGAAGACCACGAAAAACAGGTTCAGAAGATTTTCAAAAAATTATATGATCAGGGTGATATTTACAAAGGTGAATACGAAGGAATGTATTGTACACCATGTGAATCATTCTTTACAACATCACAGTTAGTAGATGGCAAATGTCCTGACTGTGGAAGAGAATGTACACCTGCAAAGGAAGAAGCATATTTCTTTAGAATGAGCAAATATGCGGACAGATTGATTGAACATATAAATACTCATCCTGAATTTATTCAGCCGGAATCAAGAAAAAATGAAATGATGAACAATTTCCTTCTTCCGGGTCTTCAGGATTTATGCGTATCAAGAACATCATTTAAATGGGGTGTTCCTGTAGACTTTGATCCAAAGCATGTTATTTATGTATGGATTGATGCGTTATCAAACTATATTACAGGACTTGGATACGATGTAGATGGAAATCACGGTGAATTATATAAGAAGTATTGGCCTGCAGACCTTCACTTAATTGGAAAAGATATCTTAAGATTCCATACAATTTACTGGCCAATTATGTTAATGGCATTAGACGTTCCACTTCCAAAGCAGATATTTGGACATCCATGGTTACTTCAGGGTGGAGAAAAAATGAGCAAGTCAAAAGGAAACATCATTTATGCTGATGACCTTGCAAGCTTATTTGGAGTAGATGCAGTAAGATACTTCGTTCTTCATGAAATGCCATTTGAAAACGATGGAACAATTACTTGGGAATTAATGGTTGAAAGAATGAATTCTGACCTTGCAAACACACTTGGAAATCTTGTAAACAGAACAATTTCAATGTCAAATAAATACTTTGGCGGTGTTGTAAATAACGCAGGTGTTGCAGAAGAAGTTGATGAAGACTTAAAGAAAGTTGTTCTTGAAACTCAGGTTAAGGCATCTAATAAAATGGACGATTTAAGGGTTGCGGATGCAATTACTGAAATCTTCACAATGTTTAAGAGATGCAATAAATACATTGATGAAACAATGCCTTGGGCATTAGCAAAGGATGAAGAAAAGAAGGCAAGACTTGAAACAGTTCTTTACAATTTAATTGAAAGTATTACAATAGGAGCAAGTCTTTTAGAGCCATTCATGCCTGAAACATCAAAGAAGATTCTTGAACAGTTAAACACACAGGCAAGAGCATTTGATGATATGACTGAATTTGGAAAATATCCATCAGGAAATAAGGTTACAGAAAAACCGGAAATCTTATTTGCAAGATTAGACATTAAAGATGTAATGCCAAAGGTAGAAGAAATTCAGGCAAAACAGAAAGCAGAAGCAGCACCGGAAGAAAAATATCCGGAAGTTGAACCAAAAGAAGAAATCACAATTGATGATTTTGATAAAGTACAGATTCGTGTTGGTGAAGTATTAAAATGCGAGCCGGTTCCAAAGGCAAAGAAACTTTTAGTTTCACAGATTCGTATTGGAAATGAAGTACGACAGATTGTATCAGGTATTGCAAAATATTACAAACCGGAAGAAATGGTTGGTAAGAAGGTTGCAGTTATTACAAATTTAAAACCTTGCAAGCTTTGTGGCGTAGAATCACAGGGAATGATTCTTGCAGCAGCAGATGATGATGGAAACCTTTCAGTAATGACATTAGACAAAGATATGCCTGCAGGAAGTGAAATCTGTTAAAATATAATAGAATATGTTTAATGGTTGAATAAAAGAAAATTATTCAAGTTGTTTGTCAGATTGTATTTAACGACAAAATAATATTTGTTGGAAAGTTTATTTAAGATGTATTTAAGGGAGCAGGTTATGACAGTAAATAAATGGATTAAAAACAGAATATTTGCAATTGCCATTTTATTGTCAATTATTTTTAGCTCAGGCTATTCTTCTTATGCTGTCACAGTATTTGCAAATCAGAATGATTATGCTCATACAGAAAGTATTAAGCAGGAAGCAAAAAGAGTTAAAAGTGAATGTCTGTGTTCTGAAAAAAATGCACAAATACAGATTAAAAGAACTGTAGATGGAACTTCAAAAGAAGCAAAATCAAGAAACAGACATCAGCAACCGTTTATTTATGGAGCAATATTTTCACACAATTTATTTCCGGGAGGAGTTAGTGTAAAGAGTGTTTCAGGTTTATATACTTTTAATAAACGGAAGAATTACAATATAGTTTATATACACAACCAGGATGGCAAAAAGAGAGTGCTGACTATTACATAGATAAAATCTTTTGTAATAGGAGGTGTGTGTTATGGCAATGAATATAGTAGCTATTATTTTAGCTGTTGTATGTGTTGCAGCAGGAGTAGCCTGCTGGTGGACACAAAGACCTGGCGATGATGAATAATAAAGTAAATTAAAAGAGACCTTTGACGGAAATTATTAAATTAAGAGGCGATGCATAATCCGGTTTAATTTAATAAAAGTACGTCAAAGGTCTTTGTATATAAGATGAAAATTATTTTAATCAGGATTGGTTTTGAAATATGATTGTAAGTGTCACAAGTGTTGCAAGCAACTCTTTATTCGAGTATAATGAGTGAGGATATGTTACGGGAAAAAGATGGATTTTATAAATATAATGTTGGGGTCAAAAGCCCCTCAATTTGGTGATTGCAGATTTTTTAGAGAGACACTGCAAATGACGATTGCAAAATTATGATTATAAATTGAAGATAATCAACGAGTGGAGGAAGAATCATGATAATTGATACACACGCACATTATGATGACGAAGCATTTGATAAAGATAGAGAAAAACTATTAGATTCTATGCAAAACAGAGGAATTGAATATATTGTAAATGTGGGAGCAAGCATTGCATCATGCAAAACAACAGTTGGTCTTACAAGAAGATTCCCTAATGTATATGGGGCGCTTGGAGTTCATCCCGACGAAGTTGCAAGTCTTACAGATGAGGATTTTGACTGGTTGAAACACGCAATTTATAAACCTAAGATTGTTGCAGTGGGAGAAATAGGACTGGATTATCATTGGAATGATAACAGAGATGAACAGATTGCCTGGTTTGAAAAGCAGATGGAACTTGCAAGAGAAGCAGAGCTTCCGATAATTGTTCATAGCAGAGAGGCAGCTAAAGATACTTTAGATGTTATGAAAGCTTCGAAGGCAGAAGAAATCGGAGGAATCGTTCATTGCTTTTCATATGAAAAAGAAATGGCACGTGAATACATTGATATGGGATTCTATCTGGGAATCGGAGGAGTAATAACATTTAAGAATGCGAGAAAATTACGTGAAGTAGTTGAATATGCTCCAATGGAAAATTTAGTGTTAGAAACAGACTGCCCATATTTATCACCTGAACCAAACAGAGGCAAGAGAAATTCATCATTGAATATTCCGTATATTGTTAGTGCAATTTCTGAAATAAAGGGAATAACTCCTGACGAAGTTGTAGAGATAACAAGCAATAATGCAAAGAAAATATATGGAATCGGATTAGATGATGTAGACAGATTAATATAGAAAATGAGGAAACAGAATGGCATATTTAGGAAGCCCGAAAGCAACATTAGAAGTAATAAATAAATACGGATTTGCATTTCAAAAGAGATTCGGACAGAATTTTTTAATTGATTCTAATATATTAGAAAATATTGTAAGTGCTGCAAATATTACAAAAGAAGATTTTGTATTAGAAATTGGTCCGGGAATAGGAACAATGACACAGTATTTGTGCGAAAATGCAAGAGAAGTAGTTGCAGTGGAAATTGATAAGTCACTTATTCCGATACTTCAGGATACTTTAAGCGAATATAATAACGTAGAAGTGATTAATGAAGACGTCTTAAAAGTGGATATTAAGAAATTGGCAGAAGAAAGAAATGACGGAAAGCCAATTAAGGTTGTTGCAAATTTGCCTTATTATATAACAACTCCTATCATAATGGGATTATTTGAAAGTGGAGTGCCAATTGACAGCATTACAATTATGGTTCAAAAGGAAGTCGCGGACAGAATGAAAACAGGTCCCGGTTCAAAGGACTATGGAGCTTTATCATTAGCCGTTCAGTATTATGCAACAGCAGATATAGTGCTAAAGGTTCCGGCATCATGTTTTATGCCAAAGCCAAATGTAGATTCTGCAGTTATAAAACTTACAAGACACAAAGATACTCAGGTAAAAGTAAGCAATGAGAAATTAATGTTTAAGATTATACGTGCTTCATTTAACCAAAGACGTAAAACATTGGCTAACGGATTGAAAAATTCACCGGAATTAAATTTTACAAGGGAACAGGTTACAGAGGCACTTGTTTCAATGGGCAAATCAGAAAGCGTAAGAGGTGAAGCGTTTACGCTGGAAGAATTTGCAAAATTAACAGATATACTAAACAGTAAATAATAACGAAAAATCAAGTCAGGAATGATGTGAAGAACAGAGTTCTTGACTTATTTTGATATATAGAGGAGAACAGGCGTATGAAACAATTGATATTAGGAATTTTGGCACATGTAGATGCAGGAAAAACTACATTGTCAGAGGCTTTGTTATATACAACAGGAAACATAAGGAAATTAGGAAGAGTTGACCATAAAGATGCATTTTTGGATACATATTCCCTTGAGCGTGAGCGTGGAATTACAATATTCTCAAAGCAGGCACAGTTAAAGTGGAAAAATGAAAATGAAGAAATAAACATGACTTTGCTTGATACTCCGGGGCATGTGGATTTTTCTGCGGAAATGGAAAGAACACTACAGGTTCTTGATTATGGAATCTTAGTTGTCAGCGGAAGTGATGGAGTTCAGGGGCATACAGAAACTTTGTGGAAACTTTTAAAAAGATACAACATCCCTACATTTATATTTGTTAATAAAATGGATTTAGCTGGTAGTGATAAAAATCATATAATGGAGAATTTGAAATCAAGACTAGATACAAATTGCGTAGATTTTTCTGATTATGAGAAGTCAGATGATAATTTTCTTGAAAATGTTGCAACATGTGATGAAAATGCCCTTGAAAATTATATGGATACAGGTGAAATATCAAATGAGGAAATAACTAATCTTATTGCAGAAAGAAAGGTATTTCCATGCTTTTTTGGTTCAGCTTTAAAGCTTGATGGCATTGAACTTTTATTAAATGCAATGGCTAATCTTACTAAGAATAAAAGTTATTCGGATGAATTTGGAGCAAGGGTATATAAAATATCAAGAGACAGTCAGGGAAACAGACTTACACATATGAAGGTTACAGGCGGAGTACTTAAAGTTAAAGATGTAATCAATGATGAAAAGGTTAATCAGATTAGAATTTATTCAGGAAACAAATTTGAGACAAAAGATAGCGTAAAAGCAGGCGAAGTGTGTGCTGTAACAGGACTCGAAAATACAAGACCGGGACAGGGAATCGGAAATCAGGAAGGAGAGAGTATTCCGGTATTAGAGCCGGTTTTGACATATCAGATTATTTTACCTGAAGGATGCGATGCTCATAGTACATTTAACAAATTAAAGCAGTTAGAAGAGGAAGACCCGCAGCTTGATATTGTGTGGAATGAAAATTTGAAAGAAATTCATGCAAGACTTATGGGAGATGTTCAGATTGAAATTTTACAGAGTCTTATAAAGGAAAGATTTGATATAGATGTGACATTTGGACAGGGTAGCATTGTGTATAAGGAAACCATCAAAAATAAGGTGGAAGGAATAGGACATTTTGAACCGCTTAGACATTATGCGGAAGTACATTTGCTTCTTGAGCCGGGAGAACCGGGTAGTGGTATGGTGTTTGAAACTGCATGTAAGGAAGATGATTTGGACAAAAACTGGCAAAGATTAATACTTACGCATTTGTATGAAAAGCAGCATATTGGTGTTCTTACAGGTTCGCACATTACAGATATGAAGATAACACTTATTGGCGGTAGAGCGCATGCAAAACATACTGAAGGTGGAGATTTCAGACAGGCAACTTATAGGGCGGTACGAAATGGATTAAAACAGGCAGAAAGTATTTTGCTTGAGCCATATTATGAATTTACATTGGAAGTACCTACGGAAAATGTGGGTAGGGCGATGAATGATATAAGCCAGATGAAAGGGGAATTTGAAACACCGAAGACAAATGGCGAGGTTACGGAAATTACAGGGTATGCACCTGTATCAACTATGAGTGGTTACATTACAACGGTAAATACTTACACAAGAGGACGAGGAAGACTATATTGCAAATTGGCGGGTTATATGCCTTGTCACAATGCGTCGGAAGTCATTATGGATATTAATTACGACAGTGAACGTGATGTAGAGAATCCAACAGGTTCAGTATTTTGTGCTCATGGTGCAGGATTTAATGTTGAATGGGATAAAGTAAAGGATTATGCACATGTAACAACTGATAACTTAAAGGATAATGATTATGAAGAACCGGAAAAATTTGTACCGGTAAAGCAGCCTGAACCAGGGAAAAAGTGGCAAATGGGTGCAAGTTATGCAGAGGACAAGGAATTACAGGCAATATTTGAAAAACAGTTTGGTCCTGTTAAAAGACGTTTGGCGAATGAATCAGGATTTGGTTATACGGATAATCAGGGAAGTGGAAAGAGAACACAGAAGGAATATGTTTATAAGGAAAACAAAAATAAGAAAAATGAGAAAAAATATTTGCTTGTGGATGGTTACAATGTAATATTTGCATGGAATGAATTAAATGAACTTGCACAGGTCAATCTGGATGGGGCAAGACTTAAACTTATGGATATTATGAGTAATTATCAGGGATACAAGCAATGCGAGTTAATACTTGTATTTGATGCATACAAAGTTAAGGGAAATATAGGAGAGGTTTCAAAATACAACAATATAAATGTTGTCTATACAAAAGAAGCGGAAACGGCAGACACATATATTGAAAAAGTAACTAATGAAATCGGGAAAAAATATCAGGTTACGGTTGCAACCTCAGACAGACTTGAGCAAATGATTGTGTTGAGCAGGGGAGCAGTTCGTATGTCATCAAATGAATTACTTCAGGATGTTATGGCTGTGCATGAAGCAGGCTTAAGACAATACAAATCATCTCAGAAGATAGAAAAGAATTATTTGGATGAATTGATTAATAAATAATCATATTTTAATCGCTAACTGCATATATTTGTATAAAGTCAAATATCGAATTGAATAATTCGGAAAAGAGTAAATGACGAATATAATTAATTGGATGAAAACGAGTTTTACAAATATGTACGAAATACTAAAAAGAAATATAAAAATTGAAGCGGTTATGGCATTTCTTTTGCTGATGTCGATTACTATGATTGCCTGTAATATGGAAAAAATCGTGGAAAGCGATAATAAAGAAACTAAGAAACAAGAGCATAAACCATTTAGTGGTTACACAATAGTTATTGACCCTGGGCATGGAGGAATTGACCCCGGGAAAATAGGTATAAATGATGCACTTGAAAAAAATATTAACCTATCCATAAGCCTGTACATAGAAGAAATTTTAAAAAACACAGGAGCAAAGGTTGTGCTTACAAGGGAAAGTGATACCGGACTTTATCAGGAATCGGATGGAAATAAAAAAAGGGCCGATATGGAAAAACGCTGTGAAATAATAAATAAAGAGTATTTGGAAAATGAAAAAATAATAGTTGTAAGCGTTCATCAAAATAGTTTTACTTCGGAAAATGTAAAAGGAGCGCAGGTATTTTATTATCGAAATTCTGCAGGTGGTACGGAACTGGCGAAAATAATGCAGACAATATTAAACGATAATATAAATATAAACAATAAAAAAGAAATCAAGGAAAACACCAGTTATTATATGCTGTTACATACAAAATGCCCTACAATAATAGTGGAATGTGGATTCTTAAGCAATTGGGACGATGCAAATAATTTGTCGTCAGATGAGTATCAAAAAAGAATGGCAGGTCTGATATGTAAAGGAATCGAAGAATATTTGAAAAAATAAATTGAAAAATGTTAAAAAAGTTGCAGGCAAAAATAAAATGAAATTAAAAAAAGGAAAAAATTTAAAAAAGCCAAAAACATTTATAGCAAAAATTACAATTGTCATGGGGTGCATTTTGCTTGGAACAGCAGGCACCCTGACAATTAAAAATACTATAGAAAATCGAAATGCAGGTATATCTTCTGAAAAAATAATCAACTATATGGAAAACAAAAATAATGAATCTGGATATTGCGATAATAAATCTAATCTGACAGATAGTTACTCTGAATCTGATAAATTCATAGAATTTTCAAGTGAAAAATATGTAGGAATATTAATTATTCCGTCTCTAAAAATCAAACTCCCAATAAATGAAAAATGGTCATACGAACAGTTAAAGAAAACTCCGTGCGTATATAGTGGAAGTGTGGGCAACGCAGGATTTGTTTTAGCTGCACACAATTATTCAACGCATTTTGGAAAAATAAAATATTTGCGAAAAGGCGATGAAATTATATATAAATCCGCAAACGACTCCACGTTTTCCTATAAAGTAGAAAGTGTGGAAAATTTATTGCCCACACAGGTCGAAAAAGTAATAAGTACGGAATATGATTTGACCTTGTTTACATGTACATTTAATGGACAGGCAAGAGTTGTTGTGAGATGTAAAGATGTAAATATTATAAAATAAGATGTCGGATTCAAAAGCCCCCACGACTTTGATGCCTACGGATTGTTCCGTGCTAGGCATTCCATCTCATAATCCCCATTCGCAAAAATCCCACTTTATGGAATTAAATTTGGAATATTTGGCAATAATGCTTCATATGATAACAAGCAGAGAAAAACAAGACAAAATCTAATTGAAAATACAATTGCCAAATATAAAAGTGGGAGAGATATGATCATGAAAAAAATAATCCAAAAAAGTAAAAAAATAATAGCAGTAGTAAGCATGTGTTTAATATGTGCTACGACATTTGCAGGCGAAGCAGTTATGCTAAATGCAGATGTGAATAACAGTCAGAAAACCGAGTCTATAGTAAAGTTTGCGGCAAATGATATTCCTGTGCCGGACGCTACGATAGTATCAACTGACAAAGTATTTCCGTACAATCGACTTCAGGTCAAAGATATAGATGGAAATGCAAAAATTGTTGAGGCAGGAGAAGGAGTCAGAGCTTATCAGGACGTAAGTCGCGAAAGTATGAAAGGCGATGTATGGAATGGGACATGGAATGGAGCGATAAAAGGAATATACGCTTCATTTAGTAATAAATACAATGGGATAGCGATTCAATGTAAAGGTTCTAATCCTAATGCAAACAATTATAAGACAGATATGAACGCCGGATGGAAAAATAAAGATTTGGATGTAGAAACAACTACAATGAATTTTAAAGTCAAATATTTTGAAGTTGGAACATACGATGGAAAGCCGGTAGGAGCTTATGCAAATATAAAAGTTACACCATTTAAAAACAGAACGTCAAAAAATGCAACAACTACAGGAAATGTAGGAGAAGGATGGAATTGGGGTAAAAATAACTATGGACCATATTCATATTATCCGACAATTCAAATAAGTAAATCGCTATATAGTGGCTGGGTATGGCAGAATGTAAAAGAATTTCATGTTGATTTGGAGTTTTATTATTTAAACACAGATGGAACATTTGGAAACAAAATTGTTCTAAATGACATAGGAACAGTTGACAGTCCGGTTGCTGATTATTACACAATAAATTCTCTTAATCCGGCGGATGTTCAGGAAGGGGAAAATCCGGCAGCATACTATGGACCAGAATATGTAGTTCCACAAAATCCGCAGAATGTAAAAGCATATGTTTATTCAGGAAAATTTTCAAATACCATTCCATGGAGCAGTAATATTGTAGAAATGTATAAAGACAGCGGAAACAGATTTGGAACACAGTATGGTTATAACGGCGGAACAAATCCGTGGAGTGGAGATATTTATGACAGCACATTTGAAGTGCCTGATAATTGGCTTCAAAATTCAGTTACAATTATGCCACAGTCAACGTCTAACGCTTTCAGTTTTACATTGGGAAATTTTATGAGGTATCCGGATAACGGAGGAGTTCCAAGAACAAATCAGGTGTGGGCATCATTTAGCACGACACCTCTTGGAAGTAAAATTGACAGACCCTTAATAGATTTAAATATATATAAAAAATGGAAAGGAACGGAGCAGATTCCGGATTCCATAGAAGTAGAAATCTATCGAACAATCAAATATAAAGATTCCACAGAAGAAAAAACAGAATATTTTAACACAGTTACAGTTAAAAAAGAAAACGGATGGAAAGAATCCGTAGAAGGGCTGCTTACAAGAGATACAATAGGAAATCAGTTTACCTATAGTGTAAAAGAAATTAGTGTTGCGGGATTTGCTTCAGAATTTACATCAAAAACAAATCAGGCTACTGCAACAAAAAATGCAAGCACAACTTATACAATAACAAACACAAAAATATATGAATTGCCGGATGCCGGAGGTATAGGTAGTGAACCGTTTGTAAAAATCGGCCTAATAATTATGTTGTGTGCCGTAAGTGTTTTAGTTGGTTGTTTGCAGAAAATAAAATAAAATTTTCTAATAGAATGATGGAAAGTAAGAATAGAATATATGAAAACTTTCTAAAGCAAAAAGCATGTACCACATTTGAATTTATAAAAACAAATGTGATTACAAATAAATAAAAAAGGAGCATTAAATGAAAAAAGTATCAAAACTTTTAGCAGTTGTAATGGCATTTTCTATTATGGTTGCATTAAATGTAGCTGTATTTGCCACAACAACAAAGACAGACGGTACAAAAGCTAATGTTGTAAATGGAGGAGAAACAGTAAAGATAAATGTTTTAACAGGAAATGAAAATGATGTGTTAAATGCATATAAAGTAGTTGAAACCATTTATGACAAAGATACAAATACAATAAACCGAAATTTTACGGCGACATTTGAACAGTTTACGGCTGCAAATACAGAATACAAAACAATGACAGTAGATGATTACGTTAAACTAAACGAAACAAAATTAAAAGAAGTGTTAGGAAAATTTGCTTCTTATGTAAGAACAAATAGTGTTAACCCTGAATATGTATCTACAAACATTTCAAACGAAGAAAAAGCTGAATTTGAAGCTGTAGCAATGGGACAGTACATTATTGTTGGAAGTGGAAACACAAACGGGGCATACATTTATCAGGCTGTTACAGCAGAGGTTGAGCCATTTGTTGAAAATGATGAATATAAAATATATGAACAGTATTCGGTAAAAATGAAGGTAAGTAAGCCTACTGTAGAAAAAAATATTATAAATGGCACTGCGACTGATGGAAACAGACAGACAGCAAGTGTAGGGGATGTTATCACATATAAATTAAGTGCAGCAGTTCCTGTTTATCCGAAAGGTGCAACAGATACTACATTATATATAGGAGATGAACTTTCAGAGGGACTAACAATAGATATAAATTCTATTGTAGTTAAAGGTGAAAATGGAGAAAATTCAAAAGGTTTAATAAATGGAAATGAGTACACAGTAAAACATGAAGGACAGAAATTTTATGTAGATTTTAATTACGGAAAAATTAAAACATATACAACCGTGACGGTAGAATACAAGGCAACATTAAATGAAAAAGCTAAAGTCGGAACAGCAGTTGGAAATGAAAATATTGTAAATTACGTTTACAAAAACTCACCATTTGATGGAACAACATATAATTCTGAAAATACTGACAGACCAACACAAAACACTCCGGGATTTGGAAATGATGATGACAAAAAAATTGTTTATACATTTGGCGTAGCCATCGAAAAGATTGATAAAGATAATAATGCAGTAAAACTTAAGAATGCAAAGTTTAAGTTATACGATAATAAGGAATGCAAAGGTGATGCAATCAAAGAGATTGTAACTAATGAAAATGGAATTGCTTCATTTGAAGGATTAAAAGCCGGAAAATATTATTTGGTAGAAACTATGGCTCCGTCAGGTTACAAAAAATTATTAGAGCCAATTGAAATTGTTGTAAATGCAGCCAGTGGAATATACACAATCACAGCCGACAAAACAGAAATTACAACAGATATAGAAAAAGAAAACGGATACAAAAAGGTTACAGTTGAAAATAAAAAAGGAGCAACACTTCCAACTGCAGGTGGAATGGGAACAGCATTATTTGTAGCAGGCGGATTAATAATTATGTTAGGCGCTGCGACAGGTGTTTATGTAATTAGAAGAAAAACAGTTAAAGAAAGATGATAAACTGTTTCCCAAAATATATTTTTTAAATTTCATATGAAAAATTTTGAACTATAGAATATTAAAAATAAACCTAAGACAAATATTGGGGCAAAGGTTAAAGGTAATCTTTCATATAAAGATTATAAGTTTGTATCGGTTCGAATCCTCTATAAGCTTAACTATAAAGCTAATCTTGCATATGAAGATTAAAGCCTTTAACTTTTGACTCCCAAATAAACTAAAAATGGCAATAGGGAGATAGTTATGAAAAGAAAAACGACAACGATAGTATTAGTTATAATTTTTTTGATAGGTTTCTCCGTGTTACTATATCCGGTAGTTAGTAGTTATGTAAACCAAATGGATGCAACAAAAGCGACTGAACAATATGATGAGCTAATGAAAAAAATGGAGAATAAAAAGTCAGAAAGTATATTAAATGAGGCTAATTTATATAATGAAAATCTGACAAAAGATAATTTAGAATATAAAAACCAAGAAGAAAATAAATATGCCGACATTTTAAATGTAGACGATTCAGGAAGCATGGGTTATATTTCCATACCAAAGATTAAGGTGAAAATTCCAATAAAGCATGGGACTACAGATGAAGTACTAAGTAAATATGTAGGGCATTTGGAAAGTTCATCTTTACCTGTAGGAGGAGAAAGTACACACGCCGTACTTGTAGCTCACAGAGGGTTGCCAAATGCAAAATTATTTACTGATTTGGATAAAATGGAAATTGGTGACAAATTTCAAATTACAGTATTAAATAAAAAATTATTTTATCAGGTGGAAGAAATTTCAGTAGTAAAACCTGAAGACATTTCAAAATTAAGTATTGAAAAAGATAAAGATTATGTGACTCTGGTTACATGTACGCCATATGCTGTTAATACACACAGACTATTGGTAAAAGGGATACGAATAGACGAAGATAAAGCAGAAAAATCAGACAATGAACAAAAAGTAAATCCGTGGAAAGTAGTAATAATAGCACTGGCTTTGGTGTTGATTATAATGACATTATTTGTAATAACATTTGCAGTGTGCGTAAATAAAGGAAAGAGGGTGTATGAATATGAGAGAGAAAGCAATAAAAAACACAATAATTTGTGCGTATAAAAATTTAAAATCTAAAGCATATAAGAAAATTGTAATGGCATTAATGATATTTATGGCTGTTATACAGGTTGGAATTATATCAAATAATAAAATAAAAGCAGCTCAGACTGAAAACAATCAGTATGAAATAAACATTGCTCTTAAAAATGAAAATGTCATATTTGCAGATAGAGAAGTTAGAATTTATAAAATTGCAGAAAAAAACGAAAATGATGAATATATTCTTTCAGGGGCATTTGCAAAATATCCGATTGAAGTAAATGACATAAAAAATAATTACGACCTGAGCAAAATTGCAAATACGATTTCAGGTTATATTAGTTTAGATGGAATATCGGCAGATTATGTAGGAACAACAAATGAACAGGGAAAAATGAAATATGAAAAAGCAAAAGATGGTATGTATTTAATGCTTATTGATGCTTGTGTGGAACAGGATAAAATGTATGAATTTGTTCCGCAGATAATTGCAATTCCATATATAAATGACAATAATGAATTACAACAAAGCATAGATGTGGAACCTAAAAGCATATCAAAAAACATAGAAAGCAAAGAACAGGAAAGTAAAAAAGATGAGCGTAAAAGAAAAAACAAAGGAAATACATCTGAAAAGCAAAGCAAAGAAAATGATCAAACAACAACAGCTAAATATGACAACAAACTTCCACAAACAGGTCAGGACAGAGCTATAGCAGTCATATTGGCAACAGTTGGGTTGGTAATGATTGCAGGGGGAGTGGTGGTTATTAAAAGGAATAGGTGAAAAGCTTTTAATAATTTATAATAATAAATTCTATATTTAAAGGAATTGTGAACCTTTAAGTATAGAATTTTTTGCCTGATTACGGTATGATTGAACTTGAAAATACTAATATATATGATAAAATATAAAAGATAAAATACATTAAGAAAAATTTTTTAATCGGTGCGTGGCTCAGTTTAGTAGAGCGCTGCGTTCGGGACGCAGAGGTCGCAGGTTCGAATCCTGTCGCACCGATTTTTTAGTGCAAAAAAACAATATTTTATTATTGATATAAAAGCTGTAGTCTATATGAAAAAGCAAATTTTGCATTAAATACAATGCCCTGCAAAACATTTGCAATACATCATAATATTTGTAATTTAGTACTATATATGGTATTATAAAAAATGAGTATGGGCTTACGTAGAATTTAGAAAAATTCAGTAAAAGAGGCAAAAAATGGATACTTTAATTGTAAAAATGAATTCAGAAAATATTGATAATGAATCAATTAAAAAAGCTGGAGAAATAATAAGAGAAGGTGGACTTGTAGCATTCCCTACAGAGACTGTATACGGATTGGGTGCCAATGCATTAAATAAAGAGGCAGCTAAGAAGATTTATGCGGCAAAGGGCAGACCGTCCGACAATCCATTAATTGCACATATAGCAAATGAAGAGATGCTTAAACCGTTGGTAAAAGAGATTCCGGAAGTGGCAAAGAAACTTATGGATGCTTTTTGGCCGGGTCCAATGACACTTATTTTTAATAAAAGTGATATTGTTCCAAAGGACACAACGGGAGGATTGGATACAGTTGCTATAAGAATGCCAAATCACCCGATTGCACAGGCGCTTATAAAAGAAGCAGGTGTTAGCATAGCAGCACCAAGTGCAAATTTATCAGGAAAGCCAAGTCCTACATTAGGAGAACATGTTATTGATGACATGGATGGCAGAATTGATATGATTATTGACGGTGGAATGGTAGGAATGGGGTTGGAGTCAACGATTATTGACGTAACAGTTGAGCCGCCTATGATTTTGCGCCCAGGATTTATTACAAAAGAAATGTTAAAAGAGGTAATAGACCAAGTAGAAACGGATAAGGCGATTCTTACAAAGCCTACGGACGGACTTAGACCGAAGGCTCCAGGTATGAAATATAGGCATTACGCACCTAAAGCTGATTTTCGAATGTACGATGGAGAAGAAGAAAAGGTTGCGAATGAAATAATTAAAGTTGCCAATGAAAAGGATTCACAGGGATACGTTACGGGAATACTTACATCAGACCAGAATAAACATTTTTATGAAGGAAAGGTAAATGATGGAGTAGTTATAGTGTCTCTAGGGGACTTGGACAAGCCTGAAACAATTGCAAATCATTTGTTTAAAGCACTGAGAGATTTTGATAAGATGGAAGCTCAGTTTATTTTTGGAGAAACATTTTCCAGAAAAGATGTAGGTGATGCGATTATGAACAGACTTACTAAGGCAGCAGGTTATAACATAATAAACTTATAGTATATTTGGAGGCATAATGGATTATTCAAAGATTATCTTCGTAACGAAAGATGATACATCAAGAGGTCCGTTGGCAGCGGCCATTTTAAGACAGAAGATGCCAATAGAACCAATTGAGATTGAATCCAGAGGCTTGATTGTATTGTTCCCGGAGCCGATAAATCAGAAAGTTGAAGCGATAGCAGCGGCAAAAGATTTAGACGTAAAGGGATATGCATCACAACAATTAAGTGAATCGGACTTTGGAAAAGATGTGTTAGTTTTAGTATTTGAAGAAAGTTTAAAGCCTACTGTATATGAAGAATATGCGGAGGCACAGAATGTTTACACATTCAAAGAATTTATAAATGAGTCAGGAAATATTGCGGACCCTTATGGTGGAGAATTGCAGGAATATGGCAAGTTATATGATTCATTGAATGAATTAATGAGAAAATTGGTTTACAAATTAAGAGTACCAAAATTAAGCTAAAAAAGATGGAGGAAGTAATAAATGGCAAAGACAATGGTAATGGATCACCCATTGATTCAGCACAAGATTGGAATTATCAGAAGAAAGGAAACAGGAACAAAAGATTTCAGACAGTTAATTAGTGAAATTGCAATGCTTATTACATATGAAGCAACAAGAGAATTAGAATTAACAGATGTTGAAATTGATACACCAATTTGCAAAACAACAGTAAAAGAATTAGGTGGAAAGAAGTTAGCAATAGTTCCTATCTTAAGAGCCGGTTTAGGAATGGTAGACGGAATGTTAGCAATGATTCCATCAGCAAAAGTAGGACATATCGGACTTTATAGAGACCCTGTAACAGTAAAACCTGTTGAATACTACTGTAAATTACCTGAAGATTGTGAAAACAGAGATGTATTTGTAGTAGACCCAATGTTAGCAACAGGTGGTTCATCTGTAGCAGCAATTCAGATGTTAAAAGATAAAGGTGTAAAAAATATCAAATTTATGTGTATCATAGCAGCTCCTGAAGGAGTAAAAGCAATGCAGGAAGCACATCCTGATGTTGACATGTTTATCGGAGCATTAGACGAAAAATTAAATGAACACAGCTATATAGTACCAGGATTAGGAGACGCTGGAGACAGAATATTCGGAACTAAATAAGCACTGCATCAATAAGTAAAAATACGTTTTCTTGTGCTAGCACAAAAGAAAACGTATTTTTGCTTATTGATATAGCGCGCATGCGCGCGACCGAAATGAAGCGAAGCGGAATTGAGGTGCAGTGCTTATTTAGAAAGAAGAAGGACTGAAGCGCGCATGCGCGTGCTTATAGGTTTTATGACAACAAGGAGGTATATGTATGCGAAATTATAAAAGAAAAGACTATATATCCTGGGATGAATATTTTATGGGCGTTGCATATTTATCATCTATGCGTTCAAAAGACCCGAATACTCAGGTTGGAGCATGCATAGTAAGTCAGGATAATAAGATTTTATCTATGGGATACAACGGACTTCCTGTGGGATGTGACGATGATGAATTTCCATGGAATCGTGAAAGTGACAGCCCGTATGACAATAAATATTTTTACACAACACATAGTGAATTGAATGCAATATTAAATTACCGAGGTGGAAGTTTAGAAGGAGCAAAAATATACGTGACATTATTTCCCTGTAATGAATGCGCAAAAGCAATTATCCAATGTGGAATAAAAGAAGTTATTTACGATCAGGACAAATATGGAGATACGCCAGGGGTAAAGGCGTCGAAACGAATGATGGACGCTGCAGGTGTAAAATATACTCGCTATAAAAAATCAAATAGAATTATAGAAGTGGATTTATAATTTGCACATATTTTAACTGCATAGAAAAGAGATATGCGAATACAAAAGAGGGAATTATCCAAATTAAATGACGCAAAGTATAAATTGTTTTTCATTATGATAGACGTCGATAAATTTAATAAATTTTCTAAATTTGGTTAATATAAAAATAAAAAGGATTTAGAAAATGAAAAGTATTGATACAATAAAGTTGTTGCAGGAATGCGATGCCGGGACCAAAATGGCGGTAGCGTCAATAGACAATATGCTTGATAAAGTAGGAAGTCAGCAGTTGAAAAATGTACTAGAAGAAAGCAAATCGCATCATGAAAGTCTAGGAAATCAAATTCATGATATGTTAAATGAAAGAGAAGCTTTTGAAAAAGAACCAAATCCAATAGCAAAAGGAATGTCTCGTGTGAAAACAGGTGTAAAAACAACAATGGAAAGCGGAGATGCTACAATTGCGGATTTGATTACAGATGGTTGCAATATGGGAATTAAATCTTTGCACAAATATTTAAACCAATATGAAAAAGCTGAAAAAAATGCTAAAGAAATGGCAAAACAAATAATAGAAATAGAGGAAAAACTCAGGAGTGAAGTCGCAGAATATTTATAGTGGCAAAATTAATAATAATTGCATACAATGTAAATAGGCAAGAATACTTGCTAGATTTAAGCACGTCGTTACTTTGAGTGCAAACTTTTAATTTAAGTGCTTCACTACTTTGAATGTGAACCTTTATTTTGAGCACTTGGCAGCTTAAAATGCGAATCATTATTTTTTTAGGGAGATAAAGTTCTTATCTCCCTGTTTTTGTGTATTATATGAATTAAATTTTATCGCTTGTAAAAACAAGCACGTCATTTACTATTGATTTCTTCTTTGAATTTCATATAAAAGAAGAACCATAATTGTATCTTTTAACCAATCATCTTCGGGATATATTATGCAGACATCATTTTCGCAGGCTGCATTTTCCATATGAACAATCTCAAAAATTCTATCCCTGATACCTAAAAGTCTGGTTTTATCAGGATATTCGTCGTACATAGGACTGCCGACATAATCCATTTTATCGCACTCTTCTTCTATAGTACTTTGAATTTTTGCAAAAGCTTTAGGGTACATTTCCTTAACATAATCAATTTTGTTAGAAAAAGAAGAATCCATCTTGATAAAAAAGCCTTCACTAAGTGAACTTTGCTGTATATAAACGGGTATATAATTATAAATCATTTTCAAATCCGACTATTTTCTTAATATATCTATATGACAAAATAAAAAATAACGTGATTGAAAAATAGACAAAATTCACATTAAAGCGTCAGAAAATTATTGTGGTAACGCATAAAGTAAAATTGCAAAAAAGTGAAGGATGCTTCCAAGTAAAATAAATAAATGGAAGATAGAGTGCATATATCTGTGGTTTTTTCCAAGACCATATAGAACAGCACCAACAGTATAAGCAATTCCACCGGAAACAAGTAATACAACTCCACCCATTCCCATAACTTCAAATGTCTGTCTTATAAAGAATATTATGCACCATCCCATGGCTAAATAGCAAATCATGGAAAATACGTTATATTTCTTTAAATCTATAGCAGTAAGCGTACATGCAACTACTGCACAACCCCAGACAATACCAAATAAAACCCATGCGATAACAGGATATTTAGGCATCATTGCAACAAGTAGTACAGGAGTATAACTTCCTGCAATTAAAAAGTAAATAGTGCAATGGTCAAGAACCTGCATAACTTTTTTGGCTTTGCCCGGTTTCAAACCGTGATAAATACTGGACATTGCATATAAGTCAATAAGAGTAATTCCATAAATGATACTACTTATTACACCGATAGCACTTCCATGTTTAGCTGCCATAATAATACATAATACCATAGCTGCTATGCCCAATGCTCCCCCAACAATGTGGGATACCATATTAAAAATCTCTTCCCCTTTTGTGTAATCAGGGAGTTCTCTGTCGTCTAATTTAATTCTTTTAGCCATTTGACACCTCCAAAACATAACATGTAGTATTCAATACTACATCAGTATAACACAGTGAAATTTATAGTCAACAGTAAAATTCAAAAAGAAAAATAGAAAAAATTATAAAAAGGTATAGACAATTTGAAAATATGCATATATAATGTGAGTACACTAAAAACAACAAAAAGTATATAGAAAGGAACAAAATAAATGAAAACAGGTATGCTGGGAATTTACGATGTTGATAGCAACTATGCGAATTCGCTTATGGAGTACATAAGTGACAAAAGAGGAATACCGTTTCGCACGGTTGCATTTACAGAATTAAAGGCACTTAAGGAATTTGCAGAAAAAAGAGAGATAGATATTTTGTTGATATCTGCAACTGCAATGACGCATGATATTGCTGAATATAATATTGGAAAGATAATTTTGCTGACGGATGGTAACGTATTTGCCGAATATATAAGTTATGCATCGATTTATAAATATCAATCTTCAGAAAATATTATAAGAGAAGTAATAAATTATTATGTCGATATAAGCACTGCGGAAGGCGTCGGGTCAGTTTTGGTTGATGATGTTGAAGTAATTGGAGTGTATTCGCCAATTGGCAGAAGTGGAAAGACCACATTTGCAATTACTTTAGGACAGGTTTTAGCGAAAGAGAAAGAAACCCTGTATATAAATATGGAAGAGTTTTCGGCTTTATCAAAGATTTTTAATAAAGAGTACAGCGGAGATTTGTCTGATTTAATGTATTTTTACAAGCAGAATCCGGAGTCGTTACCATTAAAACTTAAAGCGATAGTTAACAGCATAAATGAAATGGATTATATACCGCCTTCGATGTTTTCTAATGACTTGAGAAGTTTAGACAGTAGCGTTTGGCTGGGAATGATACAGGCAATTATTAATTCAGGAATGTACAAGACGATAATTTTAGATTTAAGCAATATGGTTAAAGACATTTATGAAGTGTTGGAGTTTTGCAACGTAATTTATATGCCAATGAATGATGACCGAATGTCGCTTATGAAAATATCTGAATTTGAAGAATTTATATTTAAAACAGAGCAGGAAGAGTTGTTAGATAAGATTGTTAAGGTAAAATTGCCTATTTGTAATGAAAACCAATGGGATGAAGATTATTTTGATAAGCAGATTTGGGGTAGTTTAGGTGATTTTATAAGAAAACTGTTAAAAGAGGAAGTGGCTTGAAAACAAAAGTTGATTTAGAAGAATTGCGTGAAAAAATAATTGAAGAGATAGACATGACAAGAAATCCTAATGATGAAGAACTTCATGAAATAATTGATTATGTTATTGCAGGAGTTGCCAAGTGCAGACTTATGCCACTTTATGACAGATGGGAGATACATAGACAATTGTATGATTCAATCAGAGGACTTGGAATTTTAGAGGAACTTTTGGCAGATGATAATATTTCTGAAATTATGATTAATGGAGTGGACAATATTTATGCAGAAAAATTTGGCCGAATTGTAAAAATAGATGGGAAATTTCCTTCGGTAGAAAGGTTAGAGGACGTAATTCAGCAGATTGTTTCAGCAACAAATAGAAGGGTAAATCAGACTGATCCTATAGTGGATACAAGATTGCCTGACGGCTCAAGAGTAAACGTGGTTTTGCCCCCTGTTGCGATTGATGGAGCCGCAGTAACAATTAGAAAATTTCCGGCTGACCAGATAACAATGGAAGATTTGATTAAATGGGGTTCTATCACAAAAGAGGCAGCCGATTTTCTTAAAAAACTTGTAGAGGGTGGATACAACATTTTTATAAGTGGAGGAACAGGTTCAGGCAAGACTACATTTTTAAATGCATTGTCCAATTATATTCCGCAGGATGAGAGAATTATTACGATAGAGGATTCGGCAGAATTACAATTGCTCAATACTGATAATTTGGTACGAATGGAAACAAGGCAGGCGAATACTGAGGGTGAAAATGAAATAACAATCAGAGATTTAATAAAGACAGCTTTGAGAATGAGACCGGACAGAATAATCGTGGGAGAAGTAAGAGGCGCAGAAGCGGTGGATATGCTTCAGGCCATGAATACAGGGCATGACGGTTCAATGTGTACAGGTCATGCAAATTCTGCACAAGATATGATGTACAGACTTGAAAACATGGTTTTGACAGGAATTGATATACCACTTGAAGCAATAAAATCACAGATTGGAGCAGCAATAGATATAGTGGTTCATTTGGGAAGATTAAGGGATAAGACACGAAAAGTTATGACAATACACGAGATGGTGAAAGATGAAAATGAAAAAATAAAACTTCAACCATTATATGTATATAAGGAAACAGGTGAAAGAAATGGTATTGTGCAGGGTAGTTTGGAAAAAACAGAAAAGAAACTAAAAAATAATGAAAAATTAGCAACACATGGAATAGAAATATAGGTGTATAAATGGATTACGAAAAGTATGTGTTTAACAGGAAAGAGTTATTTAATTATCTAATAATGGCGATAGTATGTGTGCTTATGATTGCCAAATTATTTTATGGCAAATATTTATATGCAGTGCTTTTATCACCTTTAATAATAGTTATTTTAAGAATTAAAAAATTGCAATTAAAAAGAAAGCGTAAAGAAGAATTAGAGGCACAGTTTAAAGATATGCTAATGGGAATGGCTGATGCGATGAGTGCAGGCGCATCTTCAGTAACAGCATTAAAAGAAAGTTATAAAGAGATGTTGGGAATGCATGGTTATAACAGTTATATTTGCCAGGAATTAAGGATTATATTATCAGGAATTAAATTAAATGTTCCGTTAGAAAAATTGTTAAAAAATTTTGCAGAGAGGGCAAATATAGAAGATTTAAATTTGTTTGTAGCCGTATTTGAAATAGCGCAAAAAAAAGGTGGAAATATGATTCATGTTGTAAAAAACGTAGCTGATAATATACGACAGAAATCAGAAGTAAAAGAGGAAATAAGAGTAGCTATAAACGGAAAAAAATATGAACAAAAAATAATGAGTACAGTTCCCGTTATTTTAATTGGATATATGCTGATTTCTTCACCGGGGTTTTTAAATGTTATGTATGAAACATGGATGGGAAAAGGCATTATGACAATCGGGTTAATAGCGTATGTACTGGCAATCGTATGGGCACAAAGAATTATGGATGTTGAAATTTAATTATTTTATTGAAGATTATTGAGGTTGAGATTTAATGATTTTGGAAAGATGGATTATGGTAATGAAATATAGATTGTTAGATATCAGGGAAAATGATAGCGAATGAAATTGGAGAATAGATGGCAGGTATAGTGTTATGTAGTAGTGGTTTAGTAATTTTACTTATACTTTTATTAGTGACAGGAAGATACAAAATAAAGTATAGAAAAAGACTAAAAAATAAGTTGGATAAGGACGAGCATCCTTTGTTAAAACTTTATGGATTATGTTTTTGGATAAATGATAAATTTGTTGTGAAAAAATGCAAAAACCTATATAAAAAAAGTGATTCAAAATTAAAGAAACTATATGTCAGGGAAGACATAGATGAATACCGATATTTGTATATGAGTAAAAAGATAGCGAATAGTATCGCTGTATTAGTAATAGTTTTAATTGTTGGATTGGGTATAGGTGTTAATGAATATGGAGAAACAAAAAATAAATTATCAGAAATACAAAGAAATAATCCGGGTGAGGGAGAAAAAGAGTATTCACTCATTGCAAAAGGTAAAGATAACAGTGAAGAAATAACTGTTAACGCTGCAGAAAAAAGTCTGACTATTGATGAATGTTATGAACAACTTGATAAAAAAAAGCCGGAAATATTAAAAAAAGTTCTAGGTGAGAACAAAAATGTTAATAACATTTCGAAAAAACTGAATTTAATAACAACTGATGATGATAAGGAAATTGATATAAGATGGGAAATTGATAAAAAAGATGTTATTGATTCATCAGGAAAAATTATTAAGGAAATAAATGATAAGGGCGATGATGTAAAACTTACAGGTTATTTGTCTTTAGAGGATGTAACGATAATATATGAAATTCCTTTGCATATCACCGGGAATGATGAAATTGATTCAGTACAGGATAAGGTTCAGGAAATAGCAGATGAAAATCTGTATGAAAAAACTATAAAACTACCCCGAAAAATAAATGGTAAAAGTATTGAATTTTATAGTGATGTAGACACCGTTGCAGATAAATTTATAATTATAGGGCTGATTTTTGCTATTGCAATATTCTTTTTTGAAGACAAAAATCTGGACAAAAATTTAAAGAAAAGAGAAAGTCAGATGGTAAGGGATTATCCTGAAATTATTAGTAAGCTGCTTTTATATAATGGTGCCGGCATGTCGATACGAAATGGTTTGGAAAGAATTGTTGCAGAGTATAAAAGAAATTTGAATTTAGGCTATAGATATGCATATGAAGAACTGGATTATACATTAAATGCAATGAATAGTGGTATTAATGAACAGCAGGCTATTAGTGAATATGGAAAAAGAAGCGGAATTCATTGCTATATAAAACTGGCAAATATTTTACAACAGAACATTAAACGTGGAACAAGAGAAATGGCAGTAGCTTTGCAGGAGGAAATGGATAATGCGTTAATTGAAAGAAAAAATAAGGCATTAAAAGAAGGAGAGGAAGTCGGAACGAAACTGTTAGGACCAATGATAATAATGTTGATTGTAGCAATGGGCATTGTCGTGGCTCCGGCACTTATGTCAATAAAAATATAAAACAGGATAGCAACATAAATAATGTAGAAATGGGAGAAATATATGAGAGGTTTAATAGATAAATTAAAGAAAAATTTAGTAGATTTTGGACAAGATGAGTCAGGTATGGGTGTAATTGAAGTTATTTTAATAATATTGGTTTTAGTTGGACTTGCACTAATTTTTAAGAAACAGATAGGAGATATTGCAGATGGAATATTTACTTCAATAAAAACTCAAGTAGGCAAGTTTTAATGAGATTAAAAGCAAGCGTAACTATATTTTTAAGCCTGGTTATAACTGTGGTTATAGTTGTTGTATGTACTGTAATTGAGTCAGCAAGAATAAGTGTTTCGCAAATGGAAGGAAAAGCTGCAACATATATGGCAGTTGAATCCGTTTTTGCAGGATATGGAAAACAGTTATATCAGGATTATGGAATATTACTTGCATGGGAACAGGAGCCGTTAGGTAATCAGGTTACAAGATATATGCAGGATAATATAAATATGGCAGATTTAGATTTTAAAAATTATGATTTTTCAAATATGGAGATAGAAAGTGTAAATATTTTAAAACAAAAATACGCCACAGATAAAGAAGGAGACTTATTTGTAAAACAAGTAGTTGATTATGCAAAATATATTGTGGGAATTGATGCTGTTAATAAATTAATTTCCGATTCCGAAGAAGAAAATAATAATAAGGAAACATGTAATGAAATAAAAGAAAATAGTAATGTTACAAATATAGCCAATGATGTTTCAGAAGAAATGATAGGAATCGTAGAAAAAATAAACACTCAGATTGACGAATTGAAAAAAACAGAAAAGTTAAAGGGAAAAATGTCAGCGGTGTTTCAGAAATTTGATGATTTAAAAGCAAATATAACAGCAAATATAACAGGTCAAAACCAGAACCAAAATATTCACAATAAAAAGGTTAAGAAGTTTTGGAATAAATATAAGAAACTAAAAAGCGTGTTGAAAATAGAGGACACTTTAATATCAAAAACTCTAACAGATATGGATACATATGTTGAAAAGAAAAATGCTATAGAAAAAGAAATGAATGGCGATTTTTCAGGATATGAGGATTATATAGAATCAGATAGAGAAAGTTTGAAAGTAATTAAAGAATCAATAGAAGAAATATTGACAGCTTCAAATGTGGATGCAGATATTAATCAAAGCAATATTAGTGAAATAGAAAAAATGCTAGATAAGGTTAAAAGCATTGAAAAAAGTTTGTGGAATCTAAAAAAAGGAAATTCTAATGATGATGCGAAAGAAGAAAAAAACTTATATGAAAGAGCAAAAAGTTTAATAAGCGATGGTGTATTAGGAATTGTTTTAGAGGATGTAAACAATATATCTACAATGCAGATAAGAAATCTAAATCTGCCAACAACATTAGAAACAGATGGTAATAAGAAAGCAGATTTAATAAAGGATATTACAAACAAAGGAATCTTTGTGAAGTATATAGAATTGTACTTTAACAATTATGCAAAAATTTCTGAATATGGAAATGATGATACAGCCTTAAAGTACGAAATGGAGTACATTTTAAATGGAAATTTAAATGATAAAGACAATCTTACAGAGACTATTAAAAAATTAGTTGAAGTTAGAAATTTATCAAATGGAGCGTATTTAATAACGGATGGCGAAAAGATGAAGGAAATAACAACTTTGGCTGAAACAGTAGCCACGGCTATTGGAATGCCATTTTTAACGCCGGTTGCTCAGGCAGTAATAATAGAGGCGTGGGCACTGACAGAAGCGGTTATTGATGTAAGGCAGTTATTAAATGGAGAAAAAGTACCGATAGTGAAAAACAGTGAAAACTGGAATAGCAGCATAAAAAATATCGGGACATTTGAAGACGGACGTAAAAACAATACAGGGTTAACTTATACACAGTATTTGCAGACAATGATTATGACACAGAAAACAAAAAATACTGTTTTTAGAACTATGGATTTAGTGCAGGTAAATATGCAAAAAAGATATAATAAGGATTTTTTAATTTCAGAGTGTTTTGGAATGTGTGAAGTTGAAGCAAATCTTAGAATAGAACAGGTATTTACGTCGTTACCAATAGTGTCATATTTAATAGGTAACAATAACGAAAGTTATGTTTATAAAACCAAGATGGAATATGAGTACTGATTTAAAAATGGCGTTGAATATAGAACATTACATTAAAAATAACGTTGAATATAGAACGCAATATTAAAAACAACGTCGGACATAAAACGTAACATTAAAAACAACGTCGAACATAGAACGTAATATTAAAAACAACGTCGAACATAGAAAACAATATTAAGAATTATAAATTTAAACAGATAGTTGAGAGTTTTGTAAAAATCTGATTAGCAGAATAAATGTGAGGTAAATAATAATGCCCTTTTTCATAAGAACAATAAAGCCAAATAAAACAATAATAAAAAATAAAAATAATAACAAATGTGCATCTCTCCAAGTGCAAAAGCGTAAATTTTATAACTTGTCTGGAAAAAGGGTATTTTTATTTGCCTTACATAATGTAAATAACTCATGTAATATAAAAAGTTCAAATAATTTAAAGGGCTCATTAACGATTGAGGCGGCGCTTGCCATGTCAGTATTTTTATATGCATCTTTTGCAATGATTCATTTTATTTTGATGTTTAACTGGCAGGTTTCTATGCAGATGAATATAAATAATATTGCAAAGGATACAGCAAAGAAAATGTATTATTTGGAAATTGCGAATAATATTACAAATAATGACAAAAACGGGGAAGAAACACGGAAAAGCATTAACAGTAAATTTAAAGAATATGAAAATAAAAATGCTGATGCAGACAATGACGAAATAGGACAGGACAATAATAAATTTTGTCAGGAAAATGTAATAGGTGTAGCTTATTTATATGGAAAACTGGTTAAAGAAATAGGCGTGAAAAATAGTGCTCAAAAGCTGGTTGATTTGAGTAAAAGTAAAGTGGATATGAATGATGGTCTGGTAGACATAATAGCTATTTCAAGGTATAAATATCCCTATTTTTCTAAAGACAATCAGATTCAAATTGTTCAAAGAGCAAGAATGAAGGCATGGACAGGACGTGACTTAACACAACAGTTGAACCTTGTTTATATGACGGATGGAGGAAAAGTTTATCACACAAATATTGACTGTACATATTTAAATTTAAACATAGAAAAAACTTCTTATTTGGAAATGACACAAAGAAGAACCGGTAGCGGGAGCAAATATAAAGCATGCAGTATTTGTGTGAATAAAAAAATAGCTGATAGCCAAGTGGTTTTTATAACGAAGGAAGGAAAGAAATATCACACGGACATAAATTGCAGAGGACTTACAAGAAGGGTAATTACATTAGATATTTCTCAGGTAGAAACGAAAAATGCATGTAGTAAGTGTGGAGCAACAGAATAGGATGTTAAACATAGTGTAAGTTGTTCGTATGTAAATTTTAATTCAGTGTGAAACAATAGAGTAAGATGTTAAATTGGATAATTAGTGGAGTGTATTTATGTGGATGCACGATAATGGATATTAAAAAGAAAGAATTAAATTTAATATATTGCACAATATTTTTTATAGTTGGTATTGCGTATGCTTTGCTTTACTTAAATGGAAATATGGAGGGGCTGATATTTGCATTAATGCCGGGAATAGTTCTTCTGATTTTAAGTATGCTTTTCTCGTCGCAAATAGGAATTGGGGATGGAATTATGATAATAACATTAGGATTATTTATGAATGTAGTGTATTTACTTTCAGCATTGGTATGGGCTTTTATTTTTGTTTCATTAATAGCAATATTTAAAGTTTTGTCTAATAAGAAAACAACAATTCCGTTAGCTCCATTTTTACTAATAGGACAAATATGTGTGATAGTAAATAATTTAAGAGGGTGAGAATGTAAGATGAAATATAAAAAGAGGGTGGAGGATAGGGTGGAAGTTTATGGAAAAATTATAAACTTAAAGCAAAAATTTATAGACTTAAAACAAAAACCTAAGTTAAAAGGTGAAATGACAATAGAAGCAAGCCTTGTAATGCCAATGGTGTTTTTAATGCTGGCGTTTACTTTATTTATGGCATTTTATCTTCATGACATAGTTGTTACAAAGGTATATGTTTATGGTAAATGCATAGAAATGTATGATAAAAATGAGAAAACAGAAATGGAAAGGTTAGCCACAAAAGCTATAGATTCGATACCGGTATTTGTAGCGGATAATAAGATAAAAAAGGTAAATAAAAGTGCGGTTACGATAGAAAGTAAATATAATTTTCAAATGAGATGGATAAAAAATATTATGGATAATGATGAAGATATAGAAATTAAAATAGAGAAAAATATGGATGAGCAAAAGATGTATATTTGCAAGGCAGTTATTGATTCTAAAGCAAATTGATAAAGGCAGGTAAAGAAAGTTGAGGGTGTGAATGGAAATATCTTATAAGAAAGACGGAATAAATAATTATATGATTATAAGAAATCAGAAGGACGTGGAAAATGACTACAAACTTCAGATGTTGATTAATAATAAAATAGAAGGAATTTTAAGTATAAATATAAAGAAGATTAATAATGAAAACCAATTCTATTATGATATAACGTCAAAAAATTCCATGAGAAGTTTATTTGTAAAAAATAAAGTAGGAGCCAAAGATATTGAACAGTTTATAAACAGTATGGCGATAGTAGCAAAATCTATGAAGGAATATTTGCTTGATATTAACAATATAGTTTTTGATATGGACATGATTTACTGGGATTCAAAAAAGAAAGTATATAATTTTTGCTATTATCCATTTACTGAGCAGGGAATGAAAGAAGGTCTGAACGGACTTTTTTTAGAATTGTTAGAACTTTTAAATCATAATGATAGGGAAGCGGTTGTAATAGGTTATGGACTGCAACAGAAAATAATATCAGAGAATTTTACAATTACAGAGCTAAAAGAATATGTAGCTGAAAATATAAAAATGCCAGGAAATAATATTAATAAGTATTCATATGAAAAGGCTAAAAAATCCAATTATTATAATGAAAAGCAAAATGATGACTTGGAAGATTTGGATAATATTATAGAAGAAGATGCAGACGAATATTTTGATAGTACAGATTTTGAAAATGACAATATAAATAAAAGATTCAGCAATAAAAACGAAAAGGAAAGAAAACAAAAAGAGAAAAGGGCAAATAAGAAAAAAGAAAAAGAGAAAAATAGAAAAAAGAATAAAGAAATAAAGGAAAATATAAAGGATAGTGCAAAAAATAAGAATGGAAAAACAAACACAAAGAGTAAGAAATGGTGGCAATTCTGGAAGAGAAGTAAACCAAAGAAAAGAGAAGAACTTTTAGAAAATAATTTTATAAAATTAGAGGAGACGGATGGATTTGATGATATTGAAAAATTTGTAGCAAGTGAAATGCCTGTTAAAGAAATGGATTCTATTGATGAAGAGGCTACGGTTCTTCTTACATCAAATGTTCATAGTACAGGTATTTTACTAAGGAGTACTGACATAGAAAATCCTGTAACAATAATTCCAAATGGATTTCCATGCATTATAGGTAAAAGTGGGAAAAGTTCAGACTATAAATTAGAAGAGCAGTTTATAAGCAGAGTTCATGCAAGAATATATGAAGAAATGGATGGATATTATATAGAAGACTTAAACTCATCTAATGGAACTTTTGTTAATGGCGAAAAATTAAAGCCACATACGCAGGTAATGTTTCAGTTAGGGGATATAATAATGTTAGCTGATATGGAATTTGTTGTGGAATAATAAAAGAAAAATGGTATAATGGTCTATATTATATGTTAAAAAGTCAGGAGAACCATAAGATGGAGGATAAGGTTGTACAACTAAAACAAATAATTGAAGAAAGTGATAATATTGTTTTCTTTGGAGGTGCAGGAGTTTCAACAGAAAGCGGTATTCCGGATTTTAGAAGTGTTGATGGACTTTATAACCAGAAATACAAATTCCCACCGGAAGAAATTATTAGTCATTCTTTCTATATGAAGAATAAAGAAGAGTTTTACAGATTTTATAAAGATCGTATGTTATATGAAGGTGCGCAGCCTAATGTCACACATAAGGCTCTTGCTAAATTAGAACAGATGGGTAAATTAAAAGCAATTGTAACTCAGAATATTGATGGATTGCATCAGATGGCAGGAAGCAAAGTTGTATATGAACTTCATGGCTCTGTAATGAGAAACTACTGCGAAAAGTGTGGAAAGTTTTATGACTTTGAATATGTAAAAAATTCAGAAGGTGTTCCACATTGCGAATGTGGTGGAGATATAAAGCCTGACGTAGTCTTATATGAAGAAGGACTTGACGAAGAAATCGTTGAGAAGGCTATTAAAGCAATAGAGGAAGCAGACGTTCTTATAATAGGAGGAACTTCCCTTATAGTATATCCTGCAGCAGGGCTTATTGATTATTACAAAGGGGACAAGCTTGTATTAATTAATAAGACAATGACAATAAGAGATTCAAGAGCGGATTTAGTTATTAATGACAGCTTAGGTAAAGTATTTAGCGAAATTATGGATATGTAGAACAAATAATTTAAGTCGGGTATATTTGTATAGAAATTAAAAGAAATAACATTTAAGTCTCAAATAGTCGGGAATACATTAAACCATACATAATTAATATAAACATAAGAAGAAAATGCGGTTGACAGTGATAAGCTTTTTATAAATAAAGGCCCAATCACAGTTAACCGCATTTTTTCGATGAATGTCGCAAAAGAATTTTTACATATATTTTTACAAAACCTAATTTGACAAATTGTGCTTTTTTCATGTGCTATATTCTACAAGAAATAAATGTAGAGGAGGGCTCATGATAGAGATGGTTTATAATGGAAAAGAATCCAAAGGACAAAGTGAAGTAAGGTTGCCAAAAAACATTCGCCAAATTGGTGACAACAATTCTAAAAAGAAAATATATGTAGAAGATTATGTAATGAGCAACTTAAAAAAGGAACCGGAAAATGAAGATAACATAAGATATGGTGTTCTTCTTGGTGAAACAAAAAAGGTAAAAGGTTATTCATACATATTTGTAAAAGGAATGGCAGAAGTAAACGACGTAATCGAAAACAGCATAATATTTAACGATGAAATTTGGACGAACCTATATAAAGATATAAAAAGATACTTTGATGAATTCGATATTGTGGGCTGGTTCATATCTGTTCCGTACAGAGTAAAAGATGATATGTCAGGAATAAAGAAAATACATCTTGATAACTTCGCCGGAAATGATAAAGTCTGCTTTTTAAGTGATAGAACGGAAAATGAAGATGGATTTTTTGTGTATGAAAATGGAAATTTGAACAGACAAAGCGGCTATTACATATATTATGAAAAAAATGAGAAAATGAAAAAATATGTGAGGGAGAGGGAACAAAATAAAAATAGTATCAATGAAAATCTTAAGGAAAATATAAAAAATAATAAAAAAACAGATGGTAAAATAATAAAGGAAAATGATGAACAATTAATAAAAGAAGAGGCAAATAAATATAATGGAGAAAATGAAAATCATAGCGTTGTAATGAATAAAGCTTCGTCTAAAAGTAAAAACCAAAAATCAGAAAACGATGAGGAGGCAAACACAAAGAGCGGGCAGACGATAGAAATGCCTGACATTTTAGGAAAAAAGAAAAAGGACATATATGCTAATAAGCAGGTTGATAACAAAACGGAAACACCTGAAAAATTAAATGTAAAAAATAAGCAGAAACGCATTGCAGAAAAAAACAGCAGAATTTCGGATTCGTTTCAGCTTAGAAAAGCTATAAGTGAAAGAAAAAAAGAAATTGAAAACCAACATAAAAATGGAAGTGAAAATTCAGGCAAAGTCAGCAAAGTAGCGGTTGGAATCAGTGGTTTGCTAATAATTGCTCTTTTACTGTCAACAATTGTTATGCTAAATAATTATGGTGAATTAAAAAATATAAAAACATCATTGGAAAATATAAATGACAACAAAAATTCTCAGGCAGTAAATCAGATAATAGATTCACTATCAACATCAGAAAGCACGGAGAATAACAACGAAACAAAATCTGATAGTAAGAAAGAAAAGAATGACAAAAAGAATACACAGCAAAAGCAATCTGAAAATGGGCAGAACGATGATTCTTCACAGACCAATTCAGATGATGGACAAAATTCATCACAACCTAAGACAGATGATATGAAGAATGACAATTTATCGCAGACGCAGCAATCTGAATCACAGGATAATAGCGGATTAACGCAGCAGAATAATTCATCAAACACACAATCCGATATACAGGATAATGCCAAATCACAACCAAATAATGATGGAACAGGAACGGAAACTGAACCACAAAACAAATCAACAAATGTACAGGCAGGCATATATGGAGGAGCAATTCATACAGTAACTCCCGGACAAACCTTATATGATATCAGTATGACATATTATGGAAATAGTGATATGGTTGACAGAATAAAGGCTTTTAACGGAATAGGAGACGATTACAAAATAATAGAAGGTCAGCAGATAAAATTGCCATAAAAAAATATATATTGTATAATCTGAATAAAATGTACATTGTGCATTGAAGTATAAAAGAATATAATTGAGGAAAACTGAAACGCAGATAAGGTACAGGAAGTAAGAAAAGTGAAGTTAGCAAAGAAAAGAAGAAAACTCAGAGTTATTAGACCTGATACAGTAATTGAGTCAGAAAAATCACGGGAAGATAAATCAAGAAATCTAAAAATAAAGGTAATAACAATAATTGGAATTGTATGCGCATTACTTTTAGCAATATATTTATTTTGTGTTTATCGCACATACAATAACTATAAAGTCAGAAAGACAATAAAGATAGAAACAGGAACAAACAGCCAGTATCAGGCGTTTGGCGAATTTGTAGTAAAATATAGTAACGATGGAATTTCGTACATCAATGGAACAGAAACCATTTGGAACGAAGCGTACGAAATGAAATCACCAATAGTAGACGTTTGTGGAGATTATTTAGCGATAGCGGATAAGAATAGTAATACTATTTACATTTTCAATAAAAAAGGAAAAGTCGGTGAAGTAAACACAAGTTATCCTATAATTAAAATTGAAGTGGCACAACAGGGTGTGGTTGCGGCACTTTTAGAAGAAGCAAGTGCAAATTATATTGAATTATATGATAAAGAAGGAAATCTTATCGTTTCACACAAATCATTGCTTAGTGAAAATGGATTCCCATTATCGTTTTCAATTTCAAATGATGGTGAGAAAATGATGACATCGTACTTATCAATTAAGGAAGGAAGTACTGAAAATCAGGTGATTTTCTATAACTTCTCAAATGTAGGTAAAGACGAAGTTGACAGAGTGGTAGGCACATTTAATCAATATGGAGAAACTATAGTACCTGCAGTATATTTTGTGTCAAATGAAGATGCGATAGCGATTGGTGATAATGTTCTTACTATATATAAGATGAAAGAAAAGCCAACAATTAGAAAAGAAATAAAATTTGATAAAGAAATACAAAAGGTATTTTATAATGAAAAATATGTAGGACTTATATTTGAAAACTCAAAAGGGGATACTCCATATAAAATGGAAGTGTATTCTTTGAGTGGAGAAAAAATCATGTCTAAGGAAATAGAGATGAATTTGGACCATGTTAAATTTGCAGGAAAAAACGTGCTAATGTATGACGACGTTACATGTGAATTGATATCCCTTAAAGGCGTGGTTAAATTTAAACACGTATTTACAAAACAGTTAGACGCGATAGTTCCTATGGAAAGTACAAATACATTTTTGCTTATGACAAAAAATAAGATAGAAGAAATCAGTCTCAGATATAGTTTGAAGAGTCCGGTTACAAAGAATAAACAGACAGCAGAAGAATAAATAAACTGTTACAAGTTACAGATGAAAATAAATGGAGGAAAAATGGAAACAATATTAACAGTTGCAGTAATAGTATTTATCGCACTTATGATATTTATTGGGCAACATAGAGGAATGATAAAGATGATATTTTCGTTGGCATCGATGTTAATAGTTTTAATTTTAGTTCAGATATTAACACCAATTACGAAAGATTTTATAGAAACAACTCCGGTGTATGATGCAATTTCAAAGCAGGTTACACAATATGTGGATGAAAAAATAGTAGATGTATCAGACAGCATTTCCCAGACCGGAGAAACAGCTCAGAAAAATACAATTAACAGTTTACCGTTGCCAAAAAGTGTAAAGGAATCGTTAATTAAGAATAATAATGCTGATGGCTACATAGAATTAGGTGTAGAAAATTTTAGCCAGTATGTAGCAGAATATTTGATAGATTCTGTGTTAAATGCATCTACATTTATTTTGCTATTTGTTGTTTTGACGCTGCTGGTTCAGCTGGTGGTTCATTTGCTTGATATAATATCAAAGCTTCCGGGAATAAATATGTTAAATAAAGGAGGCGGAGCTGTTATCGGACTTATAGAAGCAGTCTTTGTACTTTGGATTGCATGTATAATAATTACAGCATTTAGTGCAACAAGTTGGGGACAGCAGGCATGCGATGCAATTGGAAATAGCGTATTTTTAAGTCTGATATACGACAATAATGCAATTCAGATGTTTTTAAATAACCTCAATCTTCTTGCATAATATTTATGAAAATGAGAAGAATATCAGTAGATATTGCGGATAAATATTTATGGAAATGATAAAAATATCAGTAAGCGTCGTGAACAAATGAGAATAATATAGAAAATAAATATTAAAAATATTTAAAATAATACAAATATTGAAAATAATTGTTGACAAACACGATACTATTTGATAAATTAAAAAAGCTGTAAAAAGTGGATTGGAAAAATCCACTAAGGCTCCATGGTCAAGCGGTTAAGACACCGCCCTTTCACGGCGGTAACAGGGGTTCAAATCCCCTTGGAGTCATTCAAGAAATTATTCTTGACTGAAAAAAGAACAGTTGCTATAATGTAATAGTTCTATATTTTATGGCGACATAGCCAAGTGGTAAGGCATCGGTCTGCAACACCGCTATCACCAGTTCAAATCTGGTTGTCGCCTCTCTATTTAAAGAAATCTTAGCAATAAGATTTCTTTTTTTGTTATACACAATGAGCCAAATACTTTTAGCTTTTTGCTTGCAAAAAAAACTAAAAGTATTTGGCGAATGTTTAATCACCGAAAAGAAGCGAAGCGGATTTGAGGTGTTAAAACATGGCGAAGCCAAGTGTATAACAAAATACAAGACGAAGAAGCAAAGCCGATTTGAGGGGGTTACACATGGCAAAGCCATGTGTGTAATACAACTAACTGGTATTGTCAATTACATAAAAACTGACTATTTATCTAATACCATATATTGATAAAATTGTTTAAATAAGAATTATATTAAAAGAAAAAGGTCAGAAATAAAGCAAAGACGTTCATATATGCTTGATGGATTTACAGATTTCTGATTAAAACAGGAGGAAAATTATGAACAATTCAACTGAAAAAATTGTTAAGTTAGTTTTAGCTGCAATGTTTGCTGCACTTGGATGCGTAGCAACAATGATTATCAGAATCCCTACTATTGGAACATCAGGATATGTTAACATTGGTGATACAGTAGTTTTATTAGCAGCATGGGTATTAGGAACATTTTATGTAGGCAACAAAAAAGGCAAATTAGTAGATGAAAATCTTTTCTTTGCAGCAGCCGCAGCAGGATTAGGACCGGCACTTGCTGATTTAATTGCAGGATACACAACATATGTACCTGGAACATTTATTATTAAAGCACTTATGGGTATTGTAGCAGTTCTTTTATTTAAGATAATTGCAAAGGCAAATAAGCATTTGGCATTTGCAGTTAGTGCAGTAGTAGCTGAGTTAGTAATGGTATTCGGTTACTTCTTATATGAAAGCACACTTTTAGGATACGGAATGACAGCAGCAGCTTCAATTCCAAGTAATGGAGTTCAGGGAATTACATGCCTTGTATTAGGACTTGTATTAGTTGAAGTTTTAAACGCAAGCAATGCATTTAAGAGCGTATTAAAAGTTAACTAAATAACAAATTATTAAGCTAATAATAAATATAAAAGGAGTTGCTGTAATTTTAGTTGCGGTAACTCCTTGATTTTTTATATAATAAAGGAGTACAATCACTCGTAGAAAACAGGAGGCGATTTTTATGTACGAGGAAATTAGAAAACAGGCAGAAAATGTTGCCAATGAAATATGTGATGCAGGTAAATTAAAAAAAGGACAAATCTTAGTAGTAGGTTGTTCATCAAGTGAAGTTTGTGGAGATAAAATAGGAACAAACTCAAATCTTCAGGTAGCTGAAGCAGTTTTTGAAGGAATTTATAAGGTCACTCAGGAAAGAGGAATCTATCTTGCTGCACAGTGCTGTGAACATTTGAACAGGGCGATTATAGTAGAGCGTGAGGCTGTGCCAAATGCATATGAAGTAAATGTTGTACCGCAGCCAAAAGCAGGTGGCTCATTTGGAACTACAGCATATAACACATTTAAAGATCCTATAGCTATAGAAGAAATTCAGGCAAATGCAGGGATTGATATCGGTGGAACTTTAATAGGAATGCACATAAAGAAAGTGGCTGTACCTGTTAAAATGGAAAATAATATAATAGGTCAGGCAAGGGTAATTGCTGCACGAAGCAGAGCGAAATTTATCGGAGGAGGAAGAGCTCATTACAACGAAGATCTAATGTAAATGATAAGAATAGTTTATTGTAATAAAGAATAAATAAAATACAGGAATAATTTATTTACTGAAGGTTTATATATATGGAGGAATATTTAATGTTGAAAAATTATACTGAAAAAACATCGGTTGCAAAAACGATTATAGCACTAATAGTAGTAGCAATATTAGAATTTATTGCGTTCTACATTTTGTTACCGCCACTTAACATACATGATATAGGAAGCTGGATTTTTCAGGGATTCTTTGTACTATTGTTTTTGATTGCAACATTTTTTTGCAGTAAGGAAAATAATATTGAGCAGCTAAGTGTAACAATAGTATCAAAAATTGTAACGGCTGTTATCGCAATTGGCGTGGTTGTGGTAGTGATTGGCGGATTAACATCTTTAGAAATATTTAACGCTTCAAGATATTCAAGTCTTATCAAAGTGAAAGAATGCAAATTTGAAGATGAAATCGCCCAGACAGACACAGTCAATGATATTGCGCTTATGGATACAAAGAGTGCAAGAGTTGTCGGCGAAAGAGCAATTGGCTCATTATCAGACCTTGTAAGTCAGTATGTAATTAATCAGGATTACAACCAGATAGATTACAATGGCCAGCCAAAGAAAGTAGCAACGCTAGAGTATGCAGATTTTTTCAAATGGTTTAACAACAGAAAAAATGGTATACCGGGATATGTTTTGGTAGACCCTGTGGAATTTGAAGCAGAATATATAAAATTAGACAAACCAATTAAGTATACTTCTTCAGCACGATTTAATGACAAATTACAAAGAAAACTTAGATTTGAATATCCTACAGCAATTTTTGAAGGATATTATTTTGAATTAGATAATGATGGAAATCCATATTATATTTGCCCAACATTAACAGCAAAGATAGGCTTGTTTGGTGGTAAAGACGTAAAAGGCGTTGTCATATTTGACCCTTGCACAGGCAAAAGCAAATATTATGATGTAAAAAATGTGCCACAGTGGGTAGACAGAATTTATGATGGTGATTTGGCAACGAGAAAATTCGACTGGTATGGAACTTTGTCAGACGGATTCATCAACAGCATAATAGGTCAGAAGGATTGTAAAATAACAACAGAGGATTATGGCTACAAGGTAATGGATGATGACGTATGGATTTACACAGGCGTAACTTCTGTTATTGACGATTCATCTAATATTGGATTTGTAATGATAAATGCAAGAACCGGAGAAACAAGATACTTCAAGGCAGCAGGTGCAGAAGAATTTTCAGCAATGGACGCAGCAGAAGGCCAGGTCCAGAATTTAGGATACAAGGCTTCATTCCCTGCAATCATAAATATAGGTGGCGAGCCAACATATTTCATGGTTTTGAAGGACAAGAGCAACCTCGTAAAACAGTATGCCCTTGTAAATGTAAAAAAATACAGCATTGTTGCTACTGGAACAACGCAAAGAGATACGCTTTCTTCTTACAATAAACTTATGAAGGAAAATAATTTGGGCAACAAGCAGGCAATCGATGACATGAACAATGATTTGCCAAATATTAATATACGGGTTACTGATGTTGAGTACATTACAACAGACGGCGAAACTTATGTATATATTTCTGATGAAAATAACAATGTGTACAAAGAATTGTTCGCCGAAGATGAAAGTCTTATTTTCATCAAGCCGGGCGCACAGATAACAATTTATTATGAAGAAGATAAGAAAGATGGCAAGAAAAATGCGGACGAAAGTCAGAGCACTACAGATGGTGAAAGTCAGGAAAATGGCTTGGATAATGCAAAATATGACAGCCAGAATATAAAGACAATTGTTAAATGGAAAGCTCAGGGAGAATAAATATAACACATTCTAAAAATTTGAAATTCACGAATTTTAAGAATATAAGATTATATTCTAAGACTGTTTAACAAATTTAATAAATTAAAAAACAGGGAGGCGATTAAAATGGATTACAAATTAGGCGATAAAGTTGTATTGAAAAAAGGTCATCCTTGCGGAACAAACGAATGGGAAATAATTCGCGTTGGTGCCGATTTTAAAATAAAATGTCTAGGCTGCAATCATATAGTAATGCTACCTAGAAAAACATTTGAGAAAAGTGTAAAAAAGTACTTGGGGAATGAGTAGGAAATTGGTTAAATAATGTAAATAAAAATAGTTATTCCAAAATGCGAACAATTCTACACAAGTAAAATTGTTCGCATTTTTTTGCACTTGCTATTTTATATGTTAGCAAATAAAATTATAGCGATAAAAATTGGGAGGATACAGTTATGAATTCTATTATTAAAGATTATTGTAAAAATAATGCCACAAATGTTTTGGATAATGATGAATATGAATTAGTTAATTTGTTGTTTAAAGAAAAAATATTTGTATTATGTAATGAGGACACAACTTTATTTAAAAATAGTGAGGATTTAAGTTTAACATTATATTTAAGTGAATCTGTTGCTGAAAATGAAAGTTTGGCTAATAACTTAAGTTATGTTGAAGTGTCTGACATTAATTGGTTGTACGGTCAGATATTAAAATTTAAAGATTTAAGTTTCATAAACTTTGATGACGGAGATTTTAGCGTAACTTTGGATGTTGGAACTTTTTTAAGTTGTTTAATGTGTAATAACGTTTAAAAAAGTGAAACTATAAATATATTTTTTTATTTGGGAGGTATTAGAAATGAAGATTTTAAGAAATTTTGTTTTAGTTTTAATGATAGTTTTAGGTGTTGGACTATGTTTTAATCCGGCAGAAAAAGTAAATGCTGCATCAGGTGTAGGAACAGTTAAAAATATAAAGAAATCAAAAGTTAAGTATGTATGGAATAAAAAAGTAAATGGTAAGTTGTGTTCTGGAAATTACAGAACCATTTCATGGAAAAAAATAAAAGGTGCAAATGGCTACGTAGTTTATAGGTATGATGATTTACTTAACGAATGGAACAAAGTTTTAACAACAAAAAATAATAGTTTCATTATTTCATCTTTATTGCAGGATGAGACTTTTACTATAAAGATTTGTGCATATAAAAAAGGTAACAAAGGCAAGGCTTAATAGTGACAAGTAACTATTTTGTCGCAGAGAACGGTGTGACCCGAAGGTCACGCCGTTTTTCTGCGTTCATAGGTTGTTTGTGTGACAATAGGCTCGGAAATAACGGGAATATCCACATCGTCCACAAAGTTGAAAAAAATCTTCACTTTCTGCTTGCGCTTGCCGCTGGACTTGTCCGGGGCATAGACAACGATCTTCTTGATATACTCGTTCACGATGGTCTGTGTCAGTTCCTCCACATCCACATATTTCTGTGTCAGGGCGATAAAGGCATCCAGACCGTCATTCATTTCTTCCCGCTGTTCCACCCATTCTTCGATAACTTCAATTTCGAGCTTTA
>ENA-OWPM01000114-OWPM01000114.1-human-gut-metagenome-genome-assembly--contig:-NODE-114-length-109651-cov-52.030092_pt1 | contig 109651 bp, 96 predicted proteins | sample MGYA00248267_ERZ651852 | MGnify/ENA primary metagenome ERZ651852 (study PRJEB26924, sample SAMEA4378228) | human gut metagenome | biome: human gut; feature: human-associated habitat; material... | reverse complement strand
CAGCTGGATAGAGCACTTGGCTACGGACCAAGGTGTCGGGAGTTCGAATCTTCTCGCGCACGTATTGACGAACAGTCTTAAATCTTTGTAAATCGGAGGTTTAAGGCTGTTTTTATATTTCAGAAAGAATTTTTTTGTTTTTAAAGTAATTATTATTAGATAGGAAAATTAGTGCATGGCATCAGAAAATGTGATACGATGAAATCCAGATAGGTTGTAATCTGGAAATGAAGATTGATTTAGATTTAAGATTATATTAAGGTTATTCGAGTTGGAAAGTAAGATTTCACTGATAAGATAACATCATCAAATAAAAAGCCTTTCAAAAATAAGCTGTACAAGATTTCAATTGTGTACAAATATTCAATAACGCGAAGGCAGATGTGAGGAGGAAAAAGATATGTGGACAAGAGAAGAATTAAAGAAGAAAGCAAAGTTCTCATTTAAAAGAAACTATTGGAGAAGTGTATTGATCAGTTTACTGCTGGCGCTTTTTATCGGTGGCGGCAGTGGAGCAGGAAGTGCCAGTTCCGCAGTGTCAAACAGTATAGGAGATCGCAGCAGTGACATCATTTCTGATTACGATGACGATTATTATGAAGAAGGCGATGTAGATGATTTTTTATATGAAATGAATGGACTCTATGACGATACGGATCACACAGCACTGTTGTTTGCAGGCATCATTTTTGTAGTGATATTTGCAATCGCATTTTTGATTATTATGACGATTACGATACTTTTAGACGTATTCATTTTTAATCCATTGGAAATCGGCTGCAAGCGGTTTTATCTTAGAAACTTAAACGAAACAGCGTTGGTTGGAAATGTCGGATATGCATTTGATAACAATTACAAAAATATTGCTAAAACAATGTTTTTCCGTGATTTATATACCGTTTTATGGTCACTATTATTTATCATTCCTGGTATTGTGAAATCTTATGAATATCAGATGATTCCATATTTACTGGCAGATAATCCACAGATGACGAAAGAGGAAGCTTTTGCAGAAAGCAAGAGAATGATGCAGGGACAGAAATGGAAAGCATTTGTTTTGGACTTATCCTTTATCGGCTGGGATATCTTATCTGGAATGACAATGGGAATCCTCGGAATCTTTTATGTGCAGCCATACAAAGATGGTACACATGCAGCTTTATATGAAGCACTGCGTTATGGTGTTCCGTATCAGCAGATTCCAAATCAGCCGGTTTATGAGCAGTCTGGAGCAATGAACCAGCAGCCAGTAGAAAATTCAAATGTATTTGAAAATCAGAATCAGGCGTTTGAAGACAGAACAGATAATTAGGAGAATTGCTACGGGATGGATTATAAAATCTTGATTGCAGATGATGAGCCGGAGATAAGAAATCTTCTCCGGCTTTATCTGGAAAATGAAAAATATATTGTCATAGAAGCGGAAGACGGACAGCGTGCACTGGATTTATTGCGGACAGAGCAGCCGGCATTGTGTATTTTAGATATCATGATGCCCAAATTAGACGGCTATCATGTGTTGCAGCAGATCCGTAAAGAGAGCAATATCCCGGTCATTATTTTGTCGGCAAAAGATGCAGATTCCGAGAAAATCCTCGGATTGAATCTGGGAGCAGATGATTATCTTGCAAAGCCATTCAATCCGTTAGAAGCTGTGGCAAGGGTAAATTCGAATATCAGGCGTTTTTATTCATTAGGAACCAAAGTTGTACAGGAAGAAAATCTCTGTGTCCGTGATCTGGTATTGAATCAGGATTCCTGTACCTTGAAAAAGGGAGATGAAGAAATCCAGCTGACCTCTGTAGAGTATCGCATTATGGAACTTCTGATGCAGCATCCAGGAAAAGTTTTTACAAAGCAGCAGATTTATGAGCATGGATGGGGCGAAGCATATATTGTGGCAGACAATAATATTATGGTCTGCATCAGTAAGCTGCGCGCAAAACTTGATGAAAATCCGGCGGCTTATATACAGACGATCCGGGGGCTGGGATATCGTTTGGAGAAATAAATGGGAGAACAAAACAATTTACAGTGGTTTTTAATTAAAAAATTTATTGAAATTTTAGCGGTAGTAGGTGCAGTGGAGTATCTGTTGACTTTTGTGGTCAACAGATTTGTGCTGCCAAACATACTGCTTTATTTTTTCCCGGATATTAAGAAAAATTCATTGATGTTTGGATCAGGAATTTTACTGTTTCTTTTTGCAATTCTGATCATATTGTTATTAGGGGCATTCAATGCAATCTTCCCTTCGCCGCTTCATGAGATGGTAGAAGCGGCATTGGAACATATGCAGAAGAGTTTTCTGTTTGCAGTGTCAGCAGGTAAAAATAATTTTTCTATTTATGAGTTAAACAGATGGAAAGCGGTGCTGCTATTTTTAGTTGCATTCGTTGTATTGCTTGCCATTTTGCTTCCATATGTGCTTGGGGCATTTTATTTTGCAAAAATAACGATCGAAGAATTTCGCCAGATCCAGAAGGAGCGGGAAGAAGAACAGAAAAAATTTGACCGGAAAAGAAATCTTATGCTCTCAGATATTGCACATGACCTCAGGACGCCGATGACTACGGTAAATGGATATGCGAAGGCATTAGCGGATGGAATGGTAAAAGAACCGGAAAAACAATTGGAATATTTACAGGCAATCCAGAATAAGTCGGCAAGAATGAATGATCTGATCCATTTGTTATTTGAGTATGTGAAATTAGACAGTGAAGGATTTACATTGGATCTCAAAAGGACAGATTTAAGTGAGCTGCTGCGTGAGAATGCTGCTTTGATTTATTCGGATATTGAAGAAGCCGGCATGGAATTTGAAATTGAGATTCCGGAAGAACCGGTTTATATACAGGTGGATCCGATTCAGTTTTCAAGGGTTATTACGAATCTGCTGAACAATGCATTGAAACATAATGAGGCGGGTACGAAGATTAAGATTAGCATGTACCGGGAAAATGGATACATTTATATTCTTGTGGCGGACGGCGGAAAACGGATTCCGGGTGAGCTGGCAGAACATTTATTTGAACCATTTGCAAAAGGGGATATGTCAAGAAAAAGCGGAAGCGGAAGCGGATTAGGACTTTCTATTGCAAAAAAAATTGTTGAAATGCATGGATTTCAAATGGAACTGATACAGCAGTTAGATGAGAAAAAAATACATCAGATAGCGGGATGTACAAAAGAATTTGTAATCAAGATTCCGAATGATTCCTATGATGCATCCTTACTGTTCCGACAGTAGCTTGGCACTTTGCGGCTCAGGTACACGCTAGACAAGTGAAAGGGATTTCTATATAATAGGAGAAAAGAATTGTCACAGGATAAAGGAGTCTCTCATTGGATACATTTGAGATGTTAAAGCGGCTGTTAAGCCAGAATGAATTTGAACTGCTGCTTCCAGAGCAGACAGCAGCGGAAGCCGGTCAAAGAAAAAAAGAGGATATTCGTCTGGTCTATCAGATGAATGATACGATAGAAAGCTTTCTTGTTTTTAAGGAAGCAACGATGACAGGTACATATCACAAAGATTATGAAGGGGCTATTGAAGCCTCTTTTTATCGCGATGGGGATGATTATGCGCTTGTGGTGCGCCAGGAAGAGGAGGATTGTGTTGTAACAATCCTTTTTAAAACACTGGAATTGGAAACAAACTTGTACAATTATGGTGATATTGCGCATTTTTGGAGAAAAGGTTATGAAAATTTAAGGCAGCTGGAATTTCGGATCGCGGTGTTGTGGGATAAATACGAGTATCTGGGGGAAGAAGTCTGTAATGACGAGGAACGAAAGCTTGTGGAGTTAGCTTATTTTCCACCGTTAAATTATACGTGTTACCCGGCAGTATCAAAACAGTACATTGTACCGAGGGATAATCCGTGGATGCCATCGGAAGGCGCGTTTTCCTTGATGACAGAGATCGTGGAACAGGCGGGAGATAAAAAACTGAGCAAATGGTTACGCCTTTATGAAAAATATCCGTATCCGCTGATTGCAAAGCGGATTGCCGTATTATTACATCGCAATGCACATGCGAAAGTGGCAGACCTGATTACCGAGCGGTTAAAAAAGGCGACAGCAGGCTATAAAAACCGCTCGTTTGGAACAAAAGAAGACGAAAAGATCAGAAAGCTTTTAGAGAAAGCACACGTAAGGAAGGTGGAATTGGAAAAGGCAGGAATCCATGCGGAGGTGCTGCGTGAGGAACCGTTTACGACGGCGAGGGATACCGTGGATTATCATGTTTATGTTCTTCAATTGAAAAAAGGAATTTTGAACAGGAAAATTATCATAGAAGAAATTTCAGGATGAAAGAGCCTGATCATCGCAGGAAAATGCGATGTGAATGATCGAAAGTGTTATGAAAACGGAAGGAGCGGTTTTTTGAAAAGCAGTAAATATGAAATTGATATGTGCAATGGCACAATTATGGATAAATTGATTTCCTTTGCGCTTCCGCTGATGTTATCCGGCATTTTGCAGCTTATGTTTAATGCGGTGGATATTATTGTTGTGGGAAGATTCAGTGGAAGTGAGGCACTTGCAGCGGTTGGTTCCACGACAGCGTTGATCAATGTTTTTACCAATCTTTTTATCGGAATTTCACTGGGAGCAAATGTGCTTGCAGCGAGATTTTTTGCAGCGGGACGGAAGGAAGAAATGTCTGAGACAGTACATACCGCCATTACACTGGCACTGATCAGTGGAATCCTTATGGCGTTTGTCGGACTCTTTTTTTCAAGAGGAGCACTGGAGTTAATGGGAACGCCGGCAGACGTGATCGACCTGTCTGCTTTATATATGCGCATTTATTTTATGGGAATGCCGTTTTTTATGCTGTACAATTATGGAGCAGCGATCCTCCGTGCAGTTGGCGACACAAAACGTCCGTTATATTTTTTGATTATTGCAGGAGTGATCAATGCCGGACTGAATATGATTTTAGTCATTGTGTTTGGACTTGGTGTTGCCGGAGTTGGAATTGCAACGGTGTTTTCACAAATGGTATCGTGCGTGCTCGTGCTGACCTGTCTTTGCAGAACGGATGGAAGCTATAAGCTTTCTTTTTCGAAACTTTCTATCAAAGGATATTATCTGAAGCAGATTTTTCAGGTGGGGATTCCGGCTGGAATACAGAGTACGGTCATTAATTTTTCAAATGCTTTACTACAATCGTCAGTTAATTCTTTTGGCTCAACTGCGATGGCAGGATACACGGCAGCAAACAATATTCTTGGATTTTTATATGTTTCCATTAATTCCGTAACGCAGGCGTGTATGAGTTTTACAAGCCAGAATTTCGGTGTCGGAAAGTATAAGAGAATGGATCGAGTATTGATCGACTGCATGATCTTATCGGTGAGTGTGGCATTGGTTTTAGGGTGTGGTGCTTACTTTTTCGGAGCGGAAATATTACAGATTTATACAGAGGAAGCGGACGTGATCCAATGTGGCGTGGAGATTTTATCCATAACCACAGTGCCATACTTTTTCTGTGGCATTATGGATCTTTTCCCGGGCGCGCTGCGCGGTATGGTCTATTCCGCAGTGCCGATGGTATTGTCGATCATTGGAACAGTCGGAATGCGTATTTTGTGGATTTTTGCATTTTTTCCACAGCACAGATCGCTGTATTTTCTGTTCATTTCTTATCCGGCATCATGGATTGCAACCATTGTGATGCAGGTGATCTGTTATTATTTTGTGAGAAAACATTGTTATAAATAAATGTTATGTGATAAGATAAAACAAGAAAAATTTTGTCGGAATAAGGAGAAATCAGTATGAGTGAGGCACTAAGCAGTCTGCAAAAATATTTGAATAAAATGGAACAGTTCAATCATGTGAACACATTATTGTATTGGGATATGAGAACCAACACGCCGAAGGAAGGATTTGCGGGACACAGTGATGCGCTCACTTATTTTTCCACGGAACAGTTTGCCATGTCTACCTCGGACGAATTAAAGGGACTGTTAGATACGTTGGCAGAACCGGAAGAGTTCGAGCAGCTTGATGACAAGTGGAAATTTGTTGTAACTAAGATGAAAACAGATATGGATAGAAACCGCAGGATTCCGAAAGCATTTTATGAGAGCTTCGTAAAGGCACAGTCAGAATCGGAGAATGCGTGGGAGGAAGCAAAGGAAAAAGCAGATTTTTCTATTTTTGCCCCGCATTTGCAGAAAATGATCGACATGACAGCAGAGATGGCTAGTTACACAGACCCGGAAAAAGAAGTTTATGATGCACTGTTAGACCAGTATGAGAAAGGAATGGATTCGGCTACGATTGACCGGTTATTTGAGGATCTGAAAACAGAGCTGATTCCACTGGTACAGAAGGTTCTTGCAGCAAAACAGCCGGATGACAGCAAGTTTCACGCCGCTTTTGATACGAATGCACAGAAAGAGGTAGAGAAACTTTTATTAAGTTATATCGGTTTTGACTGGAACAGAGGAACAACCGGGGAATCCACACATCCGTTTACATTGAATTTTTCATCAAAAGATGTCCGTGTGACAAACCATTTTTATGAGCATGATCCGCTCAGCGCCATGTATTCTGCAATCCATGAAGGCGGTCATGCGATTTTCGAGCAGAATGTGAATCCGGATTATGACGGAACAGTTGCAGGAAGCTGCTGTTATATGGGAATCCATGAGAGCCAGTCGCGGTTTTATGAGAATATTCTTGGAAGAAACCGGAATTTCTGGGTACCGGTTTATGCAAAAGTGCAGGAAAAACTGCCACAGTTGCAGGAAGTTTCACTGGATGAATTTTATAAAGAAGTAAATCACGTGAGAAATAGCTTTATCCGGACCGAGGCAGATGAGCTGACTTACTGTTTCCATATTATTTTAAGATATGAGATGGAGAAGGCGATTTTCCGTGATCATGTGAAGGTGGAGGAACTCCCGGCACTCTGGAATCAGAAGATGCAGGAATATTTACAGATCACTCCGGCAGATGACGCGGAGGGAATTTTACAGGATATGCACTGGTCAGACGGTTCCTTTGGATATTTTCCGTCTTATCTGCTTGGAAGTATTTACGATGGCATGTATTTAGACAGCTTGGAAGAGGAACTTGGTTCGGTCGATACGCTGCTTGCAGAAGGAAGAATCGGGGAGATCACAAAATGGCTCAATGGGAAGATCCACTGGTATGGCTCTACGCGCAGCCCGAAAGAAGTGATCGGAAATGTCTGTGGAAAAGAAGTTTCAGCAGAGCCGTTGATCCGTTATTTTAAAGAAAAATATACAAAAGTGTATAACCTTGACTAAAATTAATTTTTTTGTGGATAATGGATAGATAGGAGCAACATGAAAAGAGGAATTATTTTTGATATGGATGGAACTCTCTGGGATTCCGCAGCTAATGTGGCAGCTTCCTGGAATCTTGCGATCCGGCAGGAGGGCTTGGTAGATAAAGAGCTGACAGAGCAGGATATTCAGAGTGTCATGGGAAAGACAATGGATGTGATCGCGGATATTCTTTTCCCGGAATTAGACAAAGAGGCACGGATGAAATTATTAAGTCTGTGCTGTTCCATGGAAAATGATTATTTGAGAGAACATGGCGGTGTGCTGTATCCGCAGTTGGAAGATACACTGTCCGCTTTAAAAGAGAAATATCCACTTTATATTGTGAGCAATTGCCAGAGTGGTTACATCGAAGCATTTTTATCACATTATGGATTCGGACATTATTTTGAAGATATCGAATGTTATGGAAACAATCTGAAACAGAAAGCTGAGAATATCAGACTGTTAGCAGACCGGAACGGACTGACTGAGGCAGTGTATGTTGGCGATATTCAGGGAGATTATGATGCAAGCTGTCGGGCTGGTGTCGGATTTATCCATGCTGCTTATGGATTTGGAAAAATTAATGCAGCAGTACCGGAAATCCATACATTTGCTGAACTTACACATGTAGTAGATAAATATTTTGCTTCATTGTAGATAAAGACAGTGAAAGCATGGTGGGGAACAGATATAAGGGTTATCATATGACAAAATTAGATGAATTAGTAAAACAGATCAACAGAGAACATGTTTACATCCAGACGCATAATTTCCCGGATCCGGATGCCATTGCGAGCGCATTCGGCCTGCAGGAACTGTTAAAGAACCGTGGGATTCATTCGACGATTTGTTATAAGGGAAAGATCGACCGGTATAGTACGGACAAGCTGCGGGAAATTTTAGACATTAAACTGGAAAATCTGGAAGATCTTGACAGCAAACTGACCGAGGAAGATGAAGTCATTTTAGTGGATGCGCAGAAGGGCAATTCCAACATTATTAATATGACCGGAGATGAGATCATCTGTATTGATCATCATCCGGTTTATGAGAAAACGGAGTACCGGTTTACGGATATCCGGCCGGGTGTCGGGGCATGTGCATCGATCATAGCACAATATTTTTTTGAAAATGAAATACCGATGGATCAAAGAATTGCGACAGCTCTGACGTTTGGAATCCGTATGGACACACAGAAGCTTTCCAGAGGTGTCTGTAAAATGGATATGGAAATGATCTGGCGCATGTTTGACCTGTGCGATCAGGATATGATTTATCTGTTAGAGAACAGTACACTCTATTTTGAAGATCTGATGGCGTATTCCAAGGCAATCTCAAGTATTGAGGTGTTTGAGAATATCAGTTTTGCAGATACCGGAAGGGATTGCCCGGAGGCTCTGATCGCCAGTGTGTCAGATTTTATGCTTGCGTTGGTAGAAGTTTCTTTTTCAGTGGTCTATTCCAGAAAAAAAGAAGGGATTAAAATTTCTGTGCGGAGTGAGCGTCCCACATTAGATGCCGGAAAAATTATAAGCAAGGCGTTAAAAGGGATTGGAAGCGGTGGCGGGCATGCTACGATGGCAGGCGGTTTTGTCCCATTTGACGGCACCGACCGCGAGGAAGACCTGCTCATTCAGAATATCCGGGAAAGATTCATTGACGTAATCGGCAAAACAAAACGAAAATCGTTAAGATAAGTGTAAAATCTTGACTTTTCAGGGAAATCTCTGTATAATCACAGAAGATTAAAAGCAATGGAAAGATTCATTGTGAAATAGAAAAGACGATGACGAAGACAGTAGTTTTTAAGAGAAAGGCAAAGAGAGCCGGAGTTGGTGCGAACCGGTGTGAGTATCTTAGGAATGAACATCACTTCCCAGTTGCAGTCCCAAATGTTTTTACAGAGTAGGCACTGACGTTTTTTCCTACGTTACAGGGAACGGGTATAAGATTTTAAGAAATCTGTACATTGTATTTAGGTGGTATAACGATCATTTAAGGCTCTCGTCCTATTTACAGGATGAGAGCCTTTTGCTTCGCAAACAAGGAGGCTAAATCCTCTCCTCACCAGAGGGTTCGGATTTTGCTTCGCAAAACAAGGAGGATATATGTATAACAAAGTTGAAACAAATATGAACTTCGTTGACAGGGAAAAACAGACAGAGAAGTTCTGGGAAGATCATGACATTTTCAAAAAATCAATGGAACAGCGCAAACAGGGAGAGACCTACACATTCTATGACGGACCTCCGACTGCAAACGGAAAACCACATATCGGACACGTATTAACACGTGTTATCAAAGATATGATCCCAAGATACCAGACTATGAAGGGAAAATATGTTCCGCGTAAAGCCGGATGGGATACACACGGACTCCCGGTTGAGTTAGAGGTAGAGAAGATGCTCGGCTTAAACGGAAAAGAGCAGATCGAAGAGTATGGTATGGAACCTTTCATCAAAAAATGTAAGGAATCTGTATGGAAATATAAGGGAATGTGGGAAGATTTCTCTGGAACCGTTGGTTTCTGGGCAGATATGGAAAACCCATATGTCACTTATGATGACAATTTCATCGAATCCGAATGGTGGGCATTAAAACAGATCTGGGATAAAAAATTATTATACAAAGGCTTTAAGATCGTTCCTTACTGCCCACGCTGTGGCACACCGCTTTCTTCGCAGGAAGTTGCGCAGGGATATAAGACAGTCAAAGAGCGTTCCGCAGTGGTACGTTTCAAAGTTGTCGGTGAGGATGCATATTTCCTTGCATGGACCACAACTCCTTGGACACTTCCTTCTAACGTGGCACTCTGTGTGAACCCGGATGAGACTTACTGCAAAGTAAAAGCAGCAGACGGATACACCTACTACATGGCAGAGGAACTTCTTGACAAAGTGTTAGGAAAGCTTGGTAATGAAGAGGAAGGTGTCAAAGCATACGAAGTATTAGAGACCTATAAAGGAAAAGATTTAGAATACAAAGAGTATGAACCTTTATATGCATGTGCAGCAGAATGTGCAGAGAAACAGCATAAAAAAGGACACTTTGTTACCTGTGACACTTATGTAACAATGTCAGATGGTACCGGTATCGTTCATATTGCTCCTGCATTCGGTGAAGATGATGCGAATGTCGGACGTAAGTACGATCTTCCGTTTGTACAGTTTGTAAACGGAAAAGGTGAGATGACAGAAGAAACACCTTATGCCGGATTATTTGTCAAAAAAGCAGATCCGGAAGTATTAAAAGACTTAGATGCACAGGGTAAATTATTTGACGCTCCAAAATTCGAGCATGATTATCCACACTGCTGGAGATGTGACACACCACTGATCTACTATGCAAGAGAGTCATGGTTTATCAAGATGACAGCGGTAAAAGATGACCTGATCCGCAACAACAATACTGTAAACTGGATTCCGGAATCTATCGGTAAGGGACGTTTTGGTGACTGGCTTGAGAACATTCAGGACTGGGGAATCTCACGTAACCGTTACTGGGGAACTCCGCTTAATGTATGGGAATGTGAAGGCTGCGGACATCAGGAGTCGATCGGAAGCCGCGCAGAGTTAGCAGAGAGAAGCGGTAACCCGGATGATGCAAAAGTAGAATTACACAGACCTTATATCGATGCAGTGACTTTCAAATGTCCTGACTGTGGCAAGACCATGCACAGAGTACCGGAAGTGATCGACTGCTGGTTCGACTCAGGAGCAATGCCATTTGCACAGCATCATTATCCATTTGAAAATCAGGATCTGTTCAAACAGCAGTTCCCTGCACAGTTTATTTCAGAGGCTGTTGACCAGACACGAGGCTGGTTCTACTCCTTAATGGCAGAATCTACCTTACTGTTTAACAAAGCGCCTTATGAGAACGTTATTGTTTTAGGACACGTACAGGATGAGAACGGACAGAAGATGTCAAAATCCAAAGGAAATGCAGTTGATCCGTTTGACGCATTAGAGACATACGGAGCAGATGCGATCCGCTGGTATTTCTATATCAACAGCGCACCATGGCTTCCAAACCGTTTCCATGGAAAAGCAGTGCAGGAAGGACAGCGTAAGTTCTTAAGCACCTTATGGAACACTTATGCATTCTTCGTATTATATGCAAATATCGACGAGTTTGACGCAACAAAATACAAACTCGAATATGATAAATTATCCGTTATGGATAAATGGTTACTGTCCAAATTAAATTCAGTGATCGGTGCAGTGGATGACAACCTTGGCAGTTACAAGATCCCGGAAGCTGCAAGAGCATTAGATGAATTTGTGGACGATATGAGTAACTGGTATGTAAGACGTTCCCGTGAACGTTTCTGGGCAAAAGGAATGGAGCAGGATAAGATCAATGCTTACATGACACTGTACACAGCTCTGGTAGAGATCTGTAAATGTGCAGCACCAATGATCCCGTTCATGACAGAGGAAATCTATCAGAACCTTGTATGCAGCATTGATAAAAATGCGCCGGAAAGTATCCATTTATGTGACTTCCCAGCCGTAAATGGAGCATACATTGACAAAGAGTTAGAGAAGAACATGGATGAGGTATTAAAGATCGTTGTTATGGGTCGTGCATGCCGTAATGCAGCAAACATCAAAAACCGTCAGCCAATCGGAACTATGTTTGTAAAAGCACCATTTGAACTTTCTGAGTACTTTAAAGAGATTATTGAAGACGAACTGAATGTGAAGAAAGTTTCCTTTACCGATGACGTAAGCTCCTACACAAGCTATACGTTCAAACCACAGCTTCGTACTGTAGGACCAAAATACGGAAAATATTTAGGTCAGATCCAGAAAGCCTTAGCAGAGCTTGATGGAAATGCTGCCATGGCAGAGTTAAAGGAAAATGGATTTATCACTTTAAAAGAGGTCAGTGATGATATAAAATTAGCAGAGGAAGATCTGCTTGTCACAATGACACAGATGGAAGGTTATGTAACGGAGGGTGACAATACAGTAACCGTTGTTCTTGATACCAACTTAACACCTGAGTTAGTCGAAGAGGGATTTGTCCGTGAGATCATCAGTAAGATTCAGACCATGAGAAAGGAAGCAGGATTCGAAGTAATGGATAAGATCGTTATTTCTTATCAGACAGACGACAAAGTGGCTGCCATCTTTAATAAATATGGTGATACTGTCAAGGCAGATGTACTCGGACTTGATATTGTAGCTGGCAGTGTAGATGGATACCAGAAAGAATGGAATATTAATGGGGAAACCGTTCTTTTGGGTGTAAAAAAAGGAGAAAACTAAATGTCTAAAACAGCAGCAGTCTTCAACAAGAAAAAGTTTATCGAAGAGGTGACAGAGACAGTCCGTCATATGTACCGCAAACAGTTAAAAGAAGCAAGCCAGCAGGAAATTTTTCAGGCAGTCTCATATGTGGTAAAAGATGTGATCATTGATGACTGGCTGGCAACCCAGCAGGCATTTGACGATCAGGATCCGAAGATTGTCTATTATATGTCAATGGAATTTCTGATGGGCCGTGCCCTTGGAAATAACCTGATCAATTTAAAAGCTTACAAAGAAGTAAAAGAAGCACTGGAAGAAATCGGTCTGAATCTTGATGTGATCGAAGATCAGGAGCCGGACCCGGCACTTGGTAACGGTGGTCTTGGACGTCTTGCAGCATGCTTTATGGAATCACTGGCAACACTTGGATACGCAGCTTACGGCTGCGGTATCCGTTACCGTTACGGTATGTTCAAACAGCAGATTTCCGATGGATTTCAGGTAGAAGTACCGGATAACTGGCTGAAAAATGGTTATCCATTCGAACTTCGCAGACCGGAATATTCTTATGAGATTAAGTTTGGTGGCTATGTCCGCACAGAAGATATGGGAAATGGCAATACGAAGTTTGTTCACGAAGGATATCAGTCAGTTATGGCTATCCCATATGATATGCCGATCGTAGGTTATAACAATCATATGGTCAATACACTGATGATCTGGGATGCAGAGCCGAAGGAAGGCTTCCAGTTAGACTCTTTTGACAAGGGAGATTACAACAAGGCAGTAGAGCAGGAAAACCTTGCACGTAACCTTGTAGAAGTGCTTTATCCGAATGACAATCATATCCAGGGAAAAGAGCTTCGTTTAAAACAGCAGTATTTCTTCGTATCTGCAAGTTTGCAGCGTGCAATTGCGAGATTTAAGAAACATCACGACGATATCCATATGCTGCCAGAGAAAGCTGTTTTCCAGATGAACGATACACATCCGACGGTTGCAGTCGCAGAGTTAATGCGTATTTTAGTAGATGAGGAAGGCTTAGGCTGGGATGAAGCATGGGATATCACAACACATTGTGTTGCATATACAAACCATACTATTATGGCAGAGGCATTGGAAAAATGGCCGATCGAGATTTTCCAGAGATTGCTGCCACGTGTTTACCAGATCGTAGAGGAGATCAACCGCCGTTTCATTTTACAGATTCAGGAGCAGTATCCGGGCAACAACGATAAGATTGCGAAAATGGCAATTCTATATGATGGTCAGGTAAAAATGGCGCATCTTGCGATCGTTGCAGGTTATTCTGTCAACGGTGTTGCCAGACTGCACACAGAGATTTTGAAAAAAGAGCAGTTAAAAGATTTCTATGAGATGATGCCGCAGAAGTTCAATAACAAAACCAATGGTATCACACAGAGACGTTTCTTAGCACATGCGAACCCGCTTCTGGCTGACTGGGTGACAGCACATGTGGGAGAAGGATGGATCACCGACCTTTCCCAGATCAGGAAACTTGCGCCTTATGCAGATGATAAAAAAGCACAGCAGGAGTTTCTGAAGATCAAACACCAGAATAAAGTGCGCCTTGCAAAATATATCAAAGAGCACAATGGAATTGATGTAGATCCGGATTCCATCTTTGACGTACAGGTAAAACGTCTTCATGAGTACAAACGTCAGCTGTTGAATATCCTTCATGTTATGTATCTCTATAATGAGATCAAAGAGCATCCGGATATGGAATTTGTTCCAAGAACATTCATTTTTGGCGCAAAGGCAGCAGCCGGTTATAAAAATGCAAAACTTACCATTAAACTGATCAACAGCGTTGCAGAAGTGATCAACAATGATAAGAGTATCAATAATAAGATCAAAGTGGTATTTATCGAGGACTACAAAGTTTCCAATGCAGAGTGGATCTTTGCAGCAGCAGATGTCAGCGAGCAGATCTCAACTGCAAGTAAAGAGGCATCCGGTACCGGTAATATGAAGTTCATGTTAAACGGCGCCCTGACACTTGGAACGATGGACGGTGCAAATGTTGAGATGTACGAGGAAGTCGGACCGGATAATATGTTTATTTTCGGTATGAGCTCTGACGAAGTGATCGCACATGAGCATAACCGTGATTATGATCCGATGCAGATTTTCAACACGGATCAGGATATCCGCAAAGTTCTGACACAGTTAGTGAACGGATTCTACTCACCGAACGACTCCGAACTTTTCCGTGACCTGTACAATTCACTGCTGAATACACACAGCACACAGTATGCGGATACTTACTTCATTCTTGCAGACTTCCGTTCTTATGCAGAAGCGCAGAAGAAGATCATGGAGTATTACAAGAACAAGAGCGCCTGGGCAAAGAGCGCTATCTTAAACACTGCACATTCCGGAAAGTTCTCATCTGACAGAACGATTCAGGAATATGTGGATGATATCTGGCATTTACCGAAAGTGAAGGTTGATGTGGAATAAACAATAGATGTTTTAATCAGAAGGCAGTTCTGTGATAGATATATAGTCATTGCTTTGGAAACGTATCTATCATGGGACTGCATTTTTGAAATATGAAAAATTTTCGGAAATCTGATTAGAAAGGCACTGGATAAATATGAAAAACGAAACTTTTTTAGACAGTATTAAATGTGCTATAAAAGGGATGAAGTATGCTTTTAAAACAGAAAAAAACTTTAAATACTATTTCTTTATTGCTTTATTTTTTCTGATTTTAAATATTTTGTTAAAATCAACAAAACTAGATTATGCTTTATATGTGATCGTAACGAGTGGTGTTTTGATGGCTGAATTAGCGAATACGGCAATTGAGCATGTTGCGAATGCATTATCGAGAGAATACAATGAGGAGATTCGATTGGCAAAAGATATTGGTTCCGGTATTGTGTTAATGCAGGGATTTGCTTTTTTCCTCGTAGAGAGCATTGTTTTTATCACTAAATTAATATAAACAGGAGAAGAACGATCCGGCAGGAAATCAATCGGAGAGATGTTGGATTTTAATGAAAAATATATGATAGTTTTAGATATGTATTTAACGATGTTATCTGTTATATTGGGTGGTGTATTAAATATGCTTTTTATAAAAACAGATTTTTATAAAAAGCATAGATACCCGATTGACCGAAATAGAAAATTAAAAGACGGAAAAAGAGTATTTGGCGATAACAAAACATGGATAGGTTTTGGATCCATGATTGTCTGTTGTATGATATCGCAGGTATTAATCGGATTCATATGTAATGTTTTTCATATCAATAGTCATAATCAAATTTATAATTTTTATGAAAATAAATTTATTTTTAATGTTTTGATGGGATTTCTATTTGGTTTTACATATATGCTGTTTGAGTTGCCAAATTCATTTGTAAAAAGAAGATTAGATATTGCATGTGGTAAAACAAATACAAATATAATTGGAAAGCTGTTTTTTGTGATAGATCAGATTGATTCCCTTATTGGAGTAATGCTGATCTTAGTGATATTTGCCAAAATATCATGGAAACAATATTTTGTGTATATTTTTATTGGTGGATTTACGCATATCATGGTAAACTTATTTTTATATAAGATCAAAGTCAGGAGAAATGTATGAAACAGGAAAAGAAGTTATTCATTGGATGTTTCAATAAATCAGTTATTTTAACATATATAGGTGTTGTTTTTGCACTTACAGGCATTTTTACATTAGTGGAGTTTCAGGAAAATGAGTTAATAGAACGAATGAATTTTGTAATGTTCTGTCTGATCATTTCTGGCTTGTGCGATTTATTTGATGGTTTTATCGCAAGAAAATGTAAAAGGAATGAGATACAAAAGGCTTTTGGAATCCAGATTGATACGTTATGTGATATTATTTCATTTGTCATATTTCCATCAATTATTTTATATAGAATGTCAACGCAATATCGTTCTGAGATTATATTTATTGTATCTATAGTTATGATTGTTTTATATGTTTTGTGTGGAATAACCAGACTGGCGTGGTTTAACATATTAGCAAATAATGAATGTAAAACAACTTATTATCAAGGTGTGCCAGTTACCTATATTTCATTTGTTATTCCAGTTTTTTATGTGATAATTCAAAGGATTCCATTCCTGCTGCGCAATGCAGGTTATATATTTGCAGTTATTTATGGTATTATGGCATTTTTATTTGTTGCAAATTGGAAAAATAAAAAACCATCAGGAAAATGGTATGTATTTTTTTCAATTGTTGCGATTGTTACATTTGTCTTACTTTTCATTTAATGGTAATTATGGCTAAAATTTATAATAGAGACAGTAAAAAGCTAGTAGAAGAAAAGGAATATAAAGAGGGAATCTTAGTTTTTTTATATCAAACGGTTATCGGAAGAATTTTATTAAAGCTAGTGATTGCCAGACCTTGGTTTAGTAATCTCAGAGCAAAATATCAGAGGAGTCCTAAATCGAAAAAAGATATATTGCCTTTTGTGAAAGAATATCATGTTGATATGTCAGATTATAATATGGATTCCTTTGAGAGTTTTAATGATTTTTTTATCAGAAAAAGAACTTATAAAACGACAACTCAGCCAAATGAACTGATGGCGATTGCAGATAGTAAATTATCTGTTTATAAAATAGATGAAACATTGAAGTTGAAGATCAAAAATTCTATTTATGAATTAAACGATATTATTCAGAAAAAGGAAATCGCAGATTTATATAAAAATGGATATGCATTTGTGTTCCGATTAGCTGTTAACGACTATCATCGGTATGTATTTTTTGATGATGGTGAATTAGTTTCATCTGAATATATCAGAGGCGAATTGCACACCGTAAGATCTATTTCTGATCAATACAAAGTGTATGCCAGAAACAGCAGAGTTGTGAATGTTATGGATTCAAAATCTTTTGGCATTATTACGCAGGTCGAAATAGGTGCGTTGCTTGTGGGAAGAATAAAGAATTATAATATGCAAGTGTTTAGTCGTTTGGAGGAAAAAGGTTATTTTGAATATGGAGGTTCTACTATTGTAATGTTTTTCCCACCCAATATCATGATTGATGAAGATATATTGAGACAATCTCAGGCAGGATATGAAACTCAGGTTTTTATTGGTGATAAAATAGGACAAAGAAAGGAATAGAGACTAATGATAGCTGCATTAAAAAGGTTAAATATTTATCAAAAAGAAATGTATCCAATTATTCCAAGATTATTATTAGGATATTTAGTGTTTGGTGAAATTTATTTTATTATTCTGTTAAATCATGGAATAACAGATATAAAGCTGGGAATACCGGAAATTGTTTGCGGATTTACTGTATTTAGTTTTCTGTTCTGGCTTAGGATTGCAGATGATTTTAAGGATTATGAACTTGATTGCAGGCTTTTTAAAGAACGACCACTGCCTTCGGGGAGAGTTACCAAAAGAGACTTAGGCATATTTATAACTATTTTAATAGCTATTACGCTTATTTTAAATTTTATTTTTATGAATAATTTTTTGTTCTGTGTTTTATTATATACCTACGGCTCCTTCATGGCGGTATGGTTTTTCCAAAAACACAAAATTGCCAAATCATTACCGCTGGCATTAGTTACGCATAATCCAGTTCAGATATTTATTAATCTTTATATCGTTTCATTTACAATTACAAAATATAACTTACCATTTTTGAACCTTACAAATGTATTAGCATTACTGACATTGTATTTTCCTGCTTTGATCTGGGAAGTTTCAAGAAAAATAAAAGCTCCTGAAGATGAAACGGAATATGTGACATACAGCAAACTGTTTGGTTACAAAAAAGCAATTAACTTTGTATTTATTGTTACGTGGATGGATATTTTTACGAATTTTGCTTTAGTTTGGAATTTAAGTAAATGGTCTGTGATTGCTTTATTAATAAATGTTTTATGGTGTAGCTGGAAATTTATCGAATTTAAAAAGGATCCGACGAGATATAAAATTGTAACGAAAGTAGAAACTTATACTTATATTCAGGAATCGTTGATGATTTTAACGATTATCTTCTACCTTTTTACGCATAGATAAGCTTGGAGAAAATAAATGAAGCACAAAAATCTGGAAATTCTGAGAGAACATCACATAAATGTTCCTGACTTTATTGTTGTTGATCGGAAAGAAGAATTAGATCTGAGTTTTTCCAAAGAGGAATTATTTGCAATTCGTTCATCTTTTGAGGTGGAAGATGATGATGAGAGCAGCTTTGCAGGACAATTTGAAACTTTTTTAAATGTTGAAAGAAAGAATGTTTTTTCTTATGTTGACAAAGTAAAAGAGAGTTATAAAAAACTGAATATTACAAACACAGCATCGAAAGTAATTGTGCAGGAAATGATACAATCTGATTATTCAGGTGTTATTTTTACTGCAAATCCAACGGGAATTTTAAATGAGATGGTTATTGTAGCCGGAGAAGGACTGGGATGTAATATAGTTGAGGATAAAATTGCTGCAACAACTTATTACTATAACGTGGATGATAAAAATTATTATTTCGAGAATGAAACGATATTAAGTCAAACTATTTTAAATGATTTAATAAAAGCTGCTGTTAAAATCAAAGAGATTTTTCAGAAAGATATGGATATTGAATATGCAGTCAAAGATGACAATATTTATATTTTGCAGGCAAGACCAATTACCACTTTAAAATACAGTAAAACAATTATATTAGATAATAGCAATATTGTTGAAAGTTATCCGGGAATTTCACTGCCGCTGACACAGAGTTTTGCAAAGCAGGTATATGCGGATGTCTTTAAACACTGTATTTATCATTTATCTCAAAAAGATAAAAATTTAGTAAACAGTATGTCAGATCATTTAGATAACATGCTGGCATGCACAAATGGAAGAATTTATTACAATATTAATAATTGGTATCTGATTATCAAGCTATTACCATGTTCGGAAAAGTTAATCAAAATCTGGCAGGAAATGCTTGGAGTGGAGAACAAATATGTAAATGATGAAAAGATGCCAGTTACACTTTTAACGAAAATAAAGATTGTGATTTCTTTTTTGTATTATTTACAATCAACCCCTAAGTCTATGAAAAAACTGAATAGAAAATTTGAAGATGATTTTATGATTTTCAAAAAGCAGGTTAAAGCTCAAAATTCGATTACGGATTTGTTGGCTACATACAGAGCAATAGAAAAAGCTATTTCCAGCGACTGGTATATTACGTTGATCAATGACATGTATACTTTTATATATACGGGGCTTTTGTCAAAAAAAGAGAAAGAAAAATTAAATGATATTAAGAATCTGGAAAGCATGAAACCGGTAGTCGCTCTAAATACGTTGATTCGTGTTTATAAAGAAGAAAAGAAATCGAACCGGTTCCATCAGTTATTTCAGAAATATATCGAATTATATGGTGACAGGTGTCTTGGCGAATTAAAACTGGAAACGCAGACCTATAGAGTGAATCCGGATTTATTATTAGAATATATTCAAACTCATGATGAGACATGTCTGGATCAATCAAGTACAGATATTAAAGTAAATAGAAAATTAAAGAAAGCCAAACTTGGCATTTATAACAGAGAAATATCAAGGTTAAACAGGACACGGATTTTTGGGTTGGCAAGAAGTATTTTCCTGAAAATAGGAGAAATTTTGGTTAAGGAAGAAAGGATAGAAAAAAGAGAAGATATTTTTTATCTGTTTCTGGAGGAAATCAACGAAAAAGATTGTTATAATGAATTGGTAAACAAGCGAAAAATTCAATATAAGAAAAATGAAACCATTCCAGCATATAGCAGGCTCGTCTATGCAGATCAAATAGTTGAAAAACATTTTGAAAATATAAATATGCTGAACAATCATGAGAATTTATTTGGCACAGGATCTTCATTGGGGATTGTGGAAGGGGAAGTGGTTGTTGTAAAAGATGCAGATTCCAATATAGACGTCAAAAATAAAATCATAGTTGCGGAATCAACGGATCCGGGATGGGTATTTCTGATAAAGGATGCAAAAGGGATTATTGTGGAGAGAGGCTCTATTTTAAGCCACACAGCCATTATTACAAGGGAACTGAAGAAACCTTCCATTGTGAATGTTAAGAATGCAACAAGTCTGTTAAAAAATGGAGATTATGTGCAGGTAGATGCATATAAGGGAATTGTAAGAAGAATAGATGGAGCATAGTAAATGGAAAATTGTATGAATTATGAAGTGATTTATGGAAAAAATCAATCTGTATATACTGATTTTTTAGCATTACCATGTAAATTATACCAGAAGAACGATCTGACACAGGATTATGATACAGAATATAAATTATTATCTGAAAATCATATATTAAGCAAATATTTTAAGTGTACGCCTTTTGTAGTCATTGATAAAAATGCACAAATACCTGTTGCACGATGTATGTTGACTTATTATCCAGAGGATGATGTTGCATATTTTGGATTTTTTGAAAGTGTAGATGATCAGAAAATCGTAGATTTATTGTTAGATACTATTTCAGAAAAGGCTAAAAAAGATGGAAAAGTGAAACTTGAGGGACCTGTCGATGCCTCTTTTTGGATAAAATACAGATTAAAAATGAATTTGTTTGACAAAATTCCTTATACGGGAGAACCTTATAATAAAGATTATTATTATCAATTACTCACTAATTATGGTTTTATAGTCCAAAATCATTATACATCCAATATTTATCCAGTTATAGATGCAGGTTATCATAATCAGAAATTTCAGAAGCGTTATGAACAATTTAGGGACAACGGATATGAAATAAAAAGTCCTGACAAGAAGAATTATCAATCTATCATGGAAAAGGTATATGAACTGATCATGGATTTATATAGTGATTTTCCAGCTTTTAAGTATATTGAAAAAGACGATTTTATGAAACTTTTTAGTTCCTATAAATATATATTAGATTTTGATATGGTTAAAATTGCTTTTTATAAAGAAAAAATTGTTGGATTTTTTATAAGTGTTCCCAATTACAAAAATTTGCCTTATAAATTAAATGTCAGAAATTTTTTTAAAATCCTTCAAATAAAGCACAAACCAGATGAATATGTGATGCTTTATGTGGGGGTAGACAGAAAGCATGTAGGATTGGGAAATGCGATGTCTAATATTATTACGATGGAACTAAAGAAAAAACAGGTTCCAAGTATAGGTGCACTGGTAAGGGATGGAAAAATTACGCAGAGTTACGCAAGTGAATTAATTCAGGATCGATATGAATATGTATTATTGGAAAAGGAACTGTAATAAATGGAGAGACAGCTATGGCAGAATTTATAAAATTACCTGTTGGAATTGAAAATTTTGAAAAAATCTGCAGAGATGGCTTTTACTATGTGGATAAAACCGGTCTGATCGAGCAGCTTTTAAATAACTGGGGAGAGGTCAACCTGTTCACACGCCCACGTCGGTTTGGTAAGACCTTGAATATGAGCATGCTTAAATGTTTTTTGAAATCGGTGCGGATCAGTCGCTGTTTGAAGGATTATATATTTCTAAGAATAAGGCTTTATGTGATGCATATATGGGAAAGTATCCGGTCATATCAATCAGTTTAAAAGGGGTAAATGCAGACAGTTACGAGAATGCACGCAGCCTGCTGAAACGGATTGTAATGGAAGAAGCGAAAATGCACCGGATTATCATGAGTGGAAACAGGTTAGATGACATAGACAAGGCAGAATATATGTCACTTGTTACAGGAGAAATGGGCGAGGACACGCTTGTATACAGTCTGAAAACGCTGACTGCATTACTGGAAAAGTATTATGAGAAAAAAGTGATTGTACTCATTGATGAGTATGATGTGCCTCTTGCCAAGGCAAACGAGAATGGTTACTATGACCAGATGGTTTTACTTGTCAGAAATTTATTTGAAAATGTGTTAAAGACAAACAGCAGTTTAAAATTTGCAGTCTTAACAGGCTGTCTGCGTGTGGCAAAGGAAAGCATTTTTACAGGACTGAACAATTTTAAGACTAATTCAATCCTTGATGAGGAGTATGATGAGACGTTTGGATTTGTCGATGATGAAGTGAAAGAAATGCTTCATTATTACGGTCAGGATACACATTATGAGACGGTAAAAGAGTGGTATGACGGATACCGCTTTGGAAATGCAGATGTTTATTGTCCGTGGGATGTCATTAATATTGCGATGCACATAGAAGGAATCCGATGCTTCCACCGGAGAATTATTGGACTAACACCAGTGGAAACGATGTGCTGAAACATTTTATAGAAAGTGCAGGAGCCGCAAAGGGGCTGGCAAAAACAGACTTAGAGAGACTTGTAAATGGTGAAATCGTAGAAAAAGATATACGTGAGGATCTGACTTATAATGAACTGTATGCATCCATGGATAACCTCTGGAGTACACTTTTCATGACGGGATATCTTACACATAAAGGCAGAGTTGATACAAAAAGATACAGACTTGCAGTGCCAAACAGGGAAATACGGAACATCATGATCTTGAAGCTGTTTGCAGGGATGCACTAAAACAGATGATAGATAAGCGATATACAGAATATTTTGAACAGCAGGGCATAAAGAAAATTCTGAAATATGGAATTGCCTGCAGAGTCAAGGAATGTAAGGTTATGTTAGGAGAAAACTAATTTCAAGAAAGATGTAACATGTAAAAATGTTGCATCTTTCTTTTTTATTGTTGCAGTCTGCAGTCAATTGGTTGCAATGTAAAAACGAACATGATAATGTGATAGTAACAGAAAACGGAAGATGCGCAGAAGCGCAAAACAAGGAGCAAAACAAGGAGGCTAAATCCTCTCCTCACAAGAGTTCGGATTTTGCTTCGCAAAACAAGGAGGATATTATGATCTGGGAAGATGTATTAGCAAAATTTAAAGAGTTATTCGGGGATGAGGGCGAAATCGGTGTTTATTTTGCACCGGGACGTGTGAATATGATCGGTGAGCACACCGATTACAATGGAGGACATGTGTTCCCATGTGCACTCACGATTGGTACTTATGGTGTGGCAAGAAAAAGAGATGATAAGAAACTTCGTTTCTATTCCATGAATTTTGAGCAGCTCGGTGTGATCGAATCTTCTGTGGAAGGATTAAAACCGGAAAAAGAAGCTGACTGGACGAACTATCCAAAGGGAGTTATGTGGGCGTTTGGCGAGAAGGGAATGAAAGTAGAGCAGGGTATGGATCTTGTTTTATTTGGAAATATTCCAAACGGTTCCGGACTTTCTTCTTCTGCATCAGTTGAAGTTCTGACCGGATATATTTTAAAAGATATGTTTGGATTCGACGTGACAAATCAGGATCTTGCGCTGATCGGACAGTTCTCTGAAAATAAATTCAACGGCGTAAACTGTGGTATCATGGATCAGTTTGCGATTGCAATGGGAAAAGCAGGTCATGCGATTTTCCTTGATACAGCAACTTTAAAATATGAGTATGCACCGATCAAGCTGGAAAATGCAAAGATCGTGATCTCCTGCAGCAACAAAAAACGTGGACTTGGAGATTCCAAATACAATGAGAGAAGAAGTGAGTGCGAGACTGCACTGGCAGAACTCCAGAAAGTTGTTAAAATTGATTCCCTTGGTGATCTCACAGAGGAACAGTTTGAGCAGTACAAAGATGCGATCAAGGATCCTGTCAGAGTAAAACGCGCAAAACATGCTGTATATGAGAACCAGAGAACCATCAAGGCAGTGGAGGCATTGAAGAATAATGATGTTACTCTGTTTGGCGAGTTGATGAACGCCTCCCATGTTTCCCTTCGTGATGATTATGAAGTAACCGGTATCGAGCTTGACACATTGGTGGAAGAAGCATGGAAAGTAGACGGAGTGATCGGTTCCCGCATGACAGGTGCAGGATTCGGCGGATGTACCGTCAGCATTGTAAAAGATGAGGCAGTCGATTCCTTTATCGAAAAAGTGGGTGTGGCTTACAAAGATAAGATTGGTTACGCTGCTGATTTCTATGTAGTTGAAATCGGTGACGGTCCAGTAAAATTGGCTTAGTAATTTTTTGTAATTGCGAAACGCTAAAAAAATTAAATTAAATTTTGAACAATTTTTGAAAGAATAGGAGTGTTTCGCAAAGGCATATTAATATTTGGGATAAAGAGGATAACACAATGATTCAGGAAAGAATTTTAGAGTTAACAGAATACGGTCTTGTAACTGGTTTAGTTGAGCCGGAAGACAGGAGATATACCATTAACCGCCTGTTAGAACTTTTTCATCTGGATGAATTAGATGATGAAGTGGAAGCAGCCTATGCAAAGAGAACTCCGATGACGCAGGAGAGTGCAGAGGCAGCATTGGAAGATATCTTAAATGAGATGCTTGATTATGCGGCAGAAGATGGACTGATGCCGGAAAATACAATTACTTACAGAGATTTATTTGATACGAAGATCATGAGCATACTTGTGCCAAGACCAAGCGAAGTGATCAAAAAGTTTCAGGCATTATATGAGATCAGCCCGAAAGAAGCAACGGATTATTTTTACAAATTAAGCAGAGATACAAACTACATCCGTAGATACCGTATCAAAAAAGACCAGAAATGGACCGCAGATACCGAGTTTGGAACATTGGATATCACCATCAACCTCTCCAAACCGGAAAAAGATCCGAAGGCGATCGCAGCAGCCAAGCTTGCAAAACAGAGCGGTTATCCAAAATGCCTTCTGTGCAAAGAAAACGAGGGATATGCAGGACGTGTGAACCATCCGGCAAGACAGAACCACAGAATCATTCCGGTAACGATCAATCACAGTGACTGGTTTTTCCAGTATTCACCATACGTTTACTACAATGAGCACTGCATCGTTTTTAACGCAGAGCATACACCAATGAAGATTGAAAAAGCAACCTTCGGAAAGCTGTTGGATTTCGTAGAGCAGTTCCCACATTATTTTGTTGGCTCTAATGCAGATCTTCCAATCGTCGGAGGTTCCATTTTAAGCCATGATCATTTCCAGGGTGGTCATTACGAGTTTGCAATGGCAAAAGCACCGGTGGAAAAAGAGCTGGCCTTCAAGGGATTTGAGGATGTGAAAGCCGGAATTGTAAAATGGCCAATGTCCGTGATCCGTATCAGTGCACCACAGAAGGAGCGCCTGATCGAGCTTGCAGATAAGATTTTGCTTGCATGGAGAGGTTATACAGATGAGGATGCATTTATTTTTGCAGAGACAGAGGGAGAACCACACAACACGATCACTCCTATCGCAAGAAAACGTGGCAATGATTATGAGTTAGATCTTGTACTCCGCAACAACATCACAACAGAGGAGCACCCATTAGGTGTTTATCATCCACATGCAAAACTGCACCATATCAAGAAAGAAAACATTGGTCTGATCGAGGTTATGGGACTTGCAGTGCTTCCGGCAAGATTAAAAGATGAGATGGCTGCATTAGAACAGGCGATTTTAGACGGCGCAGAAATCCGTGAGGATGAAGTTTTGGCAAAACACGCTGACTGGGTAGAGGAATTCCTTCCAAAATACGGATTCACAGCAGGAAGCGGTTTAGAGGGTGAGATCACACCGGAAAAATTACATGAGATCATCCAGACCGAGATTGGTCTTGTGTTCAAAGAAGTTTTATTAGACGCAGGTGTTTACAAATGCACAGAGGAAGGCAGAAAAGCGTTCCAGAAATTTGTAGATACCGTCAATGCATAAGAAAATACAGGGGAGTATTTTTGAATAAAAGAAGAAACTGTCCAGGCATGATCCGTGAGGAGATTGTCTTGCGGCAGTTTCTTTTTTTCTCTATTTACTTTCACACATTATTGTTGTAAAGTATAAGGAGAAAGTTGTTGACGGATATTGTGTATGAAACAAAACTTTGACTGTATAAGGTACATAAATGACGACGTTGACAGAATAAGTGAGGAACAGATATGATTTCAAAAAAAATACAGAAAGCATTGCAGGGAAGTTCAGCGATCCGCGCAATGTTCGTAGAAGGAAATGAATTAGCTGCAAAAGTAGGACGGGAGAATGTGTATGATTTTTCATTGGGAAATCCTGCAACACCGGCACCGGCAGCATTGAATGAAGCAATCAAAGAACTGGTGGACGAGACAGATCCACTCGTGTTACACGGATACATGGATAATGCAGGTTACCCGGATGTCAGACAGGCAATTGCCGAGAATCTGAACAAGCGTTTCGGAACTGCTTTTGATTCCCACAATGTTATTATGACAGTGGGAGCTGCAGGAGGCCTGAACATTATTTTTAAGACCATTTTAGATCCGGGAGACGAGGTTATCGTGTTTGCTCCATTCTTTGGGGAGTATAAGAGTTATGCGGCTAATTTTGATGCAGAGGTGGTTGCAGTGGCACCGGATTTTGAGACATTCCAGCCAGACCTTGTGGCATTTGAAAATGCGATCAATGAAAAGACCAAGGCTGTCATTGTGAACACCCCAAACAACCCGACCGGAGTAATCTACCATGAAGAAACAATGAAAAAAATGGCAAAGATCATGGAGAAGAAGGAAAAAGAGATTGGACATGAGATCTATCTGGTTTCCGACGAACCTTACCGTGAACTTGTCTATGACGGAAATAAAGAAGATTTCCTGACAAAATATTATAAAAATACAATTGTAGGTTATTCTTTCAGTAAATCACTTTCACTTCCGGGAGAGCGTATCGGATATGTGGTTGTACCGAATGAAGTAGAAAATGCCGATCAGGTCATCGACGGCATTGTGGTATCAAACCGTACCCTTGGATTTGTCAATGCGCCGTCTCTTTTGCAGAAAGCGGTTGCAAGATGTCTCGATGAGAAGACGAATCTTGCATTTTATGATGAAAACAGAAAGATGTTATATGAAGGATTGCAGAGGCTTGGTTTCCACTGCATCAAGCCGGAAGGGGCATTTTACATGTGGGTAAAATCTCCGGAGGCAGACGAAGAAAAATTTGTTGCAGCAGGCAAAAAATACAATATCATCATGGTAAAGGGAAGTGCCTTTGGATGCGCCGGTTATGTGAGACTTGCGTACTGTGTTTCCCATGAGACAGTGAAAAATGCCCTGATTGCATTTGAAAAACTGGCAAAAGATTACGAACTGTATACAGAATAGATTGAAAAGTGAGCAGATCGTAGTGGATTTGTGAATCATATCAGAAATGAATGGGAAGCATTACTGAGAATTGAGAAAGTGGAGAGAAAAGTTTATGAGCAACTGGGAAGAATATGTAAGGACAGTGGAGCCTTATGTTCCGGGAGAACAGCCGGACAAGCCTGACATGATCAAATTGAATACCAACGAAAATCCATATCCGCCCGCACCGGGAGTGGTAGAGGCTTTGAAAAATTTTGATACGGATAAGCTGCGGCTTTACCCGGAGCCGACCTGTAAAGTGTTAGTGGATGCGATTGCGGATTACTATGGAATCAAAAGCAGTCAGGTGTTTACCGGGGTTGGATCGGATGATGTGCTGGCAATGGTATTTATGACATTTTTTAACAGTAAAAAGCCAATCCTGTTTCCGGATATCACCTATTCTTTTTATGATGTGTGGGCGAACATGCTTCGGATTCCGTTTGAGACAAAACCGTTGGATGATGATTTCCAGATCAGAAAAGAAGATTACTACGGTGAAAATGGCGGTGTCGTTTTCCCGAATCCAAATGCACCGACCGGAAATCTGATGCCGCTCTCCGAGATTGAGGATATCATTGCGCACAATCGGGATGTGATCGTCGTTGTAGACGAGGCGTATATTGATTTTGGCGGAGAGTCTGCGCTGCCTTTGATCGAAAAATACGACAATCTTCTTGTGGTACAGACTTTTTCAAAGTCGCGTTCACTAGCTGGCATGCGGATTGGTTTTGCCATGGGAAATGAAAAACTGATCAAGTATATCAATGATGTAAAATATTCCTTTAACTCCTACACACTCAATCAGACAACACTTGCTCTTGGGGTCGAGGCAATCAAAGACCGGGCTTATTTTGAGGAAACCTGCGCAAAAGTGATTGCGACAAGAGAGTGGACCAAGAAGGAATTGAAAAAGCTTGGATTCTCCTTTGGGGATTCCATGAGCAATTTTATTTTTGCATCGCATAAAACTGTTCCGGCAAAAGAGATTTTTGAGGCACTTCGGGAGCATAACATTTTCGTGCGCTATTTTTCAAAGCCGCGGATCAATAATTATCTGCGTATCAGCATTGGCACGCAGCAGGAAATGGAGCGTCTGATCTGTTTTCTGACAGATTTTCTGAACGAAGAAAAACAGGAATAATAACAGCTAAATCTCTATAACTTATAGTTATAGATAACATGAAAAAAAGTATTGCTTTTTCGCCTGGATTCGACTATTATATAATTTGCGTCTGTAACGCTTTAGCGTGTAAAACAGGTATTTACTTTAAAACTTTACTATGCTAAAATGTAAGTAGATTTGAGAATTAAAAAAGAATGAGTGCCAGCGAGAAGAACACATGCATGTGTTCGGCGAGCGACGAATGTTGATCATGAAGCTGTGCTTCGTGATAGAAGGATATCATTTTGATTTAGAAAAGGAGAAGAAAAATGAGCAAGAAACTAAGGACTGAGGCAGTGGATCATCTTTTTGATGCTATCTTAAGCCTGGAAAACAGAGAAGAATGTTATACTTTTTTTGAAGATGTCTGCACGGTAAATGAACTGCTTTCTTTGTCACAGAGATTTGAGGTTGCCAAAATGTTACGTGACCAGAAAACATATCTGGATATCGCAGAGAAAACAGGAGCATCAACAGCAACGATCAGCCGTGTAAACCGTTCCTTAAATTATGGTAATGACGGCTATGATATGGTATTTGCGAGAATGGCAAAATCAGAGAACAGCGAAGCATAAAATAACAATCAAAAAAGGTACCATGCACGTTCCGGTGATATGTCCCTGTCAGACAGGTTCGTTATCATCCGGTATGGAGTAGGGTACCTTTTTTTAATATTTTTGTAAAGCACGTATTTATTTTTTTGTGGAATCTTTTTCCTCATGTAACATCTGGTCAACGATCCGTTCGATGATCGTCTTTTTCAGATAGACATCATAGCTTAACATGCAGATGAAACTGAACGTGCGTAAAAGCTCGGCATCTTCGCCTTCCATTCCCTCAAAAGTTTTCATGGAGGTGTTGAATTTCTTTGCGAGATCTTTCATGATATTTAAGGTTTCCTGATGTTCTAAGCCGAATACTTCCTTATAAATATCCTCAAGGCTCATCTCGGAGCTGTTTTTTCCAAAATACTTGTCCGTGATCGGATTCAAAATACTCTGGATATCGCTGATACTTAAAATGCTTTTGAAGTAGTAAATAAAAATCAGTGTCAGCACGTGCTCCTTGGAATATTTCTTCTTTTCCGGTGGCGGGAGCAGATCGTTTTTCGCATAATTATTGATCATTGTTTTCGTCAGAATCTTGTCATCTTCATGCCGCTTGGATGTGGCAAGCTGGGAATCCATGAAAGTTGTCACCTGATCCATATACAGATCAATATTCGGGATATCTTCCGGTTTTACATAATCAATGCGGTTAAATTCGTCTAATATATCACTTAAAAATTGTTTTGTGTTCATAGTTCTACCTGCTTTTTGTATGAATTGTAATGAGCAAATCGTATCATTAAGGTTCGTTCTATATTTTACTTATGGTACTCTCTATATGAGATTATATAGTATTGAAAACTAGATGACAATAGACAATTGAATTTAAATGTATGAAAAAACAAGAAAATATGTTCGGTTTTACTGTTCAGATGTAGGTGGAGTATGATATAATCACTATAAAAATAACGAAAACGGAGATTTCTATGAGTATTTATGATACATTGAACGAACAGCAGCGGGAGGCAGTATTTCATACGGAAGGCCCGGTTCTGATCTTAGCAGGTGCAGGTTCCGGCAAAACGAGAGTGCTGACACACCGCACGGCTTATCTGATCGAGGAAAAAGGTGTGAATCCATATAACATTATGGCGATTACTTTTACGAATAAAGCAGCGGGCGAGATGCGTGAACGAATCGACCAGCTGGTGGGTTATGGCTCTGAGAGCATCTGGGTATCTACGTTCCATTCTACCTGTGTGCGCATTTTGAGGAGACATATCGACCGCATCGGGTTTGACACTAATTTTACAATCTATGATTCCGATGATCAGAAGACACTGATGAAGGATATCTGTAAACGTCTGAATGTGGATACTAAGATTTACAAAGAGCGAAGTCTGCTTGCTGCGATTTCCAAAGCAAAAGATGAACTGGTAGATCCACAGGAATTTTCTCTCCGTGCGGCTGCTTCCGGGGATTTTGCGAAACGGAAACAGGCAGAGATCTACAGAGAGTATCAGGATGCACTGCGGCGGAATAATGCACTTGATTTTGACGATCTGATCGTAAAGACGGTTGAATTGTTTAAAACGGATGATCAGGTGTTAGACTACTATCAGGAACGCTTCCGCTATATTATGGTGGACGAGTATCAGGATACGAATACGGCACAGTTTGAACTGATCAGTATTCTTGCCAGAAAGTATAAGAACCTGTGTGTCGTTGGTGATGATGACCAGTCTATCTATAAGTTCCGCGGTGCGAATATTTATAATATCCTGAACTTTGAAAAACATTTTCCGGAGGCAGTGACGATAAAACTGGAACAGAATTACCGTTCTACACAGAATATTTTAAATGCTGCAAACGGGGTGATCTCCAACAATATGGGACGAAAAAGAAAGACACTCTGGACAGACAATGAAGCGGGAAAAAAGATTGGTTTCAAGCAGTTTGAGACAGGCTATGAAGAGGCAGAGTATGTCGCAAAGGATATCAATGCCTGTGTGAAGGACGGCAGATATCATTACGGTGACTGCGCTGTTCTCTACCGCACAAACGCACAGTCCCGTCTTTTTGAGGAAAAATTTATCGTATCCAATATTCCATATAAGATTGTCGGCGGCGTGAACTTCTATGCAAGAAAAGAGATCAAAGACCTGCTTGCCTATTTGAAAACGATCGATAATGCAAGAGATGATCTTGCTGTCCGCAGGATCATCAACGTGCCAAAACGTGGAATCGGTGCAACAACCTTAAACCGTGTGGCAGATTATGCGGCTGCGGCAGACATCAGTTTTTATAATGCATTGAAAATGGCAGACGATATTCCGACACTCGGCAAGAGTGCTGCAAAGATCAAGCCATTTGTGAATTTTATTCAGGTGATGCGCAGTAAAGTAGAGATTATCAGCGTTTCTGAACTTTTGCAGGAGATTATAGACGAAACCGGATATGTGAAAGAATTGGAAGCGGAAGATACCGAAGAGGCAAAGGCGCGTATTGAGAATATCGATGAGTTGATCAGCAAAGTGGTTGCTTACGAGGAAGGCGAGGAACATCCGACACTCAGCGGCTTTTTAGAGGAAGTGGCACTGGTTGCAGACATCGACAGTCTCGATGAGGGCAGTGATTATGTTGTTTTAATGACATTACATAGTGCAAAAGGTCTGGAGTTCCCGAAAGTTTACCTTGCCGGAATGGAGGATGGATTGTTCCCAAGTTATATGTCCATCACTTCGGACAGTTCTTCTGAGGATCTCGAAGAGGAGCGACGCTTGGCTTATGTGGGGATCACGAGAGCCAAAGAAGAACTTACAATTACCTGTGCAAGACAACGTATGATTCGTGGCGAAACGCAATATAATAAAGTATCGCGGTTTGTTCGGGAGATTCCGTCTGAACTGTTGGACAGTGAACTGAGAAAGCCGGCATCTGCAAGAGGATCTTCTTTTGGAAAAGAGAGCAGTTTCCCATCTTTTTTACAGAACCAGACAACAGCAAGACCGAAAAGAACAACACTGCGCCAGCAGCCTTCCGGACAGAGCATGCAGGCAAAGGCACTTGTCACAAAGGGTGTTGTAAAGTCAGAGCTTGACTATGGCATCGGGGACGCCGTATCGCATATCAAGTTTGGCAAAGGAGTTGTGAAAAACATCATGGATGGCGGAAGAGATTACGAGGTGACCGTGGATTTCGAAGGATATGGTGTGAAAAAAATGTTTGCCTCTTTTGCAAAATTAAAGCGTATCTGATTCTATTTGTAAGCAGGGACGTTTGTGTATCCGAAACTCTAAAAAATATATAAAATTTTTGAAAAATGTAAATTTTTTATATTCGAAAAGTAAAGGATATGATATAATGAGCGTAAGCAATGAGCGGTGCACGTAGATTTTTCTGGTGTGTATTGCGTTTAGGTTTTGCATATCCTAAAAAGTATAAATTAGAGAAGGAGCGGAACACTATGAACAAGGTGGAAGATTTCATCAATACGACAAAGTTAAACGACTTACTCAATAAGAAAGAGGAGCTGATCAATATGACAAAGTTGAATGAATTATTAAACAAAAAAGAAGCAGAAGAAAAGAAAACATCAAAGGTTGTATGGATTTTTGCAATCATCGGTATTATTGCAGCAGTTGCAGCAGCAGTATATGGCGTATATCGTTTCTTTACACCAGATTATCTGGAAGATTTTGAAGACGATTTTGAAGATGATTATGATGACGATTTCTTCGAAGATGAAGAGGACGAAGAAGAGCCGGCAAAACCAGCAGAGAAAAAAGAAGAAGAATAAAAATAATCTGGAGGGCTGCGGATGCAGCCCTTTTTTCTTGTGTAACAGATAAAAGAAATAGAAAACTGTGAAGTTAATAAAATGTCAATGGAATCATGGACTATTTTATAGTTGATGAAATAAAAATGCGAGGAATTTATGAAAAAAGGACAAATCATAGAAGGCGTGATCGAGCGCGTAGACTTTCCAAATAAGGGAATTATCAGAACAGAGGATGGCAGACAGGTTATTGTAAAAAATACGATACCGGGACAGAAAGTGTCTGCTTCCATCAATAAAATCCGCAAGGGAAAGGCAGAGGGCAGACTTTTAGAGGTATTGGAAAAGTCACCGCTGGAAGGGGACAAAACAGGATGTGTCCATGCCGGGGAATGTGGAGGATGTACTTACCAGACACTTCCATACGACAGGCAGCTTGAGATGAAAGCAGAACAGGTAAAAAAATTAATGGATGATGTGATCGATCAGGAAAACCGGGATTACCAGTTTCTGGGAATCAAGGAAAGTCCAAGGCAGACTGCATACCGCAATAAAATGGAATTTTCCTTTGGGGATGAATTTAAGGATGGACCGTTAGCACTTGGAATGCATAAGCGTGGAAGCTTTTATGATATTGTGACGGTGGAAAACTGCCAGATCGTGGATGAGGATTTCAGAAAGATCCTGTCTGTCACACTTGCTTATTTTCGTGAAAAAAATATCACCTATTACCATAAACTGCGTCACACCGGATATTTAAGACATCTGCTTGTCCGTAAGGCAGTCAAAACAGGGGAAATATTAGTAGATCTGGTGACTACAACGCAGACGGATTTTCAGGGAATTGCCGGAGCACAGATGGATGAAGTTAAAAGTACGTTGAACAATGCACAGGAAAACGCATTTGCAGGAACGGAAGAGGAATTATTAGAGGGCTGGAAAGCTGCTCTTCTTGCAGCAGATTACAAAGGTATCATGACAGGTATTCTGCATACGAGAAATGACAATGTGGCAGATACCGTGACGAATGAAGGCACGGATGTTTTATATGGACAGGATTTCTTTTACGAGGAATTGTTAGGGCTTCGCTTTAAGATTACACCATTTTCCTTTTTCCAGACAAATTCTCTGGGTGCAGAGGTGCTATATCAGACTGCCAGAGAGTTTATCGGAGATGCACTTCCAAGCGGAACAGACGCAGATATTGCGGAACATGGTAAAATTGTATTTGATCTGTATTCCGGAACTGGAACGATCGCACAAATGCTTTCTCCGGTAGCTAAAAAAGTGATCGGTGTGGAGATCATTGAGGAAGCAGTGGAAGCTGCCAAGGAGAATGCACAGTTAAATGGTTTACATAACTGCGAGTTTATCGCAGGGGATGTGCTCAAAGTCATTGACAGCATTGAAGAAAAGCCGGATTATATTGTACTTGATCCACCAAGGGACGGAATCAATCCAAAAGCTTTGGAAAAAATCATTCGTTACAATGTGCCTCAGATGGTTTATATTTCCTGCAAACCGACCAGCCTTGCAAGAGATTTGGAAGTGCTTCAGGCAAGAGGTTATGAAGTGCAAAAAGTTTGCTGTGTTGACATGTTTCCTTCGACTTTTCATATAGAGACAATAGTTGCACTACATCGGACAGATTTGTAAAACTTCTCGACTTCCGGCACTTTGAGAGGTTTTTCAGGTTTGACCAGAGTGACCGAAAAACATACAAAAAAGCAATTGCTGATGGAGTGAATGTTTCAGCCGGAAGGCTGAACTGTTACTAAACAATTTGTAAAATATTGATTTTGTATTGCTTTTGTCCGTACAAATGAATCTAATATAGTTAGAAAAAACTCGAAAGGAGTGTTTACTATGGCAACAAAATCAGCAAATTTATACGCACGCATTGAGCTTGATGTAAAAGAACAGGCAGAAGAAATTTTAGCAGCATTAGGAATTCCTGCATCCAATGCAATAAATATGTTTTACAAACAAATTATTCTTCAAAGAGGACTTCCTTTTGAAGTGAAAATGCCATCCGCTCGTCCTGTAGACGTTAGTGCATTATCAGAAGCACAGATGAATGCAGAACTAGAGAAAGGATATGCGGATATGCAGGCTGGTCGTACTAGATCAGCAAAATCTGTTTTTGCTGATATCCGCAAGGATTATAGTTTATGATTTATGATATCGAGATTTCAGATCAGGCCGAGATAGACCTTCGTGGAATCTTCGAATACATTGCTTTTGAACTGTAGGCACCAGAAAATGCAAGTGGTCAGCTTGATAGGCTTGAAGCATGTATTATGGATCTTGATCATATGCCGAAGAGATATAAACAGATTTACAAAAACAAAATAATTTGAAAGCATCAATCAGAAATGGTTGGTGCTTTTTTCGTGCTGGAGAAATCTGGGCTTTTTTATGCTCATTTTTACGGAAGGAACTTCCAAGGAAGTAAAAAGGAGATGAATATCGTAGAATAAATTCTGTAATACAATTGACATTACGCTACAGAATCCTTACAATGAAATAGAATAAAAAACAAAGGAGAGTTTAGAGTTATGATTCAACAGAGAAACATTGCAGTATGTATTATTTTATCCATCGTTACATGTGGTATTTACGGTATTTATTGGTTTATCGTTCTTTCTAATGATACCAATACAGTATCCAATGCGGAGAATGCCACATCCGGAGGAGTTGCTTTTGTTTTAAGTCTGATTACCTGTAACATTTATGGTTTATACTGGGCTTACAAACAGGGAGAGAAGATCGACAAGGCAAAAACTGACAGAGGCATCCCATCAAGTAATAGCGGAGTTATATATTTAATTTTATGCTTGGTTGGATTAGGAATTGTTGCAGAAGCATTAATGCAGAATGAATTGAATAGCCTTGCATAAGGGTTAGAAAAATAATAAATCCCTGATAGTCTGGCAGAAGGTCAGATTGTCAGGGATTTTATTATGCCGTTTGTTGGAAGTTCAGGGAGCGTATGCGTGAACAGGCGTAAAATATAAATGCCAAAGACAACGATACCGAGCAGACACGTGATAAACGTCAGATAAGGAGGCTTTTTTTCGAACATATATTTATAAACCCAAAGATAAAGAAAGTATGGAATCAGAAGAAAGATGCAGGGGTTCATCTGAAAAGCAGTTGAAAAATGGGCTGTGAGAAAACTGATCCCAGCCCGCGTGAGACCACAGGCAGGACATGGAAAGCCAAATAAAATAGCAATTGGACAGACAGAGTGAAAGAGATATTGAGTAACGCTCATGTATATAATAATACAAAGGATTGCAATGCGATTATGGTATAGATTGGATAAAAAATTTTTAATTCCTTTTAAAATGAACATATTATCTCCAAAATATAAAAAACGATAGACAAATTATAAGTAGTAATCTGATTCATCATAAATAAGGGCAAAATACCTCTTGACCTTCCTAACATAATATAACATGAATGGATATTTAAGGCAAAATTGTATGTAATTTTATACATCAGGAAACTAAATGAACAAAATTTGTTTCTTTAAAATATGTGCAATTTGAATAAAAAAATCACTAATGGAAAATAATAGTAGTAAAAATGAATAGATGTTTTTCCACCAAAAGGCAAATCCTAGAAAAATAGTCGTGTATCTACGAAATATGGCGATAAAATACTAAAAAAATGACGGAAAATGAAGGATTTTGGAGTGATGATCGAAAATTGACAAATGAAAAAAATGATGTCATAATGCGTTCTTGGAATAAAAAGTAAGGTTCTTTTTTGGTAAGAAAGGGTGTTAAAAATGATTGAAAGAAAAATCAGATTGACTGACACAGAAGAAGTGAAAGATTTTGTTAGAGCTGCCGGAAAATGTGATTTTGATATTGACGTCTGTTATAATAGAGCAGTAATTGATGCAAAGTCGTTGCTTGGTATGCTGTATCTGGGAATCTGCAAAGATCTCATTGTAAAATACGTCGAACAGGACGAAAGCTTCGAGAGTGTCATGAATAAGTATGCAATCGCATAACGAAAAATGTTAGTTACTGCACAGGTACGTACGAACCGTAATACATTTTATGATGTATATAGAAATTAAGTGGGAAAAGAAGACCAGCGGAGATGGATTGATTTGGTATCCATGATCGGGCTGGTCTTTTTGTTATCCTTTTTTTCTAATGCAAAATCAGTTATAATAAGCGGTATGGAGAAAGAAAAAAGTCAAATAGAGAAAAATCAAATAGAGGAGAAGCGAAGCCAGATACGGATATCGGTCCGTAATCTTGTGGAATTTATTTTTCGAGAGGGAGATATTGATAATCGTCATGGGCAGTCGGTTTCACCGGAGGCAATGTTAGCGGGAAGCAGAATGCATCGGAAAATTCAGAAACGTATGGGGAGCGATTATCATGCAGAAGTTCCTTTAAAATTAGTGATCGAGGAAGAAAACTATGACCTTGTGCTAGAGGGCAGGGCAGACGGAATCCAGATCACTTCAAAGACAGGGCAGGAGATCAATTATTCCAATAATTTCAATTCCATGAAGATTGAAGATGACATGAAAGTTGTGATCGACGAGATCAAGGGTGTCTATTTAAAATTAGAGCAGTTAGCAGAGCCGGTGAAGGTGCATAAGGCGCAGGCAATGTGTTATGCATATATTTTTGCATTGCAGCATGAGATAGACCAGATTGGAATTCAGATGACTTATGTAAACCTCGACACAGAGGAAATCAAATATTTTCATGAGGATTTCACGTTTTCGGCGTTGGAGTTTTGGTTTGATGAGTTGATAAAAGCTTATAAAAAATGGTCTGATTTTCAGTATGCGTGGCGGAGACTGCGGCAGGAATCCATTCAGAAATTACAATTTCCATTTCCCTATAGAAAAGGGCAGAAGGAGCTTGCAGCAGGAGTGTATCGAACGATAAAACGGAAAAAGAATTTATTCATTCAGGCGCCGACTGGCGTTGGAAAGACGATCTCGACTGTTTTTCCGGCGGTAAAGGCAGTAGGGGAAAATCTTGGTGACCGTATTTTTTATCTGACCGCGAAAACAATTACAGGCACAGTGGCAAGAGAGGCTTTCGAACTGCTTCGGAAGTCTGGGTATCAGGCAAAAATCATTCAGATCACGGCAAAGGAAAAACTATGTCTGTGCGAGGAAATGGAGTGTAATCCGGTTCATTGCCCATACGCAAAAGGACATTATGACAGGGTGAATGATGCAGTTTTTAATCTTCTTTTGAAGGAAGATGTTTTTTCCAGAGAGGTATTGTTAGAGCAGGCAGAGAACTATCAGGTCTGTCCGTTTGAAATGAGTCTGGATGTGGCATCCTGGGTGGACGATATCATTTGCGATTATAATTATGTGTTTGACCCGAATGTGTACCTGAAACGTTTTTTTGCAGAGGGAATCCGCGGAGATTACATTTTTCTTGTGGACGAGGCGCATAATCTGGTGGAGCGCAGCCGTGAGATGTATAGCGCGGAGATTTACAAGGAAGATTTTCTGGCGGTAAAAAAGATTGTGAAACGTTACCGTCCGGGACTGGAACAGCAGTTTAATCACTGCAACCGGATTTTGCTTGATTATAAAAGAGAATGTGAAAAATATAAAGTATACGACAATGTTGGAAATCTGATGTTTTACCTGATGAAACTGGCGTCCGAACTGGATGAGTTTTTGCAGCGGAGCACTGAATTCCCGGAGCGGAAGGAAGTAAGTGAATTTTATTTTGGGTTGCGCAATTTTATCAATATTTATGAGCGCGTGGATGAGCATTACGTGATCTACACGGAGCATACGGAGGATGAACGCTTTAAGATGAAGCTTTACTGTGTAGATCCTTCACTGAATCTGCAGGAATGTATTGACCGTGGAAACGCAGCAATATTTTTCTCAGCAACATTTTTGCCAATCCAGTATTATAAGAATCTGCTGTCGACGAAGAAAGATAATTATGCGGTATATGCAGAGACAGCTTTTTCCGAGGAACAGAGTCTGCTATTGTTAGGAACCGATGTCAGCAGCCGGTATACGAGAAGAAATCAGAGCGAATTTGAGCGGATCGCACAATATATCAGGAAGACTGGGCACGCAAAAAAAGGAAATTATATGGTTTTCTTTCCGTCTTATAAGATGATGCAGCAGGTCTATGATGTGTTTATGGAGCAAAACGACGGTTCAATGGACGGCATCATTCAGGAACCGGGAATGAATGAGAAAAAAAGAGAAGAATTTCTGGCGGAATTTTCGGTGGAACGCGAGCGGACACTGGTTGCATTCTGCGTGATGGGCGGAATTTTCGGTGAGGGGATCGACTTGAAAAATGAGCAGTTAATTGGTGCGGTTATTGTAGGCACAGGTCTGCCACAGATCAGTAATGAGCGTGAAATACTGATGAATTATTATGAGAAACGTATGGGTGAAGGTTTTGATTATGCTTACCGCTATCCGGGAATGAATAAGGTGCTGCAGGCGGCAGGACGCGTGATCCGGACCATGGATGATGTGGGAGTGATCGAACTTTTGGATGAGCGTTTTTTGCAGAGTGACTACAGGAATCTTTTCCCAAAGGAATGGGAGAAACGAACAGTGTGCACGGTGGATAACGTCACATCGCATCTGGAAAAGTTCTGGAATGAAAAATAGTCTGGCAAATGAAAATGTATGGATAATAAATGTAGGGAGCTGCGATGCAGCTCCCTGTTTTGTCTGAAAATATTATGTAAACTTATGAAACACCCGATCAGCGGTAATCGCCCATGTAGAATAAGGCAATCGTTCCCGGACCGGAATGTGCACCGATCGTAGGTCCGATGTGGTTGATCAAAAAGCTTTCGATACCAAGTCTTTTTTTAATCAGTTCTGCAACAAACTGCGCATCTTCTAAAGAATCTCCATGAGAAATGAACACAATATCGTTTTTATCACGCCAGTCACCAATCTGTTTTTCCATGCTGTCTACAAGGGCAATCAGCGATTTTTTGCGTCCGCGGACTTTGGCAAGCGGAATCAGATGTCCTTCATTATCGACATGAAGGATCGGTTTTAAGTTGATCATGCTTCCAACGACAGCGGCAGTTTTAGACACACGTCCGCCGCGATAGAGGTGGAAAAGATCATCTACGGTAAAGTTATGTACCACATGAAGTTTGTTTTCTTCCAGCCATGCAGCAATCTCATCAATGCTTTTTCCCTGTTCTTTCATCATGACGGCTTTGTGTACGAAAAGTCCCTCGCCCATGCTGGCACATAAAGAATCAATGACAATGATTTTATTGTCAGGATATTTCTCGGCGAGATCTGAGGCGGCGAGACGGCAGCTGTTGTAAGTACCGCTCAATCCGGATGAAAATGCAATGTGCAGGATGTCTACGTCCTGTGTTTTGATAATATTTTCAAAAAGTTTTCCTGCTTCTTCTGGGTTTGCCTGTGAGGTCGTCGGCAGAGAACCATTCCGCATCATGGCATAAAAATCTTTCTCCGGGAGAGAATGTTCCCATGTGTAAGTCTGGTTTTCAATCGTATATGGGAGAGACATCATGCCAAGATGATGTTCGTTGACATAGCTTGCAGGAAGATCTGTTGTGGTGTCGGTTGTAATGATAAAGTCTTTCATAAAGCCTCCTTGTTTTGCAACTAAAAGTATTTGATACACGAATTGTTCCGTTGTGATACAACTCTCTTGCACCATTATATAAGATTCTAATGAGAAAAGAAAGAAAATGATTCAAATTCTAAAAAATTTATAAATTTCCAGAAAAAGGTTTACATTTCAGAAAAAAGACAGTATGATAACGACATCTTTTTTATCAATGTGTTAATTATTGAGGAACATCCCTGCGGACTTTTAGGAGGCAGGAATTTTTGAGTGAGCAGAAGATAATTGGCATTTTTGGCTGTGAACAGACAGATTTATGCATCTATCTGGCCAGCATCTTGGAGAACATGAGGAACAGGGTTCTCGTCATTGACAATTCATTTGAGCAGAAAATGCGATTTTGCATCCCAAGACCAAATGAGAATATGGATATTGTCACGTACAAAAACGTAGATTACACAGCTCTTTGTGAGCGGAGTCTGTGGAATAAGGAGGGCTATGATTTTACGATTGTAGACCTTGGAAGCTGGCCGGACGAAAAGAGTATGTCCGACTGCGATGAACTGATCTGTGCGTTGAATTGTGAGAAATGTGAGATTGAAAAATACCGGGAGTTACTGTTGCATCTGGAACATCCTGTGAGTATTTTATTTCGTGATTTCTGCAAAAATTATATGAGCACAGAGAAAATCAAAAAAATACTGGAAGAGGAGAACTGTTTTGTTTTAGACCAGATGTTTCTTCCGTTTTCAGAAGCAGATGAGTGCTGCAGGCTGCTGATGCAGTTTGAAGGATACCGTAATTTTGCAAATTTATCGAGAGAGTTTGAGAAGGTATTGTTTCATTTGTGCAGAAACATTTCGGGACAGGACTACAAAGAAGTTTTAATGGGAGTCCGCCGTGCAAAAAGGGGGGAATGTTTTTGAAAATCGTATTTTGGAGTGAAGAAGCAGAATGTGGGACAACCTCGAATATGATCGCAGCAGCAAGCATGCTGGCAGCAAAATACAGCTATCGGGTGGCAATGGTCGCAGCAGAGAAGCATATGCGCGATCTGGCAGATAATTTCTCAAAACCGGATACGACAATGGTAAATGAGGACTGCGCATATTACGCGTTAGAAGGGCTGGATTATCTGCTGATGGCTGGAAAATATGGAAATCTTACAAAGCATCATCTTGAGGAGGCATTTCAGACGGTATCAGATGGCAGGTTATTCTGTCTTCCGCAGGGGACGCGGATGTTGTGCGATTATTACCCAAAAGAGACAAGAGCTGTTTTAAGTCAGGTGATCCGTGTGTTAGATGAGACTGTGGATTTCTCTTTTATTGATTGCGGAAATGGAATGGATGATTGGACAAAGGAGCAGATGAAGCAGGCAGATCTCGTTGTGGTCAATTTCAGGCAGAACGCACAGGAATTTGATCAGTTTTTCTCTGAACATGCAGATGTTTCCGACAAGGTTGTGTATTTTATCGGAAGCTATCAGAAAGAGTCTGTATACAATAAGAAAAACATTCACAGAATTTACCGTGTCGCGCCGGAAAAGTTAGGAGTCATTCCGTACAACCCGGAGTTTGAAGTGGCATGTCGGGAGGGAAAACTAGATAAGTACATACGAGGGAAAAAGCTTTTGCTTCCGACGGATATGCGCGAGTATTTTTTCGAAGAATTAGAACATACAGTACAGATTATCATTCAAAGATCTAAGCAGGTGAAAGCAGGCAAAGAGACAAAAGCGAGGGGAAGGGAACAGAAGTGACAGGGGAAGAAGCAAAAAGCCAGGGCATATCTGAGGCAAAAGAGCAGGAGATTACCAGACAGGAACTTGTGGAGCGTGTGAGTGAGCATGTAAACCGTATTTTGCGCAGAAATCTCTATGAACTGAAACTGGATGAAAAGCAGACTTTTCGTCTGTTGAGGCAGAAGGAAGAACTTCGCAGATATTTAAAGGAAGCAGGAACAGGCAATCTGCAGGTGAAGGAATATCTGATCACATTTATTCAGGAATTTTTGTTAAATGGAATGAAAATGGATGAAGAGATGATAGAACACACTTTTTTCTTCTCGGAAAAAGGCAGAAAACAGGCATCTGTGAAGTTCGACATTTTATTATTTTTATATGGGGAACAGTATGGAAGTGGGGCGCTTGAGAGGCTTATTGAGGAGCATGGGTTATTATCAGGGACAAAGAATGTCATCACGGAACAACAGGTGGATGCCGTCTATGCAGTCTGCGGAAGAAAATTAAGATTTATTGAGCAGATAGAACTATTGAGCAGAAAGATTTATGCCTATTATAAAGGCTTAGGAGCGATTGATGAGATACGTGATATGAAGATCGACGGCGTTTCAGGTGGTGTTTCCGGCAAAGAGGGAACCTATCACAGTGCATGGATCTTCTATCATGGAAGGAGTGTGTGGCTGCCGTTTCTCGATTTTGAACGGGAGGAGGAGGTAGAGCGGATCGCAAGAAATCTCTGCCGTTATCATCAGCCGGGTGAGATTTCCAGAAAAAAAGGATATCTGGTTCATGAAATGGCTGACCATGCGAGAGTCGTTGTTGCACGGCCGGACTTTTCGGAAAACTGGATGTTTTTTGTCCGAAAGCTGGATAATATCCCGGAAGTTTCGCTAAAACAGCTTGTGACAGGAGAACATGCGGAGATTCCGGTAGAACTTTTGAAGTGGCTGATGAAAGGCTGTCAGGTGACGGCTGTCACAGGCATGCAGGGTTGCGGCAAAACAACACTGCTCACAGCAATGGTGGAAGAGATTCCGGAAGAATACACGATTCGTGTATTGGAATTAGCATTTGAACTGCATTTACGGGAGCGTTATCAAAACAGAAATATCGTGACATTCCGGGAGACGGCAGGAATGACGGCGCATGGTGGAATCGACGGACAGGAGGCATTAGAAGTACAGAAAAAGACAGACGGAGCGGTGAGTATCATCGGAGAGGTTGTCAGTGCGAAAGTGGCATCCTGGATGATCGAGAGTGGTCAGACAGGCTCACTGTTTACGATTTTTACACATCATGCTAAGACAACGCGAAGCCTTTTGCTGTCACTGCGGAACAGTCTTTTGAAGGAAGGCAGTTTTCAGTCAGAGAAGATTGCCTTAGAGCAGGTAACGGAAGTGGTGCGTTTTGACGTGCACCTTCATATGAGCAGAGAAGGGCGGCGTTACATTGAACGGATCAGTGAGATCGTTCCGGACACGGAAAATCCGGAAGGGTACCGGATTGTGGAACTCATACGGTTTGACGGAGAAAAGTATGTAAGATTACATACGATCAGCGAGACAACACGGGCGGAAATGGTGAAATGGCTGACGAAGGAGGAGAAGGAGGCATTTTCAAATGTGGATATTTGAAGGAATGCTGTATGCGGCATTAGCAATCCTGTTCGTAAGATGCAACCGCAGGAAAAATCTCTGGAAAAAGACGGTCATGCAGGAGGAAGCATTTGAACACTATCTCTCTGAACTGTCAGTTGCCTATGGAAAACAGAAGAACATTACGGAAGCAGTGTCAGAGGCGGAAGAAAAATATAAGATCACGCTTCCTTCAGAACATTCTTATGTGCGTGTATATGAGGCTGTCTGTGCAATTATAAGAGAGGATGGCGATGAACTGGCAGACGGGTATTCGGTATTCCAACGGAATCTTCAATATCTGAAAGAAGAAATCCGTGAAAATTTACTGCTCTGTAAAGCGAAAATGCATGGATTTATGGGCTTAGATCTGTTAGCCGTTCTCCCGGTCTGCTTTCTGCCGCTTGTCCGGATCTGGGCAATCCGGGTATCGGATGGTCTGGCAGCTTATTATTACGGCAGTTACGGAATGCTTTCGACGGTACTTTTATTTGCAGGTACGATTGGAATATATGGACTTATTTTATGGCTGCTGCTCCCGGAGGAAGAACAAAAAGACCGGTATCAGCTTGAAAAATGGCTGTTACAGTTTCCGTGGATCACAAATTTATTAGACCGCTACGTGAAGAAGCATTACACGAAGTGCCTGCAGAAAAATGAGCAGATCAAACAATTACAGGGATTTGGAAATATCAGGGTATTTCTGATGAAAAAAATATGTTTTTTTACCGTTGCATTTGTGGGAAGTCTGCTATTTCTCACTGCATATCAGAACGTGCAGCGCACACAGATTCTGTCACAGGTAAAGATTCCGTCCTATCAGCTTATGGTCCTGCCGGAAAAAGCACAAGAACAGGTAAAAGAGAAGTATCAGAACCTTGTGAAACAGATAGCAGCTGTCACAGGAAAAGAGCAGGAGACGGTATTCAAAAAGACGCTGGAGCAGATGACTCTTTGGAAGGAATTAAAACAGGAACTTTTAGCAGGAGAGTCCGAGCAGTCAGCCGGGGAACTTGAAAGCGCACTGTATTCACAGTGGGAGGCATATCAGAAAATCCGGTTATGCTGGTATCATATTTTGATGATACTTGTAGTCGCAGTATTAGCGGCTCAGATCCCGGAACTTTTGCTGGCAGCAGAGCAGTGGAAATCCAGAGAGAAAAGGATGAGTGAATGTTTAAGACTGCAGACAGTTGTGCTGTTACTGATCCATTATGAGAAAACGACAGTAGAAGAAATTTTGGGACAGATGGAGAACTTTGCTGTTCTTTTTAAAAGTCAGATGGCGGAGGCAGTCGATCATTTTTCTTATCATCGTATGGAGACATTGCAGAGATTAAAACAGGAAATCCCGGATGAACCGGTGCAGAGAATCTGTGATGCATTGGAATTTTGCGAGGAGCTGCCAGTGGAAGAAGCGTTTTTGAATCTTGAAGATGAAAGAGCCTATTTTTTGAAGAAAAATATGGAAGAACGAAAGAATTATCAGGGAGAATGCATTGCGCTTGCAAAAATGGTGGCATATCTGCCGTTGTTTCTGTTGATTATTTTAAAGCTGGTTATCCCGTTTGTGGCAGAGGGCTTAAGTGAGCTTCACGCATACAGTCAGGGAATGACAGGATTTTTTTAGTATGGATTTTGGCGTTGGGATTGAATGGAACGCAGTCCGAAAATCAGAAGAAAAGGAAGGTATATTTTATGGAAAATAGTTTAAAGGGATTAATGTTGGCAGCAGGTATTATTATTACATGCATTATTATCAGTCTTGGATTTTACATCGCAAGGGAGGCAAGGGATACTGCATCGGAGGGAACCGGGCAGATCAACCAGCTTCAGGCAGAATTTACCGATGCTTCCAAAACAATGTATGACGGAACGGAAGTGTCAGGAAGTGAAGTGCTGAATGTCATAAGAAAATTCAGTGATGAGACAATGGGAATTTTAGTGCAGACGAATAAAAATAAAACATACTACAATTATAATTTTGACGCCGAAAAAGGCGAATTAGGAAAAGAATTAGATAACAGCTATAAAAATGCACAGGATGTGGCAAGCGACAAGTATATTAATCCAACGGCACGTTTTCAGGGAAGTATCGTAAAAGATGTCAATGGAACGATTATAGGGATTGTTTTTGTGCAGGTATAAGCGTTTGTGATGAAAAGAGGGGCATATAAGAGATGGAAGAAGGGTTACAGGGATTGTTAATGGGAGCTTCACTTGTAATGTTCCTTATAGCAATGCAGCTTGCCGCGCAGGCTGTAAGCAGCAGTCTTGCGCTGGAGGAGACAGCAGAGAAACGGATGCTGGAGCAGAGAACTGTCACAGTGGAGAACGTTTCACAAAGGGAGGATGATGTGTCTGAATGGATGAAATATTTGGAAGAGTGACCGCTATTTTATTTGCGGTGGCAGTGTTTACAGGAATGCCGCTTTTGTATATGAGTGAGCGGGCAAAATCAGCAGAGCAGATGTATCTTCTGACAATCAATACAGAATTCGTAGACAGTATCTGCAATACAGGTTTTCTCACAATGGAAATGTACCGGCAGTTTTACAAAGAAATCTCGGCTGCGACAGGACTCTATGAAGTGCATATGTACCGGGAACAAAAAGAGATTGTATTGGATCAGGGAAAGTATTCCTATGAGAGTACGTTTTATGATGAAGAAGATATGTTATCAGAATTAGAGGAAAATCAGGTGTATGAATTTGAGCGCGGGGATTATCTGAAAGTGGCAATCGTGAAGAAAAAGGGGCTGTTTCATTTCCCAGGTATTCATGACAATACCGTGAATGTTTTATATGGAGGGACAGTGCGATATGAAGATTTCTAACTGGTGCATCTTGTTTTCGGTATGTTTCTGCGGCATGATTTTGTATACAGATCTGCGTTATCGCTATGCAATCGAAGCACAATATACGATGGAAGAGTATAATCGTATCTTTGACCGCGCAGCGGAAGATGCATTGACAGATCAGTTAGAGGAGGAGTATGAGGATGGAAGTCTGAAAATCGATGAGGAAAAAGTACAAAATCGCTTTTTTGAACAGACTTCCTATGTGCTTGATCTCACAGGAATGACTGAAAAAGAAAATCTGAAAGAATTAATTCTCTTACGAAAACTGGTAAATGAAAAAGGCAGTCATTTATCAGTGGAAGAGAGCAGAATCATTCAGACACAGATGGAGACTGCGGTAAACGAAAATTCAAAGCTTGGTGATATGGCATATTTTCTGTTATTTCCAGAAGGAGAGCAGGAGGAATGGGCACAGAATCTGAAAAATCATGGTTTTTACAGTTTTTTGGAACTGCCGGATGAAGAACGGTATCCGTGGACGAAGATGTTTGATGTGGATAAGATCCGCTATGCATTCAGTGGTGCAGAGCTTGTAAAAAAAGAAGAGGACTAATCCTCTTCTTTTGGTGCAGGTTTTTTGATATATATTTTTTCGATGCGGTTTTTATCCATTTGTTCTACACGGAGCAGAACGTCATCATCTGTGATGATGATTTCATTTTTCTCTGGAAGGTGATCTAACAGACCAATCAGATAACCGCCAATGGTGTCGTAATCATCTGATTGGAAATCAAGATCTAATTTCTCACAGAGATCCTCTAAGTTTGTAGAACCGAGAACGAGATATTCACGTTCACTCAACTGTATGATCGGGTCTTCCTCGTCGGTATCGTATTCATCACGAATCTCTCCGACAATCTCTTCTAGGAGATCTTCTAATGTGATGAGACCGGCTGTTGCTCCATATTCATCGAGAACAATTGCAAGAGAAATGGAAGATTTACGCATTTCCATAAAAAGTTCGGCAGTATTCTTATGCTCATATGTAAAATATGGTTCACGCATAATGTCCTGAATGGAGAAATGTTCCTTGTCTTTGTAAAGTAACAGATCTTTCATATTAATGATGCCGACCACATTATCCGTGGTATCTTTGTAAACCGGAAGACGTGTAAATTTGTCCTCTTTAAAAATTTCAATCAATTCATCATAAGTGCAGTCAATATTTGCAAACGTCATATCGATTCGTGGAACCATGACTTCTTTTGCCTGTGCATCACCAAAATCAAACACGTTATTGATCATCTCGTGTTCTTCGGATTCAATGACACCGGTTTCTTTTCCGACATCAACAATGGTTCGCAATTCTTCTTCCGTCATGGCGTTATCCTTTGCATTCGGATCGATGCGGAGAAGGAATAAAAAGGCGATGGAGAGTTTGTTTAAAATAAAAATAACCGGAGTCAGAATCTTCATCAGCCAGTAGATCACGTTGCAATAAGCAAGTGATAATTTTTCTGCATTAATGGCTGCAATTGTTTTTGGAGAAATCTCTCCAAAAATTAAAATTAACAGTGTCAGGATACCGGTTGCGATTCCGGCACCAACACTTCCCCAGATAGCCAGAGCAAGAGAAGTTGCAATGGAAGATGCAGAAAGATTGACAATATTGTTTCCTATTAAAATTGCACTTAACATTTTTCCGGAATCGTCCGTAACTTTAAGTACACGAGCCGCACGGGGATTCCCGTCTTCTGCAAGAGAACGCATACGAATCCGGTTAACGGTTGTAAGTGCAGTCTCTGCAGAAGAGAAAAATGCGGAAAGTAAAAGCAGAATGATTAAAATAATAATTTGAAATATGGAACCCGAGTCCAAATATGTTCACCTCATCTATTAAACAATTATTTTTTTGATACTATTCGTCAATGCTGTAGTTTGGCGCTTCTTTTGTAATGTGAATGTCATGTGGATGGCTTTCACGTAATGCTGCGGCGGAAATCTTTACAAACTGACCTTTTTCTTTTAAGTCTTCGATTGTAGGGCAGCCACAGTAACCCATACCGGAACGGATACCACCGATCATCTGGAAAACAGTGTCCTCAAGTGTTCCTTTATAAGCAACACGACCTTCAACACCTTCTGGTACTAATTTTTTAGCACCTTCCTGGAAGTAACGGTCTTTGCTTCCGTTTTCCATAGCTGCAAGAGATCCCATACCACGGTATACTTTGTATTTTCTTCCCTGATATAATTCAAAAGTACCAGGAGCTTCATCACATCCGGCAAAGAGACTACCCATCATACATACGTTAGCGCCGGCTGCAAGTGCTTTTGTCATATCACCGGAGTATTTAATACCACCATCAGCAATGACAGGAATACCATATTCTTTTGCGGCAGCGTAGCAGTCCATGATTGCAGTGATCTGAGGAACACCAATACCGGCAACAACACGTGTGGTACAGATAGAACCAGGTCCGATACCAACCTTGACAGCGTCAGCTCCGGCTTTGATCAGATCGCGGGTAGCAGCACCAGTGGCAACGTTTCCTGCGATCACCTGTAAATCAGGGTAGGCAGCTTTGATTTTCTTTACTGCCTCTAAGATATTGCGGGAATGACCATGTGCAGAGTCAACCACGATCACATCAACGTGGGCTTTTACCAAAGCATCGACACGTTCCATCATATTTCCGGTGATACCAACACCAGCACCACAGAGAAGACGGCCGAGATCATCTTTGGCTGAAAGTGGGTATTTGATCTGTTTCTCAATATCCTTAATGGTGATAAGTCCCTTTAAATGGAAGTCTTTGTCTACGATCGGAAGTTTTTCTTTTCTGGCTTTTGCAAGAATTTTCTTTGCTTCGTCTAAAGTGATTCCTTCCGGAGCTGTGATAAGACCTTCAGAGGTCATGCTCTCACTGATTTTCTTTGTAAAATCAGTTTCGAATTTTAAATCACGGTTTGTGATGATACCGACTAACTTTCCACCTTCGCAGATTGGAACACCGGAGATGCGGAACTTTCTCATAAGATCTTCAGCATCCTGTAAAGTGTGTTCCGGAGAAAGGAAAAATGGATCTGTGATAACACCATTCTCTGAACGTTTTACTTTGTCAACTTCCTCTGCCTGTGCCTGAATGGACATGTTCTTGTGGATGATACCGATACCACCCTGTCGAGCCATAGCGATTGCCATGCGGTGCTCTGTTACAGTATCCATTGCTGCACTCATCATTGGAATATTTAAAACGATTTTTTTTGTAAGATGTGTTGTTAAGTCAATCATATTAGGTGTTACTTCTGAATACTGTGGAACTAATAATACGTCATCAAAAGTAATTCCATCACCGATAATTGTACCCATTTTTTAGATCCTCTCTTTCTTCATCATGATGTGTTATTTCAATATAATTATATATTAAGGTAATTGTTCTGTATCATAGCAAAAAAAATACATAATGTCAATAATATATAAGTATAGATTTATAAAATATATAAATACATTAGAAGAACTAATAAAACGGAAAACAAAAGCTAATAGGAAGTTCCTATATAAAAGTATTCACAAATGATTTTTGGTGTGATATGATGAAAAAGGCAACGGGGCTACAAAGGGGTCACGTTGCCTTTTTTCAATTTATAGGAAGCTGCAATGCAATATTCCTATAAATTGTATGCAGAAAATATATCAGGCAGAAGAAAAAGATATCCTTATAATATAAGGTAAAAATTGGAGAGAAAAAATGGAATTTCGACCATGCATTGATATTCATAATGGAAAAGTAAAGCAGATCGTCGGTGGAAGTTTAAAGGATGCCGGAAATAAGGCAGATGAGAATTTTGTTTCAGAGCAGGATGCAGCTTTTTATGCAGAACTTTATAAAAAAGAGGGCTTTCGCGGCGGACACATTATTCTGCTGAATGCAAAAGACAGCGAATACTATGAGGCAACCAGAAAACAGGCGCTTATGGCACTGCAGGAATATCCAAAAGGGCTGCAGGTTGGCGGAGGCATTACCGCAGAGAATGCAGCAGAGTTTCTTGCGGCAGGTGCAAGCCATGTGATCGTGACATCTTATGTTTTTTATGATGGTCAGATTCAGATGGAACGGCTCAAAAGACTGCGCGATGCAGTGGGAAAAGAACATCTGGTGTTAGATTTAAGCTGCAGGAAGAAGGATGGCGATTATTATATCGTGACGGACCGCTGGCAGAAGTTTACAAAGCAGGTGATCTCAGAAGCACTGTTAGAGGAACTTTCCGGTTATTGTGATGAATTTTTAGTGCATGCGGTGGACGTGGAAGGAAAAGCATGTGGAATCGAGGAAAAACTGGCGGAATTATTAGGAAACTGGGGAAAAATCCCAATTACTTATGCCGGAGGTGTCGGAAACTTCGAGGATCTTGAAAAATTAAAAAAACTTGGAAAAAACAGATTGAATGTCACGATAGGAAGTGCATTGGATCTTTTCGGCGGGACAATGTCCTATGAAAAAGTAAAAGCGTTTTGCCGGGATGAGAGAAAATAAGGAAATATGGAGGATTGGTTTTATGAACAAGTACACAAAACAGGATATTATCCAGATGGTGGAAGATGAGGATGTAGAATTTATCCGTCTGCAGTTTACGGATATGTTCGGCACACTGAAAAATGTGGCAATCACATCCAGCCAGTTAGAGAAGGCATTGAATAATGAATGTATGTTTGACGGATCTTCTATCGAGGGATTTGTAAGAATTGAGGAATCAGACATGTATCTGTATCCGGATCTTGATACGTTCTGTATTTTCCCGTGGAGACCACAGCAGGGAAAAGTAGCCAGAATTATCTGTGATATTTACACGGCTGACAAGAAACCATTTTCCGGTGATCCACGATATATTTTAAAGAGAGCAATCGCAGATGCGGAACAGATGGGGTATCAGTTTGATGTCGGACCGGAGTGTGAATTTTTCCTTTTTAATCAGGATGATGACGGACAGCCAACAACCTATAGTAATGAAAGAGCCGGATATTTTGATCTCGGACCGGTAGATTTAGGAGAAAATGCAAGACGTGACATGGTGCTTACATTAGAAGATATGGGATTTGAGATCGAAGCATCCCACCACGAAGTCGCACCGGCACAGCATGAAATCGATTTCCGTTATGATGAGGCATTGAAAACAGCAGATAACATTATGACATTTAAACTTGCGGTAAAGACGATCGCAAAGAGGCATGGAATGTTTGCAAGTTTTATGCCAAAACCAAAGTATGGTGTCAACGGCTCCGGCATGCATGTCAATATGTCTTTGGCGAAGGATGGAAAAAATATTTTTGCAGATCCGGACGGAGAGAGGGGACTCAGCAAAGAAGCGTTCTGGTTTATCGGTGGAATTATAAAGCATATGAAGGGCATGACGGTTATTACAAATCCACTGGTGAATTCCTATAAGCGTCTCGTTCCAGGATATGAAGCACCGATTTATATTGCATGGTCAGCAACGAACCGTAGTCCGCTGATCCGGATTCCGGCATCCAGAGGGGCTGGCACTAGAGTGGAGCTTCGCTGTCCGGACCCTGCGGCAAATCCGTATCTTGTCCTTGCAACCTGTTTGGAGGCAGGATTAGACGGTATCCGGAATCAGATCACACCGCCGGATGCAGTGACAGAAAACGTCTTTGAGATGCGTCTGTCACAGAAGGCAAAACTTGGCATTGAGTCACTTCCGGGAGATCTTGAGGAGGCAGTGGAAGAACTTGAAAAAGATGACTATATCAAGAATGTTTTAGGCGAGCATATTACTGAAAAATACATAGAAGCAAAGAAAGCAGAATGGGCTGATTACCGTGCACAGGTAACCGAGTGGGAAATTGAGAAATATCTTTATAAAATATAAGCAAAAGCAGGATTAGATTTTGACCAATATTATTGTTGCATTTCCCAAACCGGAAACTGCCCAAAGCCTGAAAAAGATATTGCTGCAGAATGGATTTCATGTGGATGCAGTCTGTTCTACCGGATCTCAGGCATTGCAGAGTGCCAATGAACTTGGCGGAGGCATAGTCATTTGCGGCTACCGGTTTGTGGATATGATGTATACAGAATTGCATGATTATCTGCCGGCTCAATTTGAAATGCTGCTTGTAGCATCACCCGCGAACTGTGGCGAGCGTGATCTGGAAAACATTGTCTGTCTGTCGACACCGCTTAAGGTTCACGAACTGCTCCAGACGGTTGAAATGATGGATTATACCATTACAAGACGCCGGAAAAAGCAGAAGGAAAAACCAAAACAGCGCACGAAAGAAGAACAGGCACTGATTACAGAAGCGAAAGCACTTTTGATGGAGCGTAACAATATGACAGAAGAGGAAGCGCACCGTTATATGCAAAAGCGAAGTATGGATAATGGAACAGAGTTGACAGAAACAGCCCAGATGATTTTAAGTTTGCTGCTCGCATAACTTTTTTTTCAAAGAATAAGATCCCCTGACATAAGACGAATTCTTGGTCGGGGGATTTTTGACCCGAAAAACGATATCTGGAAATAGGCAAGTCGTTTTCACTGCAAAAAAGTCGTTTTTTGAGAAAAATTGATTCCTGGTAAACAAAAATGCTTGCAACGGTAATACATCAATGCTATACTAAAGCAAAGTTTAAAGGAAAATTGTTACGCTGTAAAAAGAAAAAAACAGCGATTATGATGGAGGAAGAGGTATGTTTAAAGTAAATCACAATTATCAGAAGCTTCCGGGAAGCTATCTGTTCAGTACAATCGCAAAAAAAGTAAGTGCATTCAGTCAGGCAAATCCAGACAAGAATATTATCCGTCTTGGTATCGGTGATGTGACACAGCCAATCGCACCGGCTATCATTGATGCAATGCACAAAGCAGTAGATGAAATGGGAAATGCAGCTACTTTTCATGGGTACGCACCGGATCTTGGATATGAATTTTTAAGAAGTGCCATTGCAAAAAACGATTATCAGGCAAGAGGATGTGATATCTCTACGGATGAGATTTTTGTTTCCGACGGAGCAAAGAGCGATTCTGGAAATATTCAGGAGATTTTTTCTATGGATAACCGTATTGCAGTCTGCGATCCAGTTTATCCGGTTTATGTAGATTCCAATGTTATGGCTGGAAGAACAGGCGTTTATGATGCAAAGACAGAGACATGGAGCAATGTCATTTATATGCCTTGCACAATGGAAAATAATTTTGTGCCGGAACTTCCAAAGGAGACACCGGATATCATTTATCTGTGTCTGCCGAATAATCCGACAGGTACTACGATCACGAAGGATGAACTTCAGGTATGGGTTGACTATGCGAATAAAAATGGCGCAGTGATCATTTATGATGCAGCATATGAGGCATATATTTCCGAAGATAATGTAGCGCATACTATTTACGAGTGCGAAGGTGCAAAAACTTGTGCCATTGAATTAAAGAGCTTTTCCAAGAATGCCGGATTTACCGGAGTACGTTTAGGCTATACGGTCGTTCCAAAAGAATTAAAATGCGGGGATGTTTCTCTGAATGCAATGTGGGCAAGACGCCACGGAACCAAGTTCAATGGCGCTCCATATATTCAGCAGCGCGCAGGAGAAGCTGTTTACTCAGAAGCTGGCAAAGCGCAGTTAAAAGAGCAGGTTGCTTATTATATGAATAATGCAAAAACGATCAAGCAGGGATTAAAAGATGCAGGTTACACGGTATTTGGTGGCGTCAATGCACCATATATCTGGCTGAAAACACCGGGTGAGATGACATCCTGGGAGTTCTTTGATTATTTATTAGAGAATGCAAATGTTGTTGGTACACCAGGTTCCGGATTCGGACCAAGTGGTGAGGGATATTTCAGACTGACCGCATTCGGAAGTTACGAGAATACACTGGCTGCGCTGGAGCGTATTAAGAAGTTATAAATTCACAAGTCAATATTATTGGTGTATATAAAGCAAAATCGTACAGACAAAATAGGATGTTCCTGTTCGCAAGGCTCACAAAGGAAATCATATTTGTTTGTACGATTTTGCTTCTTTTCTACTATGATTGATTTGTGCATATTCTTTTAAATCTGCCCTGATTTGCGTTATGAATGCAGTCATAAAATCTGTCAATTTACGTTGCTGGCTCTAGTTTACGAGATATAAATTGACAAGTCACCTATATTTTATGCTAAGATATTGTTATATAAATCGGTATTTTGCAGAGGACAAAAACATGAAAATTCATATCATCGGAGCACCCGGAAGCGGAAAATCTTTTCTTGCTGATAATCTTTCAAAACAATTTGATATACCCCATTATGATTTGGACGATTTACAATGGGATAATGCTGCAAATGATTATGGAACAAAAAGAAATCCGCAGGAAAGGGATGCTCTCCTAAATCAAATTTTGCAAAAAGATGATTGGATTATTGAAGGAGTTTATTTTACATGGTGTAAACAATGCTTTGAAGATGCTGATAAAATTTATGTACTTGATGTTCCTCAATTTAAATGTATATACCGAATTGTTCGTAGATTCATCAGAAGAAAGCTAGGCATTGAAAAAGGTAAAAAAGAAAGTTTGAAGTCTTTAATTGATTTACTCAAATGGGCAGATAAATTCCAGAAAGTGAATTTACCTAAAATAAGAATTTCTTTGGAATCCTATTCCAGCAAGGTGATTGAATAATACAATTCCAATTTATCAATCTGTCCTCTATTTTTTCATTCCAATATAAAATGACTTGTTAATTGAGAAAAATTTATCAAGCCTGTCTAAATATTAACTATTCTTGAAAACCCAAAGATCGTATTTTACAATCTACTCATATCATTATTTACATCAGAAGGAGAGGGTAAAATGAGCAGATTGGAAATCCCGGCACCGGACCGGGCGCAGCTTGTAATAGAAGGACTATATAAAGATTTGGAACGACGGATCGAATCAAGTCCGCCGGGATTATGTCCGGTAGATCTTACCAGAGCATTTTTGGAGTTATGTCACGCGCAGACCTGTGGAAAATGTGTTCCGTGCCGTATAGGACTCTGGCAGTTAAAAACCATGTTAACCGAGGTCATGAACGGAGAAGCAACCATGGATACGCTAAAAGAGATGGAAGAGTTAGCCGTATCGATCAAAGACTCCGCGGACTGTGCGATTGGTTACGAAGCCGCAGATCTGGTGTATAAAAGTCTGATCGGATGCAGGGAAGATTATGAATCCCATATTCTGCATGACCGCTGCATGAGCCACAGCAAGCAGGCAGTTCCATGTGTGGCACTCTGCCCGGCACATGTCGATATCCCTGGATACATCGCATTAGTGCATGAGGGAAGATATGCAGATGCCATTCGTCTGATCCGGAAAGATAATCCGTTTCCAACGACCTGCGGATTTATCTGTGAGCATCCATGTGAGGCAAGATGCCGCAGGAACATTGTGGATGATGCGGTCAATATCCGTGGCTTAAAACGTGTGGCGGCAGATTTTGCAGGAGAGGTTGATCCACCGGAATGTGCGCCGTCCACCGGAAAACGTGTGGCAATCGTAGGAGGCGGACCGGGAGGTCTTTCTGCTGCGTACTATCTGCAGCTCATGGGACATCAGGTGACTGTTTTTGAGATGCTTCTGGAGCTTGGCGGAATGTTGCGTTATGGAATTCCAAACTACAGACTGCCGAAGGAGCGGTTAGAAGAAGATGTGCGTGCGATTTTAAAAACCGGGGTAGAGGTAAAGCACGGACTCCGCATCGGAGAGGATATTACCATTCAGAGTTTACGGGAAGAGTATGATGCGGTGCTTATCACCATTGGTGCGAGCACAGATAAAAAACTCGGAATTGAAGGCGAACAGTCAGAGGGAGTTTTATCGGCAGTACAGTTTTTACGTGATGTCGGGAAAAAACAGAACCCGGATCTGACCGGACAGGAGGTTGCGGTTGTCGGCGGTGGAAATGTATCTATGGATGCAGTGCGGACAGCAAGAAGATTAGGTGCAAAAAAAGTAACCATTTTATATCGCAGACGTGTTGCAGATATGACAGCGCTTCCGGCGGAAATCGAAGGTGCAGTGGCAGAAGGAATCGAGCTTTTAACATTAAAGGCGCCGTCGCGTATTGTTGCTGACGAAAACGGAAGAGTCAAAGGAATTTATGTGACACCGCAGATGATCAGCAAAATCAAAGACGGAAGAGCCAGTGTGAAGGCAACCGGCGAGGAAGATATTTTTATCCCATGCCAGACATTGATCGTTGCAATTGGACAGGATATTGAATATCAGCATTTTGCTGAGGCAGGTGTTCCGGTAGAGCGCGGAAAAATCGTAACAGAACGTCATGGAGGATTTGAAAATATACCGGGTGTTTTTGCGGGTGGAGACTGTGCAAGCGGACCGGCTTCCGTTATTAAAGCAATCGCAGCAGCGAAGGTTGTTGCAGCCAACATTGATGAGTACCTTGGATATCATCATATTATTTCCACGGATGTCAAGATCCCGGAGGCAAGATTAGATGACAGACCACCTTGTGGAAGGGTTAATTTATCCGAGAGAGAATCCGGTGAGAGAGTCTGTGATTTTGAAGCAGTGGAGTTTTGCATGACAGAAAAAGAGGCACATCAGGAGTCAGGACGCTGTCTGCGCTGTGATCATTTTGGATATGGAATTTTCAAAGGAGGCCGTGAAGAAGAATGGTAAATCTTACAATTGACGATAAAGTAATTTCGGTACCGGAAGGTACCACCATTATGGAGGCAGCGAAAAGCAGCAAAATCCCAATCCCGAAACTCTGCTATTTAAAGGGAATTAATGAAATTGCAGCCTGTCGTGTCTGTGTCGTGGAATTAGAGGGAATGGATAAACTCATCACTTCCTGTAACAATGTTGTAAAAGAAGGAATGGTGATCCACACCAACAGTCCGAAGGTGCGCGTGGATAGAAGAAAGACGATCCAGCTTATTTTATCCCAGCATGACTGCAAGTGTGCGACCTGTGTACGGAGTGGAAACTGTACCTTGCAGACTGTGGCAAATGATCTGAATATCATTGACCTTCCGTATAAAGAGCGTTTTGAAACAGAGCCGTGGGATAAAAATTTTCCACTAATCCGCGATGCACGAAAATGTGTCAAATGTATGCGCTGCATTCAGGTATGCGACAAAGTGCAGGGACTTAAGATCTGGGATGTGACAGGAACCGGTTCGAGAACAACGGTCGGTGTATCCGGTAATCGGCAAATAAATCAGGCAGCATGTGCGCTCTGCGGACAGTGTATCACCCATTGCCCGGTCGGTGCGCTCAGGGAACGTGATGATACGGAAAAAGTATGGGAGGCAATTGCAGATGAGAAGAAAGTGGTTGTTGCCCAGATTGCGCCTGCGGTGCGCGCAGCATGGGGAGAGGCTCTCGGCATGAAGCGCGAGGAGGCAACTTTTGGAAAAATCGTACATGCGTTAAAGAAAATGGGCGTGGACTATGTTTTTGACACAGCATTTTCAGCGGATTTAACCATTATGGAAGAGGGAAACGAATTTTTGGAGCGCCTGAAAAAAGGTGAGACAAAAGTCCGTCCAATGTTCACTTCCTGCTGCCCGGGATGGGTACGTTTTGTAAAAAGCCAGTTTCCACATATGGTACCACAGCTTTCCACGGCGAAAAGTCCGCAACAGATGTTTGGTGCTGTCATGAAAACTTATTTTGCAGACAGCATCGGTGTGAAACCGGAAAATATCTATACCGTTTCCATTATGCCTTGTGTGGCGAAAAAAGGGGAAGCGAAGATGGAACTGTATCATGAGGAATATGCAGGACATGATATTGATGCAGTACTCACAACAAGAGAGTTAGAGCGGATGATCCGTTCTGCACACATTCTGCCGGAGACATTAGAGGATGTGGAATGTGATCCTCTGATGAGTGAAGGAACCGGAGCGGGTGTGATCTTCGGTTCGACCGGAGGTGTGATGGAGGCTGCAATCCGTTCAGCATATTATCTTGTGAATGGAAAGAACCCGGATGCGGATGCTTTTCAAATTGTCCGCAATAACATGGAAACAGGTGTAAAAGAGGCAACGGTTACACTTGCAGACACAGAGGTGTCGGTTGCAGTGGTCTGTGGACTTTCAAACACAAGAAATTTATTAGAGCGCATTGAAAGAGGAGAAGTTCATTACGATTTTGTGGAAGTGATGGCCTGTCCGGGTGGATGCGTAGGTGGCGGCGGCCAGCCGATTCATGACGGAGAAGAATTAGCATCAGTCCGTGGAGAGAATCTTTATTTCCTCGATAAAAATGCAAAAATCCGTTTCTCCCATGAGAACCCGGATGTCTTAAAATTATATGAAAATTACATGGAAAAACCGCTTTCACACAAAGCACATATGCTCTTACATACAGATCATAATGCGTGGGAGATGCCGGTTTAAGGTGTATGAGGGTAGAATAATTATATTTACAGATATCAAAGAGCGTATGACAAAATACAACATTTTTATCATATGCTCTTTTTCTATATTTAAAATGAAAAGAAAGACTTGAATTTGAAATAAAAAGAGGTATAATTTTATGAAAGAGGATTACTTCGTAAAAAACGAACAAATATGCAAAAGAGAGGGAGAACAAATTATGTTGATTATGGATATTAAAATAGATAATTTGTATGCTTTCAAGAACTTTCATATGAATATGTCATATCCGAAAAAAATTGTTGATTCGACAATTCCAGAAGAATATTTACATGACAGACCTAATTTCCGATATAAAAAATTAAATATTATTATGGGCGGAAATGCGACAGGAAAAACATCCTTAGGAAAAGTATTAATGCTCTTTGTGAATTATCTTAGTGATGGAAATTATAAGAGATTTACCAATAAAATCAATGATGTAAAAAAGGAAACCATGTTAAAAATTGAGTTTGTGACAGAATATAATCAGTTTTGCAGATTTGAGATGAAGATATTGCCAAGTGAAACAGGAAATTATACCGAGGAGAATGTAGAGATACAGATTCAGGCAATTCCAATTGAACCAAAAGATAATTATGAGAATTGTGTAAAAAAATTAGATAATGGAAAAGGAAAAACAGTATCATATGATGGATTAGATTTGTCTGGCTGGAATTTTTCGTATCCTGAGGATGCAGGTAAAACAAAAACTTACATACGGATCGAGGAAGAAAAAAATTATTTATATGTTTTAAAACACATTTTACAGACATTAGATCCGTCCATTAAAGAAGTTGTGAAGATGAAAGAGGTAGAAAATACATATGCAGTAAAATGGGAGAACTGCTCAGCTATTATTAAAGATGGACAGATTGTAGATGGACAGGTATTATCCAGTGGAACAAAAGCCGGACTTGATATTTCTTATATTATTACAGCACTTGTGTGTGATCTTCACGATCTGTATTATTGTGATGAATTATTTTCTTTTGTAAACAGTGATGTAGAGAAAGCATGCCTTTCTATCATGATCGATCGCTTGACGGACAAAAAGCAGTTGTTTTTTACAACCCATAATACGGATATTTTAGATATGCAGTTGCCGAAACATTCTTTCTATTTTTTGAAAAAAGAAGTGGAAGATGAAGATATGCCAATAAAATGTATTAATGCGTCCCAATATTTAAAACGTAATACAGATTCTTTGAAAAATGCGGTGGAGAATGATTTGTTTTGTACGGCACCTGAATTACATAAGTTATATGAAATAGCTGATTTATAATTTCAGGAGGGATACGTATGAAGAAAAATGAGGTGTATCATTACTATGTAGAGGGACATGACGAGAAGAAAATTGTTGATATTTTAAAGAGAGATATGGGATGTATTAAAAGTGGAAAGGTAGACATTTTTAATGCTGTTCAAAATCGTTTTTCAGAAGCCAGAATACGAACATTAAAAAGTGGTACAATTGTGGTATTGATTTACGATACAGATGTTGAGAGCAACATTACTATAATGAATGAAAATATTATTTTTTTGAAAAAACAGCCATGTGTTAAGAAGGTGTTGTGTATTCCACAGGTAAAAAATCTGGAGGATGAATTAATAAATGCCTGTAATATAAAATCAATCTCGGAACTTACAAAAAGTAAATCAGATATAAATTACAAGAGAGATCTGATTAATTGCAGCAATCTTGATGCCAGATTAAAACAAAATAATTTTCAGATTTCCAAATTGTGGAACCGCATACCGGATAACAAATTTCAAAAATTTGGAAATGATGCAGAACAGATAAAAATAAAATGAGGGTAGAATATGATTTATCTCGCAATCACAGCAGCAATTTTTGCACTTGATTTTTTTATTAAAAAATATATCGACAGAAAATATGCCAGAAAAGTAAAACATCCGCGCCTTGGTGGAAAAATCTGCATAGAAAAATTCTATAATAAGGGAGCAACACTGAATCTGTTAGCGAAGCACCCGAAAGTCATGACTGTCATTCACAGTGTAATCATGGTTTTTGTCGCAGTTTGTTATTATTTTATCATGCGCTTTAGTGGAAAACAGATTACAAAAACAGGACTTGCCATGTTAGCCGGCGGAGGCTTGAACAATTTGTACGACAGGTACACGAAACATCATGTTGTAGATTACATTCGGTTTCAGATTGGACCGAAATGGTTTCAGAGAATCATTTTTAATGTGTCTGATTTCTTTATATTTATTGGTGCAGTGCTTGCGGTCATTGGAAGTGAATCGTGAGCAGGACAAGTGAACAGTAAATGATGTGACAGAATGTAAAAACAGAATAATTCGTGTAGTAATGTAAGATAATAGAGAGTATCATGAAGTTATCAATAGTACTTTTGGAAGGATTTGATTTTTATGACAAAAGAGCAGTATATCAAAATAACAGAGCCGCTTCGGAGCAACACGGAACGCGCAAAACGTGTGACAAGTTTAAATCATATGCTGACCGCGCTGGTGTTCTGCGTGTATCCACTTTACCTTTTTATGCTTTTCGTGGATCACAATCCGTGGCTTTTGCGTGCAGTATTCGTTCCTGCGGTATCGTTTGTGGGATTGACAGTGATCCGCAGAATTATCAATGCGCCAAGACCTTATGAAACATTTGACATACCGCCGGTACTTGAAAAAGATACAAAAGGAAAATCGTTTCCAAGCCGGCATGTGTTTTCTGTTTTTATTATTGCAATGACGATCTTTTATGAACATCCGGGGGCAGGTGTGCTGCTGGGAATCATTGGTTTGCTGCTTGGACTCGTGCGTGTGCTTGTCGGAGTCCACGAGCCGAGAGACATTATCGCAGGTGCATTTGCGGGGATCGTCTGCGGAATCGTTGGGTATTATGTGATTTGATTTTTTGCGCAATTTCACGGCATGGATTGTGGGCGTATCGTATGGTCTGTTATTGTTTTGCATAGTGCTTCCGATACTCGCGCGGCGTCTGTTCAAAACGTTTTTTAAAGGAACGGTTAAAGTAGGAAAGATTGTCAAACCCCACTTCCGCTGCAATATCTAAAATCGAGGAATCAGAGGAAATCAGAAGTCTCGATGCCATTGTGAGCCGGTATTCGTTCAGGTAATCGATAAACGAGGTTCCCATTGTGTTTTTAAAATACTTCATGAAATGTGACTGGCTTAGGTTCACTTCTTTTGCCACATCTTCAATCGTGATTTTTTCCATATAATTGTTTTCCACAAATTTCAGGATCAGCTTCATTTTTTCTAAAGATTTGTAATCTTTTTTCTGCACATCCTTAGAACTGCATTTGTTAAATAGAATAAAAAAGAGCATAAAAAGCTGGCTTTTGATGAAAAGCTGGTAGGCAGGCGGATCTGTTTTGCAGATCTCATCATTTGCATCGACACAGGCGGAAATCTCGTGGTAATAGGGAGCGCCCGGCTGATAAAGGACAGGAACGGAGATAGTTCCGTCCATAAGTGGGGAAAAATAGTCTGTGCTGCATGTATCGGTCTGTTTGGATAACAGAATCTGCGGATGAAAAATAATATTTTCGTATTCCATGCTCTCATTTTCGAATTGTTCAATGGAATGAAGCTGTCCCGGGATGATCAGGGCAAGTGTTCCGGCGCTGACCGGGTACTGTTTGAAATCCACGGTGATCATACCACGTCCTTTTTTTATGTAAACAATCTCCATTTCATCATGCCAGTGGATCGGCACATAAGAAAAATCCAGCGGGATAGAGCAGAGGTAGGTGATATAAGGAAATAAAGGATTTCCATGAGAGATTTTTTCCTGATAATTTTCGTATTCCAAGATATTCATAAGGTACATACTCCTTTGTAATGATTTGATTGTGTCGAAAACATGCGCTTTGTGTCGTAATCTGGGAAACAGAACAGTATGATTGAAAAGTGCACAAAAACAAGCTACTGATTTTGTGACGTTTATACAATCACAAGGCAATCGAGCCAACTGCCTATTTAAAATATGATAGGATTGTACCACTTTTGTATGGAATATTACAAGAATAAAATGGTATACCTGAATATAATATTAATCATAAGACATCGGTTTTACGAAAAAACACGAAAACAACTGTGGCAGAAAATACAATAAGCTTTCGCCAGCAGGCGCAAGGAAAGGAGTAAATCATGAATTTACAGGAAATCGTAACCAAAAGAACAGGAAAAGAAATTTCCCAGTGCAGCAACAAAGAATTATATTTCTCTTTGCTTGAAATGACAAAAGGAATGGCAGAAGAGAAAGTCAGCAACGAGGGAAAAAGAAAGTTATATTACATTTCAGCAGAGTTTTTGATCGGTAAATTATTATCTAACAACCTGATCAACCTTGGAATTTATGAGGATGTAAAAAAAATATTGGCAGACAACGGCAAGAGCCTTGCTGAGATCGAGGAAGTTGAGCCGGAACCATCCTTAGGAAATGGTGGACTTGGACGTCTTGCAGCATGTTTCCTGGATTCTATCGCAACACTTGGTTTAAACGGTGACGGTGTTGGATTGAATTACCACTATGGATTATTCAAACAGGTATTTGATAACAACCTTCAGCATGAGACACCAAACCCATGGATCGAGAAAGAAAGCTGGTTAACAAAGACAGACAAAGCTTATACAATCCAGTTCGGCGGTTTCAATTTACAGTCCAGAATGTACGATATCGACGTATTAGGATACAACAATCGTACCACAAAACTTCATTTATTTGATGTGGAGACAGTAGACGAGAGTTTAGTTGGCGAAGGAATTGATTTCGATAAAGAAGATATTCAGAAAAACCTTACATTATTCTTATATCCGGATGATTCCGATGATAAAGGACGTATCCTTCGTGTTTACCAGCAGTATTTCATGGTAAGCAACGCAGCAAGACTGATCATTGATGAGACACTCGCAAGAGGCGGAGATTTACACAAATTAAACGAGTATGCAGTTGTTCAGATCAACGATACACATCCAAGTATGGTAATTCCTGAACTGATCCGTTTATTAATGGAGCGCGGAATCTTAATGGATGAAGCAATTGATATTGTATCCAAAACATGTGCTTACACAAACCATACAATTTTAGCAGAAGCTCTGGAAAAATGGCCGATCCATTTCTTAGAGAAAGCGGTTCCACAGTTAATGCCGATCATTTATGAGTTAAACAGCCGTGTTGTGAAAAAATTCGACGACAAATCCGTAGCGATCATTGATGATGAGAGACGTGTTCATATGGCGCATATGGATATCCACTATGGATATAGCATCAACGGTGTTGCATACCTTCACACAGAAATTTTAAAGAACTCTGAACTTAACAACTTCTACAAGATTTATCCTGAGAAGTTCAATAATAAGACAAATGGTATCACATTCCGCCGCTGGTTATTACACTGTGATCCGGAACTTACCGCATTATTTGAGTCCCTGATCGGTGACGGATTCAAAAAAGATGCAACTGAGCTTGAAAAATTAGGTGCATTTGTAAATGATGAAGCTGTATTACAGAAGATTCTTGATGTTAAGAATGCAAAGAAAGCAGAATTAAAAGAGTATCTTGCAAAGACACAGGGTATCGAGTTAAATGAGAACTCTATCTATGATATCCAGATCAAGAGATTACATGAGTACAAGAGACAGCAGATGAATGCACTCTATGTCATCCACAAATATTTTGAGATCAAAGCAGGCAAAAAACCAGCGCGTCCGATCACCGTTATTTTCGGTGCAAAGGCAGCTCCGGCTTATGTCATTGCAAAAGACATCATTCACCTGATCCTTTGCTTACAGGAACTCATCAGCAAAGACCCGGAAGTTTCTCCATACTTAAAAGTGGTTATGGTAGAAAACTACAATGTAACTTTAGCTGAAAAATTAATTCCGGCAGCAGATATTCATGAGCAGATTTCCCTTGCTTCCAAAGAGGCATCCGGAACATCCAACATGAAATTCATGTTAAACGGTGCAGTTGCGATCGGTACTATGGACGGTGCAAACGTTGAGATGCATCAGTTCGTTGGAGATGACAATATCTACATTTTCGGTGAGTCATCCGAGCAGGTGATCGAGCATTATGCAAAAGCAGATTACGTTTCCAGAAGCTACTATGACAATGATGAGAACATCAAACGTGCAATCGACTTCATTGTAAGCGATGAGATGATGGCAGTTGGATGCAGAGAAAACTTAGAGCGTCTTTATAATGAGTTATTAAACAAAGACTGGTTCATGACATTGCCAGACTTCGAGGAATACGTTGCAGCAAAAGAAAGAATCTTTGCAGATTACGAAGACCGTATGGCATGGGCGAAAAAAATGCTCGTGAACATGAGTCAGGCAGGCTTCTTCTCATCCGACAGAACCATTGCACAGTACAACGAGGACATCTGGCATCTGTAAAACACATGCTGTTTTGCAGCGTAAGATAAAAAGGTCATAATACAGGGGAGTATATTGATATAGTGACTGTCGCACAAAAATTTTGTGCGGCAGTTTTTGCGTTATAGAAAAGTATGTTTCAATTTTTTTACCAATTTAAATATGTAATAAATAACATCAATATAATAAATTGCTTGGAATATTTTTATGGATGATTTATAATGTACGCGAAGGCAAAAGTGAGCATGGAATAAATCCGCCCATGCATACTTGTATGCGATGGAGGATTTATTCCATGAGAACGCGCCCGCGAGCCAAGAAAACCGCAGGGTTTCTTGGCTTTTGCCGGAGCGCATCTGCAGACTGATAGGGCGAATGCCCGTGAGTCCATGAAATCTCTGATTTCATGGACGTGCACTGCGGATAGAAGTAACAGAGGACCAATTTTCATGAATAAAAAGAAATTAACATATATCACAGCGCTTACCATGTTAAGTCTTACCCTTATGACAGGCTGCACGAATGAGCGCAGGGAAAATCAGACTGCATACCGCCAGATCGGTATCAATGCGATGGAAAGCGGAGATTATGCAGGGGCAGTGGATGCATTTAACAGTGCATTAGGACAGTGTATTGGAAAAATCACAGAGAATGAATTAGATATCTGCTATTATAAAGCGGCAGCACAGTATGCCAGTGGTGATTCTGAGGGAGCAGTGGCAACTTATACCGCAATCATTGATTATGATAAAAAGGCGGCAGATGCCTATTATCTGCGTGGCTGTGTTTACCTGAAACAGGGCAATACAGAGAGTGCTGTCTCAGATTTTGATGCGGCAGTCCGATATAACAGCGATGATTACGAGCTTTATGTCAATATTTATGAGAACCTTTTGGCTTATGATATGACAGAAAAAGGGGAAGAATACTTAAATAAAGCGTTTGACATTAAGGGAAACAGTGCAGAAGATTATGCATGGCGAGGCAGGATTTACTATTATCTGGGACAGTATGACAATGCCATGACAGAACTTAATTCAGCGTTAGATAAGGAAAGCGTGATCGCAAACCTTTACATTGCGCAGGTGTATGAGGCACAGGGCGATTCGGAAAACGCTGAGGTTTATTATCAGAATTATGTAAATTCAGGAGCCGCAGATTCCGAGGCAATGAATTCCCTTGGTGAAATTGAAATGGCAAAAGGAAATTATTCCGGTGCACTTACTTACTTACAGCAGGGCATTGCTATGGAGAATGTGACAAATCGAAGAGAACTTATGCAGAATCTGATCATCTGTTATGAGTATACATTCGATTTTAATTCTGCATGGAATGTTGTGCAGGAGTATGTGCAGGCTTATCCGGATGATGCAAGTGCACAGAGGGAATACATTTTTTTGAAAAACAGGGTTGATGCATCCACAGCAGAAATCAGCGGAGATGTCAGCAGTACAGAGGAAGGCACGACAGAGCAGGATACAACTGGTACGGAAGAAGGCACGGCAGATCAGAATACGACTGGCGCAGAAGGTGAAGCGGCAGATTCTGATCAGACAGGAACAGACGGTGGCGAGACAGCACAGTAATAAAATAATGGAGAATTGAATGGCAGAGGCATTTAAAATAGAAGAGATAGAAGAAAAAGTGATTTTGGTAGGAGTGAGTGAGCAGGAGGGAGACGACGCGGAAGATTCCGTTGCAGAACTTGCGGAATTAGTAAAAACAGCAGGTGCAACAGTAGTCGGAACCATGATCCAGAAACGTGAACTCATTCATCCGGGAACTTATATCGGTTCCGGAAAAGTGGCAGAGCTTAAGGAACTTGTGGAAGAACTTGGCGCAACGGGAATTGTATGTGATGATGAACTCTCCCCGGCCCAGCTTCGCAATTTAGAAGATATGTTAGATACCAAAGTAATGGATCGTACCTTAATCATTCTGGATATTTTTGCAGCGCGGGCAACGACCAGCGAGGGGAAAATCCAGGTGGAACTGGCACAGTTAAAGTACCGCCTGAGCCGGTTGACAGGACTTGGACGCTCCATGTCAAGACTTGGTGGTGGAATTGGTACCAGAGGTCCGGGTGAGAAAAAGTTAGAGATTGACAGACGACTGATCAAAGACAGGATCGCACAGTTGAACCGTGAATTAAAAGAGGTCAGACAGCACCGTGACATTACGCGTGCGCAGAGAGAAAAAAATCAGATGCCGGTAGCTGCGATCGTGGGATATACGAATGCCGGAAAATCAACACTGATCAATACACTGACGAATGCCGGAGTTTTAGAGGAGGACAAGCTTTTTGCAACACTTGATCCGACAACAAGGGTGTTAGAACTTGCAGGAAGACAGGAAATCTTAGTCACGGATACAGTAGGTTTTATCCGGAAACTGCCACATCACCTGATCGAGGCGTTTAAGAGTACCTTGGAGGAAGCGAAATACGCAGATTATATTTTACATGTTGTGGATGCTTCCAATCCGCAGTATGAGAAACAGATGCTGATCGTGTATGAGACGCTGGCAAATCTTGATGTGAAGGATAAAACAGTGATTACGCTGTTTAATAAGCAGGACGTAAGAAGCGACAGCGAACCCCTGCATGACTTTAAAGCGGATTATACACTTCCGATTTCCGCGAAGAATGGAACCGGGTTAGAAGAACTGAAAAACCTGTTGTCCGAACTTTTACGTGAAAACAAGATTTTAGTGGAGCGCACAGTACCATATGCAAACGCAGGTGTGATCCAGCTTGTCCGAAAATCCGGCGAGCTTTTAGAGGAAGAATACCGCGAGGACGGAATCTATATCCGTGCTTATGTGCCAATGGAAATCTATGCAAAACTGTAACATTCCGGTTTATAGTCGATACAGCAAGGGTAAGATTTATCGGATTGTTATGTGCAATTACAGATATAGTTTGAATAGAAAGAAGGGAATCGTAAAATGACGTTATTAATCAAAAACGGACATGTGATCAATCCGGCAACCGAGACAGACGAAGTATTAGATGTGCTTGCCGAAGATGGAAAAGTAGTGAAAATGGAAAAGAATATCAAGGCAAAGGCAGACCGTGTGATCGACGCAAAGGGATGCTATGTAATGCCGGGATTTATTGATATGCACGTACATTTGAGAGATCCGGGACAGGAGCAGAAAGAGACGATCGAGACCGGATGTAATGCAGCAGCGCATGGCGGATACACGACGATCCTTGCCATGCCGAACACCAAACCGGTTGTAGACAATCCGGACGTTGTTAAATATGTGCGCAATAAGGCAAAAACAGTTGGCGTTGTGAACGTTTTACAGGTGGGAGCCATTACAAAAGGCCAGCAGGGAAAAGAGTTGGCAGACATCCGCGGTATGTATGAAGAAGGAATCCCTGCGATCAGTGAAGACGGAAAATCCGTCATGAATTCCGAGATTTATCGTGAGGCAATGGAAATTGCAGCAGAACTCGATATTCCGGTACTTGCGCATTGTGAGGACATTAATCTGGTAAATGGCGGCGTGATGAACGAGGACGCTCATTCGAAGGAACTTGGGTTAAAGGGAATCACCAATTCGGTAGAAGACATCATTGTTGCAAGAGATATCATGTTAAGCAGAGATACCGGAGCAAAGCTGCATTTGTGCCACTGCTCCACAAGAGATTCCGTAAAAATGGTACAGCATGCCAAAATGGAAAAGACAAAGGTAACAGCAGAAGTTTGCCCGCATCATTTTACGCTTACCTCGGATGATATCCATAAAATCGAACCGTCCATTGATCAGGCAAAAAAACTTGCCATTGATGCGGATGCAGACACAAACTTTAAGATGAACCCGCCACTCCGCTCCAAAGAGGATGTACAGGCACTAAAGGAAGGATTACGCGATAATATCATGGATGTAATCTCTACCGACCATGCACCGCATACTTTTGAAGAGAAGAATACTTCCATGAAAAAGGCACCTTTCGGAATCGTAGGACTTGAAACAGCCGCATGTTTGACTTATTCGGAACTTGTTTTGCAGGGGTATCTTACTCCGATGCAGATGGCAGAGAAAATGAGTTACAATCCGGCGAAAATCGTTGGAATCGATAAGGGCGATATCCAGCCGGGAAAAATTGCAGATATTGTGATTTTTGATCCGGAAAAAACATATAAGATTGATAAAACCAAGTTTGCAAGCAAAGGACGCAATACACCTTTTGACGGAAGAGAAGTTACCGGAAAAGTAATGGCAACGATCGTGGATGGACGTGTTGTTTATGCGGCAGAAAAGTAAGAAACAGTGTACTGGCATGATAGAAATGCGTAAAGAATAGAAATTTACCAGCAGAAAAGAGAGGACACATTGATGGCAGAAAAATTTGAAGAGACAGCGATCATCATCCGTCAGGAGGAGATCGCAGATGATATTTACAGTATGTGGCTGCACACCGACCAGATCGCAGCACATGCAAAAGCAGGACAGTTCGTTTCCGTATACTGCAATGACGGAAGCAGACTGCTTCCAAGACCGATCAGTATTTGTGAGATTGACAAAAAGGACGGGGCAATCCGTCTGGTATACCGTGTAGCAGGAAAAGGAACTGCGGAATTTTCCGGTATGCACACGGGCGCTCAGCTTCGTATCGTGGGACCTCTTGGAAATGGATTCCCGAAAAAAGAGAAGAAAGCATTTTTGATCGGTGGTGGAATCGGAATCCCTCCAATGTTACAGCTTGCAAAAGAATTAAATTGTGAGAAACAGATTGTATTAGGATTTCGTGACGAACTGTTTTTAATGGATGAGTTTAAAAAGCAGGGCGCTGTCTATGTGGCAACAGAAGACGGAAGTGCAGGAACAGAGGGAAATGTTTTAGATGCGATCCGCGAAAACGGACTGGATGCAGAGATCATCTATGCCTGTGGACCAATGCCAATGTTACGTGCTTTGAAAGAATATGCACAGAAGAACCACATGGAATGCTGGATTTCCATGGAAGAGCGTATGGCATGTGGTATCGGTGCATGCCTTGCCTGTGTGTGCCAGTCAAAAGAAAAAGACGCACACAGCAACGTGAAGAACAAACGAATCTGTAAAGAAGGACCCGTATTCCGTGCAGAGGAGGTAGAATTCTAATGAACATGAAAGTAGATTTATGTGGAGTAACCTTAAACAATCCTGTCATGACTGCTTCCGGTACGTTTGGTTCCGGCGCAGAGTACGCAGAGTTTGTGGATCTGAATAAATTGGGAGCCGTTGTGACAAAAGGTGTTGCAAATGTTCCTTGGCCGGGAAATCCGACGCCGCGTGTCGCCGAAGTATATGGCGGCATGTTAAATGCAGTCGGACTTCAGAATCCAGGAATCGACCTTTTTGTGGAACGTGACATTCCGTTTTTAAAGCAGTTTGATACAAAAATCATGGTGAATGTATGTGGACATTCCACAGAAGAATATATTGAAGTAGTGGAGAGGTTAAGAGACCAGCCGGTAGACCTTTTAGAGATCAACATTTCCTGCCCGAATGTCAAAGAGGGTGGAATTGCATTCGGTCAGGACCCGAAAGCAGTGGAAGCTATCACAAAAGAGATGAAGAAGCACGCTACACAGCCGGTCATCATGAAACTCTCTCCGAATGTCACAGATATTACGGAGATGGCGAGAGCAGCGGAGGCAGGAGGCGCAGACGGATTGTCTCTGATCAATACGATCACAGGCATGAAGATCGATATCAACCGTCAGAAGTTTGTGCTTGCCAATAAAACAGGCGGTATGTCCGGACCAGCCATTCATCCGGTTGCTGTCCGTATGGTATACCAGACGGCACAGGCAGTAAAACTGCCAATCGTCGGCATGGGTGGAATCATGAATGCAGAGGATGCCATTGAGATGATCCTTGCAGGAGCAACAGCAGTATCTGTAGGTACCGCAAACTTTACCAATCCGCATGTGACGGAGGAGATTGTTGCAGGAATCAAAGATTACATGGAGCGTTATCAGGTTGCCGACATCAAAGACTTAGTCGGTGCTGTACATGAATAAACAGGAAAAAATTGGTATCAGGAGGAAATAATAAAATGGAAGCATACAAATCAGAATTTATTGATTTTATGGTAGAGAGTGATGTTTTAAAATTTGGAGATTTTACATTAAAGAGTGGACGTAAATCCCCATTCTTTATGAATGCAGGTGCTTATGTGACAGGTTCCCAGTTAAAGAGACTTGGCGAGTATTATGCAAAGGCAATCCATGATAATTATGGAGATGATTTTGATGTACTTTTCGGACCGGCATATAAGGGAATTCCACTTGCAGTTGTCACAGCGATCGCATACAGTGAACTTTATGGAAAAGAAGTGCGTTACTGCTCTGACAGAAAAGAAGCAAAAGACCACGGTGCGGATAAGGGAGGTTTCCTTGGAAGCAGCTTAAAAGACGGCGACAGAGTTGTGATGATCGAGGATGTAACCACTTCCGGAAAATCCATGGAGGAGACGGTTCCGAAAGTAAGAGGAGCAGCAGATGTTACAATCGTTGGTCTTATGGTAAGCTTAAACCGTATGGAAGTCGGACAGGGCGGAAAAGTAAGTGCCTTAGATGAGATCAAAGAAAAGTACGGTTTTGAAGGAAAAGCAATTGTCACAATGGCAGAGGTGACAGAGTATCTTTACAACAGAGAACATAATGGCAAAGTTGTGATCAATGACGAGATCAAAGCTGCTATTGATAAGTACTACGAAGAATATGGCTGCAAGTAAGAAAGGCAGCGAGCGCTGCCCGCTGATACGGAAAGGAAAACACCGGGTATTGGCATTCGTATTTTTTCTGGTTTATTTTATTGTATTGTTCTATTTCCTCTTTTTTTCGGAGGAGATGGGGCGGACTTATTCAGAGAGGGCGTATCACTACAATCTGATCCCATTCCATGAGATCATGCGTTTTATTACTTATCGGCATGTGCTGGGATGGCAGGCTGTAGTGCTCAATATCTGGGGAAATATCATTGCATTCATGCCTTTTGGCTCATTTTTGCCAATCTATTCGAAACGCTGTAGAAACCTGTGGGTGACAGTGCTATATAGTTTTGAACTAAGTCTGCTCGTGGAACTGCTTCAGCTTGTGTTTAAAGTAGGAAGTTTTGATGTGGATGATCTGCTTTTGAACACAATCGGTGGATTACTGGGCTATCTGGTGTATAAGTGCATCCTTTATTTGTGGAAAAAATATTTTAAGTAGTAGGAAAAAATTATGGCGCAGAGAAGACGTAGAAAATACGGATATAAATTTACAGAAAAGACACAGTCAAAGAAAGGAATCGCAGCCTTTTTTCTGGCTGTGCTTTCTATTGCAATTTTTATTTATGTGGTGGTAAATTCGTTTCATCACGGCGGAAATGGCAGTATGTACCTGGGAAGTGCAGGGGTGTCTTCCATGCTCGTTGCGCTTGTCGCAGTGGTGCTTGCAGTAATGAGTCTGCGTGAGGAGGAGTCATTCAAGCTGTTTCCATATATGTCGACAGTGCTGTCCTTTTTGGCAGCCGGCATATGGATTGCAATTTATGTGATTGGATTTTTGATATAGTTGATAAGGGAGAGTTAAAATGGGATACAGAGACATTTATAAAGAGTCAAATGAACAGGCAGAGGAGCGCTTTTCTCTTGTGATGGAGCGTATTGCAGAAATCGCAAAAGAAACAGATGTGCCGGAAACATTTGATGATTATTTTAAAAAGACAGCAGCCTTTTTATTACAGTTAAAAAATATAACAGAAAAAGCAGAAGCAGATACATTAAAAGATGCTTCCCTCGCAGAATGTGAGCAGAGAAACGCTTCACTTTATGAGGACATTATTGCAGCAAATTATGCAGACAGCTACGGAAATCCAACTTATGCAGTGGGAAAACTCGGAGAAGAGTACGGACAGATTTTATCTGCATTGTATGCACAGTGCAGAAAATGCATCATAGATGCTTTTGCCGCAAAAAAAATGAATGTAACGATCACAGCAGAATTGTTTGTTGAGATTTATAATTATTTTGAGGATAAAGATGGTATTGATAAAAATGCGATCGAACAGGCGATTTACTGGTACTTCCATGATTACAGTGAAATTTTTATCGGAGACAACATCCGTGAGATCGTGGATGACGAGGAAGATTTCTTATACCAGATCGTGATGAATTCGGATTTGAACGACCTGCGTTATCTTTATCAGTATGGTCAGCACGTTGGAGCAAATGAGACTGGAATCGCAGCATTTTTAAATGGAATGTCTGAGGAAGAGATTCAGGCAATGGCGGATACTTACACAGAGGGATACCGCATCGGATTTGCGTCAACCGGAAAAGATCTGTCAAAAAAGACAACTGCACAAGTGCGTTATCCGATCGGTTTTGAGCGTATGGTGCGTGCCGCAGTGAAAAATCTGGAAAAATTGAATTTGAAAGTAACGATGCGCGCATCCTCTACCGCGGCAAACAAGCAGTATGATTATGATCACAAAGAGGACAAGGCATTATACTATGACAAGGCTTACGTGGAGAGACGTCTGGAAGTGATGAAAACGTCTTTCGAAGAAATGAAGAAAATGGCAAACGGTCAGGCTGGTCCTGCTGTCATTGAAGTGTTTGGAGAAACCCCATTTTCACCGGAGACGAAGAAAGAAGTGCTGAAACTGAATGAAAAACAGCAGCAGTTAAGCGTATACGATATGAGTATGTCCGGACAGATCACAAATGAGTACATCATTGGTGAGGAGCGCAGTTTTACGATCATTGCATATCCGGTACCGGAGATTGGCGGCAAGTTCAAAGAGATTTTTGCAGAGACCGTAAAAATCAATACATTGGATTACACCTTGTATCAGACGATGCAGCAGAAAATCATTGATGTGTTAGATCAGGCGGAAAAAGTACACATTACCGGAAAAAATGGCAACAAGACAGACCTTTATGTTTCTGTCTGGCCATTAAAAGATGCTTCCAAAGAGACTGCATTTGAAAACTGTGTGGCAGATGTGAATATTCCGGTTGGTGAGGTGTTCACTTCTCCAGTATTAAAAGGAACTACCGGAAAATTATTTGTCAGCCAGGTTTATCTGAATGAACTGAAATATCTCAATCTGGAAATTGATTTTGAAGATGGCGTGATCAAAGATTACACCTGTACAAACTTTGACAAAGAGGAAGAATGTAAAAAATATATCAAAGAGAATGTTTTAATGAATCATGATACACTGCCAATGGGTGAGTTCGCAATCGGAACAAACACGACTGCTTACCGCATGGCAAGAGACTTTGATATTGCCGATAAGCTTCCAATCTTAATCGCAGAGAAGACCGGTCCTCATTTTGCAGTCGGTGACACCTGCTATTCCCATGAGGAGGATATGGTGACCTACAATCCGGACGGAAAACAGATCGTAGCAAGAGAGAATGATTTCTCCAAGCTTCGTAATGAAGATATGAGTAAAGCATACTTTAACTGCCACACTGATATTACAATTCCTTATGATGAACTGGATAAGATCACAGTCATCCGCAAAGATGGAACGACAGAGGATATTATCTCAGACGGACGTTTTGTGCTGGCAGGAATTGAAGAACTGAACAGACCGCTGGATGAATAAAACGGCTGTTATATTTTATAAGGTACCTTGATATATGTGCAATGGCATATAAAATTAGGGTACCTTGTTTATATATAAAGAAAATTAATAAAACAAATAACAATTATTAATTAGACTTCTTAATTGAAACATATTATAATCATTTTGAAGATAGAACGATTGAAACAAAAAAGGAGACGAATATCATGGCAAAAGTTGGTATTGTAATGGGCAGCGACTCAGATATGCCAGTAATGGCAAAAGCAGCAGATATATTAGAAAAATTAGGAATCGATTACGAGATGACGATCATTTCTGCACATCGTGAGCCGGATGTTTTCTTTGAATATGCGAAAACGGCTGAGAGCAAGGGCTTTAAAGTCATCATTGCAGGAGCAGGAATGGCAGCACACCTGCCGGGTATGTGCGCAGCGATTTTCCCAATGCCAGTCATTGGTATTCCGATGCACACCACTTCTTTAGGAGGAAGAGATTCCTTATATTCTATCGTGCAGATGCCATCCGGTATCCCGGTTGCGACCGTAGCAATCAATGGTGGAGCCAATGCAGGGCTTCTTGCAGCAAAAATTCTTGCTACTTCCGATGAGGCACTGTTAGAGAGATTAAAAGCTTACTCAAAAGATTTAAAAGAGCAGGTTCAGGCGAAAGATGCAAGACTTCAGGAAGTTGGATATAAGAACTATAAGTAATTGCGAAACTCTATTAAGGTTGAGAGGATTGTGAAGAATTAACAAAATTTTCGAAGACACGTTTTCACTATGTGTCGCTCGCAGCGGTACTAAGAAGCCAGTCACAACATACTGTTATTCCTGCCTTCTAAGAACCAATCGAACTTGTTCGATTTTGGCTCACCCAATGTCTTCTCAAGCTTTTGTCAATTTTTCACAATTTAATTCACGTTTTCCATGAATTTCGCAAATGACTAATAAGAATTATAAAAAAAGGAGACAAAAAATGGATTACAAAAACGCAGGTGTAGATATTGAAGCTGGATACGAATCAGTGGAATTAATGAAAAAATATGTAAAGGAAACCATGCGCCCGGAAGTTTTAGGCGGACTTGGCGGATTTTCCGGTGCTTTTTCTATGGAAGCAATCAAAGGAATGGAGGAGCCGGTTCTTTTATCTGGAACAGACGGATGTGGAACAAAAGTAAAACTGGCATTCCTTTTGGATAAACATGATACGATCGGTATCGACTGTGTTGCAATGTGTGTCAATGATGTTGCCTGCGCAGGCGGTGAACCATTATTTTTCTTAGATTATATCGCATGTGGCAAAAACTATCCGGAGAAGATCGCAACGATCGTAAGCGGAGTGGCAGAAGGATGCAAACAGTCCGGCTGTGCATTGATCGGTGGTGAAACCGCAGAACATCCGGGACTTATGCCGGAAGATGAGTACGATCTCGCAGGATTTACCGTAGGTGTCGTAGATAAAAAAGACATCATCACAGGAGAAAGCTTAAAAGCCGGTGATGTGCTGATCGGTATGGCTTCCACCGGTGTACATTCCAACGGATTTTCCCTTGTAAGAAAAATCTTTAAAATGGATAAAGAAACGTTAAATACATACCATGAAGAACTTGGCAAAACATTAGGCGAAGCATTATTAGCTCCGACAAGAATTTATGTAAAAGCTTTAAAAAATGTAAAAGAGGCAGGTGTCCGTGTGAAAGCGTGCAGTCATATCACAGGCGGCGGTTTCTACGAGAACGTTCCAAGAATGTTACCGGAAGGCAAACATGCAGTCATCAAAAAAGACAGCTACGAAGTTCCGGCTATCTTTAAAATGATGGCACGTGAAGGACAGGTAGAGGAGCATATGATGTACAATACTTATAACATGGGTATCGGTATGATCGTTGCAGTTGATCCTGCTGATGTGGAAAAAACAATGGAAGCAATGAAAGCAGCTGGAGATATACCATATGTGATCGGTGAGATCAAAGACGGTGAAAAAGGAGTAACCTTATGCTAAAAGTTGCAGTTTTGGTATCCGGCGGAGGAACGAATCTTCAGGCAATTTTAGATGCGATTGATAACGGAACAATCACAAATGCAAAGGTGGAAGTTGTTATCAGCAATAATAAAAATGCATATGCCCTAGAACGTGCAAAAAATCACGGGATTGAAGCACTTTGCATTTCTCCGAAAGATTACGAGACAAGAGATGTGTTTAATGAGGCTTTTTTGGAAAAATTAGATTCCTACAACCCGGATCTGGTCGTATTGGCGGGATTTTTAGTTGTAATTCCGGAACAGATGATTGCAAAATACAGGAACCGTATCATCAACATTCATCCGTCCCTGATTCCGTCTTTCTGTGGAACCGGTTATTATGGATTGAAAGTGCATGAAGGAGTGTTAAACCGTGGCGTGAAAGTGACCGGTGCAACGGTTCATTTTGTGGATGAGGGAACAGACACAGGACCTATCATTTTACAGAAGGCAGTTGAAGTGCAGCAGGAGGATACACCGGAAATCTTGCAGCGGCGCGTCATGGAACAGGCTGAGTGGATCATCATGCCGAAGGCAATTGACCTGATCGCGAACGGTAAAGTCTCTGTTGTAGATGGCAGAGTGAGAATTGTCGAAGAGTAGTAATAGATGTGATTAAGAAAGGGAGAATCCGCATGAAAGTATTAGTAGTAGGAAGCGGCGGCCGTGAACATGCAATCTGCACCAGTGTCGCAAAAAGTCCGCGCGTAGATAAAATTTACTGTGCACCGGGCAATGCCGGAATCGCATCACTCGCAGAGTGTGTGCCGATCGGTGCCATGGAATTTGATAAATTAGTCGCTTTTGCAAAAGAAAAGGAAATCGATTTTACAATTGTAGGAATGGATGATCCTCTGGTTGGCGGAATCGTAGATATTTTCGAAGCAGAAGGGTTAAAAGTATTCGGACCTAAAAAAAATGCAGCAATCTTAGAAGGTTCTAAGGCTTTTTCCAAGGATCTTATGAAAAAATACAACATTCCGACTGCTGCATATGAGAATTTCACAGATCCGAAGGCAGCACTTGCATATCTTGAGACAGCCAAAATGCCAATCGTGTTAAAGGCAGACGGACTTGCACTTGGAAAAGGTGTTTTGATCTGCAACACTTTGGAGGAGGCGAAAGCCGGTGTCAAAGAGATCATGGAAGATAAAAAATTCGGAACAGCCGGAAATACAATGGTTATCGAAGAATTCATGACAGGACGTGAAGTATCTGTTTTATCTTTTGTAGACGGTAAAACGATTAAGATCATGTCTTCTGCGCAGGATCACAAACGTGCAAAAGACGGCGATCAGGGCTTGAATACCGGAGGAATGGGAAACTTCTCCCCAAGTCCTTTCTATACAAAAGAAGTAGATGATTTCTGTAAAAAATACATTTATCAGGCAACGGTAGATGCTATGGCAGCAGAGGGCAGACCATTTACAGGTGTTATTTTCTTTGGACTTATGTTAACCGCAGACGGACCAAGAGTGTTAGAGTACAATGCGAGATTTGGTGATCCGGAAGCACAGGTAGTTCTTCCAAGAATGAAAAATGACATCATCGACGTGATGGAAGCCTGTGTGGATGGAAAATTAGACACAATCGACCTTCAGTTTGAGGACAATGCAGCAGTCTGCGTTGTGCTTGCATCTGACGGCTATCCGGTAGCTTACGAAAAAGGGTTTGAAATCACAGGATTGGAAAACTTTGAGGGAAAAGACGATTATTTCTGTTTCCATGCCGGAACCAAATTCAATGAAGCCGGAAAAATCGTGACAAATGGTGGACGTGTCCTTGGCATCACTGCGACAGGAAAAGACTTAAAAGAGGCAAGAAAGAAAGCCTACGAAGCAACTGAGTGGGTAAATTTTGCCAACAAATATATGCGTCATGACATTGGAAAAGCGATTGATGAAGCGTAGATAAGTTTAGAAAAAGCAATACATAAGGCGAAGTATTTTCGCCCGAAGCGCTCAGAAGAAAGACAGCATTTCCGGAAAGCCAGATAAAATACTGGCAAGCCGGAAATGCTGTACTTGGTCTGGGCGTTTTTCTTTAAAATTCGTTACGGTTCACTCGTACTTCGTTCCAGTAACTAAAATTCAGTATGGAATAATTGCGAAAAAACATTGCATATTTGCCTCAATCGGGTATAATTACAGTTGGTACATTCCAGCTTTGGAATGAATTTCAGGAAAACGGACGGAAAGAATATTCTGGCAGAAGTTTTCAGAAAAGCAGGGAGAATTACATGTCACAATCTGTAATGATTAAAAGCAACAAATATGGTATTAATCTGGTGCTGGACCCGAATATACCGTTTGTGGAATTATTAAAGGATGTCATTGAAAAGTTCAAGGCGTCAGAAAAATTCTTTAAAAATGCAGAGTTAGCCATTTCTTTTGAAGGAAGAAAGCTTTCGGAAGAGGAAGAAAACCGTATTATCGAGGCGATCACAGAGAATACGACGATTCAGATTTTATGTATCGTACAAAATGGCAGTGAACAGGAAGCAGTCATGAAACAGCAGATTGAGTACTATCAGGCAGTACAGCAGCAGTTTATGAATGCAAACACCGGTTCCGGAGATTTTTACAGAGGAACGTTGCGTTCCGGACAGGTTATCGAAAGTGAATCCAGCGTAACCATTATCGGGGATGTGAATCCTGGTGCGAAGATCATCTCACAGGGGAATATCGTCATTCTTGGAGCGTTGAAAGGAAATGCACATGCGGGCAGCGCTGGCGACCGCAATTGCTTTATTTTTGCCCTGGATATGAACCCAATCCAGATTCAGATCGGGGATCTGATCGCCAAGAGCCCGGATAAAGAAAAAACCAGAAAACATCTGTTGAGACGCGAAAAAGTTCAGACCGCAGAGTCCCAGATCGCAGTGGCGAGGGACGGCAATATTTATATTGAGCCGGTCACAAAAGATATTTTAAACAGAATGTAAAATGCGAAATGCACAGGAGGAAATCATGAGCGAAGTTATTGTTATCACATCCGGAAAGGGTGGAGTAGGTAAGACTACTACAACTGCAAATGTAGGAACAGGTCTTGCACAGTTAAATAAAAAGGTAGTAATGATCGATACCGATATCGGTCTTCGTAACTTAGACGTTGTTATGGGATTAGAGAACCGTATCGTTTACAATTTAGTAGATGTTATCGAAGGCAAATGTCGTTTGAAACAGGCTCTTATCAAGGATAAAAAGTATCCGGAATTATGTCTGCTGCCATCCGCCCAGACAAGAGACAAAGACGCAGTGACACCAGAACAGATGGTAGAGCTGATCGAAGAACTGAGAAAAGAATTTGATTATATTTTACTTGACTGCCCAGCCGGAATTGAGCAGGGATTTAAGAATGCCATTGCAGGTGCAGACAGAGCATTAGTTGTCACAACACCTGAGGTATCTGCGATCCGTGATGCGGACAGAATTGTCGGTTTACTTGAAGCAAACGAGATGAAACGTATCGACCTTATTGTAAACCGTCTGAGAATGGATATGGTAAAACGCGGAGACATGATGAAAGTAGAGGATGTTACAGATATCCTTGCAGTAAATCTGATCGGTGCAGTACCGGATGATGAACATATTGTTGTTTCTACAAACCAGGGTGAACCATTAGTTGGTTCTGACTGCCTTGCTGGAAAAGCATATGCAAATATCAGCAGACGTATTATTGGAGAAGAAGTTCCATTTTTAGACTTGGAAGTAAAACAGGGTGTATTTGGAAAATTAATGGATTTGTTTAAGAAAAACTAAGGGGGAGAAACCACATGGGTTTAATGGATTTATTCAAAAAGAAAAGTTCTGGTGATGTTGCAAAGGATCGTTTGAAACTTTTACTTGTGTCTGACCGTGCAAACTGCTCTCCTGAGATGATGGAAATGATCAAACGAGACATTATTCAGGTGATTTCCAAGTACATGGATATTGATGCAGACGCGCTGGATGTAAAAATCACTGAGACAGAGTCCGATTCCAACAATGGTATGGTTCCGGCATTGTTTGCCAATATTCCGATTAAGGATATGAAACATAAACCGGATAATCGTTAAGATGTTTGGATGACTGGAGTTTAGCTGGTATTGTAGGCAGATTTTGTGGCTGCTTTATAGGTTGTGATTGGCTTGTGCATGGAATTTAATATCTGCCTGTTTTATGTTATGGATACAGCTATAAAATCTGTTAATTTACGTTAAGTTGATTACTTACAATTTTCATATATATGACGGCTGGAATTTTACTTGGGAATCAGCTGAATTTTTGTTATTACTTGGTATGTTATAATAGGGAGCGCGAAACCCTGCATAATTGCAAAGATTATGCAGGGTTTTTCTTTCAAAAAAGAAAAGAAAATCTTGTATTACAAGCATTAAAATTGTCTTTTAAGAAAAATGAAATAACCTTTACAATGACCTTCGAACTTGATATAAATAATTTATGAGAACCGTTTCTACTAAAAATAATGAGGTGAAAACATGTTTAGAGCAGGGATTGATTTAGGAGGAACGAACATTAAGGCAGGAATCGTTGACGAAAACCAGAAAATCCTGGCAGAAGGTTCTGTGCCAACAAGAGTGGAACGACCATATGAGGAAATCATGAAAGATATGGCAGTTCTTGTAAAGGATTTGTTAAAAAAGATCGGTGCAGATGAGAGAGAGCTATTGAGCATTGGAGTGGGAAGTCCCGGTACAGTGGACGCGCAGAGTGGTGTTGTGTTATATTCCAACAATTTTGACTGGAACAATGTGCCGCTTGTGGCAGAACTGAAAAAATATTTTCATTGTCCGGTCAGTATTTCGAATGACGCCAACTGCGCAGCTCTTGGAGAAGTGAAGGCAGGTGCAGCAAAAGAAGTGGTAGAGCATTACAAAAGAATCTATCCACAAGTGGATGCTGGAAAATAAAAAGACCATGCAGACAAAGAAAAACTTTGTTTACACGGTCTTTTGCTTTAGAGAAAAGTATTTTGCAATAAAGCAACTCTTTGTTTATAAATTAGCATTTCTCAGGTTCTGGATAATCAACACCGAAAGTCTCAACGGTAACGGTTTTCATTACCTGCGGCTGTAATGGACGGTCGGAGTAATCTGTTGTTGTTTCTGCAATCTTATTGACAACATCCATACCTTCAATCACTTTACCGAATGCAGCATACGCACCGTCTAAGTGTGGAGAGTTCTTGTGCATAATGAAGAACTGGGAGCCGGCAGAATCCGGGATCATAGTTCTTGCCATGGATAAAACACCTTCGGAGTGCTTTAAGTCATTTTTGAATCCGTTCTGGGAAAATTCTCCCTTGATCTGATAACCAGGACCACCCATTCCGGTTCCGTCCGGATCGCCACCCTGGATCATAAAGCCATTGATGACACGGTGGAAGATAACTCCGTCATAAAAGCCTTTTTTTACTAAACTGATAAAGTTGTTTACGGTATTTGGTGCGATTTCAGGATAAAGCTCTGCTTTCATGATATCGCCGTTTTCCATTTCAATTGTAACAATTGGATTTGACATAATGTTTTTATTCCTTTCTGATGATTCGTTTTCAGGCAGAAAAAAATCTGATTGAAAACATCCTGTTTATTGTACCGAAAAAATGTGATTTCGTAAAGATAAATCGGGAATTATATTGCTTTGCATGTAAAATATTTTTGGCTGTATCAGTCCCCAGCATTCTGGAAACAGGTTCTGATTTTTCGGGTGATAGAAGCATCTATAAAACCCTCCTCCGCCATATCGTCCAGAATATTACAAGTTTTTTCATGGGAAAGCCCCTTTTTATAAGGGCGGTCTTCCGTGAGCGCCTGATAAATATCAATGCATGCCATGATGCGCTCCGGTTCATTTAATTCGGAAGCTGTTTTGCCAAAAGGATAACCGTTTCCATTCAATTTTTCATGGTGAAGTGCAGCCCAGTCGCGCACATCTTCAAAGTCATTGACGCCGGATAAAATCAGATAAGTATATCCTGCATGATTTTTCATTTTGGAAAATTCATCATCAGTCAGCTTATCCGGCTTTTCCAAAATATCATTATTGATTGCCATTTTTCCAATGTCATGAAGTGCTCCTGCCAGATACATTTTCTGGATATCGAGAGAACTGTAGCCGATATATTGTGCAAATGCGGCGGCTTTTTGCGCAACACCAATGGAGTGTCTGCTGGTAAAAGAGGATTTGTGATCGACGATTTTGGCAAAAAAGTCAGCGATATCCTGACATGCCTGCCAGTCAAACGTCTGTTTTTCCCTCGGTACGAGCGCCCAGAGTTTTGTTTCGAAGGAATCATCTTTTAAATTGGCAAACTCTTTTTCAGAAAAAGTGTGGAAAAAAGCATCCACGCACGCGGCATCAAATAACCGGTCTGTATTTTTTCTGAGATATTGCTGCACAAAATCCCATTTATGCGTGCCAAATTCTCCGGAATTTCCAATGATATCCACAACATCACTGAGGTGGATGATCCGTGAAAATAAAGGAACTTCATCCCATTTTTTATGAAAAGGACCAGTGCCGTCAGCATGTTCGTGGTGATATAAAATCGTATTTGATACATCTGTTTTAAAAGGAATTTTGGCAATATTCTGTTCTCCGTAAATGCAATGCAGATGTGTATTTTTTGCTGCAATATCAGTAGTCAGCCTGGTTGCAGGATGTTTCTGCAATTCTTCTGCGATGTATTGGGTAAGGGCATTGTCGTGAAGCAGGGCACATATCGCCAGATCCTGTATGGAGTCAGGAGACAGCCCAAAATACTGCCCCATGCGGACACTGATATATGCCACCCGCTTTCCATGTTTATTCGTTACATTTACCAGTTCTGCCTCGATACAGTCTAAAGCATAGGAACAGGCACTTATCAGACCTACAATATCAATTTCCATGTTTACTTTTTCATAAAATCAGTCCGTGCAAAAATCCAGAATGATTCTATAAAACCTCCTTAAATTAATAATAATTACTATTATTAAATATAAAATTTGTTGATTCTATTGTCAATACAGATTAGACCTGCGAATACAAAAAACTTTCTTGTAAAATCTGTCATTTTATGTTTTGATAGATGAAGAGTAAGTCAGGTGATTGTGAAACTCAGGACATAAATTGGAGTTTCGCATTATCTATGGAGAGTAAATTCGAAAAAGGAGATAGATTATGCCAGTTTTTGATTTCAGCAACGCTTCCGGTGAAAAAGAAGCGTTTGTATGTACATATACCACATTTGCATCAGAAAGTCCGGAGAAAACCCCGGAAGATCCGATCTTAGTATTAGACAACAGCAAAAAACAGTGGAATCATCATTCCACCGGAGTATTTTGTAACCAGAGCCAGTGGACAGCCTTTGAATTCAAAGAGGAAGAGGAGACTTTCCGCGCAGATATTTTGCAGGTGGATGCGCGTTTTGTGAACCTGATCAAATGGCTTGGAGAAAACAGCATCAATGTGCTTTTGTCCGGGGAAAACAGAGCAGACGGGTATGCAGTTTATAAAATCAGGGAGAATGCGTTCCACGGAGGAACAAAACTGTCAGCGGCAGACGGATTTTTACAGTATGTAATGGAACGTCTGTTATCCAGCAGCGCGCCGGAACAGGAAGACGAGGACGAGGAGTTAGACGAGAGCGGCGACAGCATGAAGCTGACGAGTATCCAGAGCATTTCGGACTTTTTAAACTGTGCCGGAAGAACTATGCCGGATAACATCAGACTGTGGGCGAGAAGAAATCTTGCGGTTGCCCGTTCGAGTGAAGTGTCAGCAGAGGAACGCCGCCATGCACAGCGCGCGCTTTCTATTATGACAAATATCCAGTGGAAAAATAATTATTTTGAAGCAATCGACCCGGTGGAGGCACGCAGGATCTTAGATGAAGAACTGTATGGAATGGAAAAAGTAAAACAGCGTATCATGGAGACCATTATCCAGATCAACCGTACCCATACGCTGCCAGCTTATGGACTGTTGTTAGTAGGACCGGCAGGAACCGGAAAGTCACAGATTGCATATGCGGTGGCAAGAATTTTAAAACTTCCATGGACAACACTCGACATGAGCTCTATCAATGATCCGGAGCAGTTGACCGGAAGCTCGCGTATCTATGGAAATGCAAAGCCGGGTATTATTATGGAAGCATTTTCCATGGCGGGAGAGTCAAATCTGGTATTTATTATCAACGAGCTTGATAAGGCAGCCTCTGGAAAAGGAAACGGCAATCCGGCGGATGTGCTTCTTACCTTATTAGATAATCTTGGATTTACAGATAATTATATGGAATGTATGATCCCGACAGGCGGCGTTTATCCGATCGCGACAGCCAATGTAAAAGAGGACATCAGTGCACCGCTTATGTCGCGTTTTGCTGTGATTGATATTCCGGATTACACACAGGAGGAAAAAAAGATTATTTTCTCCAAGTTTGCATTGCCAAAGGTGTTAAAGAGAATTGGCTTACAGCAGGGCGAGATCGTGCTGACTGAGGAAGGGTTAGACGAACTGATCGAACAGTACCGCAATACCTCCGGAATCCGTGATCTTGAGCAGGCAGCGGAGCATCTTGCAGCAAATGCGTTGTATCAGATTGAGGTTGACCATGTAAAGCAGGTCGTATTTGATACAGAAATGGTAAAGAAATTATTTGCATAAAAAACAAAATATATGATAGGTGAAAAGACCACTTCATGAAATTTTTCGTGAGGTGGTCTTTTTAAATGAACAATTGTGCAAAATTAATAAAAAAATAAACCAATATTGACAATATATATATATATATAATAAATTCCAGCATTTAGAAGATAAAGCGAATAAGGAGGCACAGTATGAAAAAATTAGGAACCATATTGATGGGAATGATGCTGGCAGTTACGCTGGTATTTGGTGTAATGCCACAGCAGGTGGTCAAAGCGGAGGAACCGATATATCCGGTGGAAAAGCTTATGATTGCTGGTACAGAAGTTACAGATGAAGTTACATCGGGAGATGGATGGAATTATGATGCAGCAACGAATACAGTTACATTGACGGGTGATATTGATGCAGGGGATAATCCGGTAATTAGTCAGGAGCATGTTAATAAAACGTTGTATGTTAAAGCCGAGAAAGATGTTACACTTAAGACGAGTGGAGACAGGGCGATTTATTGTGATTATAGTCTAGATACAAGTATAGTTATAATGGGATCTGGCAAAATAACTATTCAATTGACTTCGTCAAGTAATGCTACAAATGCCATTTGTGGAGTTCATACGATTGAAATTGCAGACAACGCGTCTGTGGCAATCAATATGCCGGAATATAAAGAGAAAAATATTGGTATGACAGGATTGCTAACACCAGGAGGATTCGTAAAAATTAAAGGAAATGTTGCAATCAATTTTGCAAAAGCAGCACCTACATGTGATTGGTCTAGTGGATTTTCAGCACCTATGGGGACTATTGGAGTATATTCAGCTTTAGATTTAGATGGAGGCACTTTGAAAGTCACAGGGGCAAATGTTGGAGTTGCTGGTGAATTTAATGTAACAGGAGAAAATGCGAATATTGATATTATGGCAGTGAATGCAGGCGTATGTGGTGATCTGACGATGACAGCCGGTACAGCTAACATCAAAGCAACAGCAGCAGATGGAGTTGCCTTGACAGGTAGCAAGGTGGTAGCTTCTGGGGCAAAGCTGACATTATCTCCAAATCCGGATGCAGGTTCTGACAGTGGCAGTGGTGACGCGGGTTCTTCTTCTGGAAGTGGAACAGACAGTGGCGCATCTGATAGTGGATCTTCAAGCGCTGGTAGTTCCTCAGGTAGCAATTCTACCACAAGTTCATCTGCTGCAGCGTCAGCCTCAGCTACTACCCCAGTTACAAGTACAACAGAGACAGTGCAGAAACCGGACGGAACAACAGAAACAATCACAACGACAACTGTTTCAGATACAGAGAAAGTGATTACCTCTTCTACAGGCACAGAACAACGAAAAATTAATACGAAAACGAATACAGGATATGTAGTTCCAGATGTTACAGTGGAGGGAAAATCTACAGCAATTCCTACGGGTGCAGTTTTTGATTGTAGGACATATGAAAAAACATCACCAAATTATGCAATCGTTCAGACTGCAATTCAGGCAAGTTCAAATGAAGAACTGAAGAAAGCAGATAAGGTTGAAGCAATCGAGTTTAATTTGTCCGAGAGCAATGGAACAGCAATCCATCAGTTGGGGGATTATGTGCAGGTATCTTATCCACTTTCTTATTATTACAATGATAATGCAGCCACAGTTCCGGCTGGAAAGCAGATTGTTGTATATAGAGTGGAGGATGATGGAACATTAACCAGATGTGAGACCAGTATTTCAAATGGAATGATCACATTTTTAACCAATCATTTCTCAACCTATATTATTGCAGAGGAAGCAATTGTTACAACTTCGCCGAAGACAGGAGAAATTCCAATGGCAGGAATTCTAATGATAGTAGTTGTCCTTGCAGGTGTAAGTGGAATGCTTTTCGTAAGCAGACGTAAGAACAGTTTTAAATAAGCACTATGATAGTCGTAGTTTTCTTTATGGTTCATAGCCATAATGAGTGAGAACTATAATAGAAAAATAAACAAGTAACAGGATTGATCAGTAAAAATGACTGATTGATCCTGTTTTTTTGCATTTTAAGTTGTGAGGTGGTCTTTTTCTGTCCGAATTAATGGACAGAAAATATGGATAATGGGAAGCAGCAAGAGGGCAAAATGACGGAAAGTGAGGAGCATGGCAGATGAAAACGGAATATCAGATTATTGCGGTAGACTTTGACGGAACACTTTGTACGGACTGCTTCCCAAAGATTGGACAGCCGAATACAGCACTGATCGAACTGCTGAAAGGATTGAGAAGGCAGGGACGCCAGATTATTTTGTGGACGTGCCGCTGTGGAAATCAGTTAGAGGAAGCAGTGGAATGGTGCAGGAAGTGGGAACTGGAATTTGATGCGGTGAATGAGAATCTGCCGGAGATTATCGAAAGGTACGGATCAGACGGAAGAAAGATTTATGCGGATGTTTATATTGATGACAAAAGCTGTTTTCCATGGGAGGTAAAAAAGGATGAGAAAGTTGGATTATGAATTTATTTTTACATGCGGTATTGTTGCATTTATCGCAGCGCTTGGAATGGTAGCTGGCATTGTTGTGCTGGCTGGGGCAAAGATTTATGTTTATAACCTGCCTTTGATCGTGGGAAGCTTTCTGGCTATCGGAGGACTTTTGTGGGGATTATTGTTAGTTTTGGACAATGATAAGGTGGAAAAAAGGACAAAACATCGTTACTGCTCAGGCAGTATCTGAGCACTTTGCTGTATCATACATATCAGTTACCATATTTACCAGATTAAGGTTGACGCTCTATCGTGAATTAAATATAATAAACTTGATTTACTGTGTCTTTTTGGGGAATACCGAAGGCATCTGGAGGAAAAATGAGAAGAAACCTTAATATAAAACAGAGAAAATGGCGGAGCTTTATCTTTGCAACGATTTTTGGTGTGACAGCAGCGGCTGCGGTCATTACGGTAAAACCGTTGGAAAGTTATGCGTATACGGAGACGGCGGGTGTTTTGAATGATGGACCGGTACAGATGCGAAAGACTCCGGTAGATGGGGACAAGATCACATCTTTAGCTGCGGGTACAGCAGTCCGTGTGATGGATGAAGTGGATGGCTTCGATGGAATGAAATGGTACAAGGTACAGATTTCCTATAATGGAATGGCATCCACCGGATATATCCGGTCAGATTTTATCACGCTTTCAACAGAAGATACCTCTGCCGGAAGTGCAATCACAGACAGTTCGGCACAGGGAGCGGCCGGAGTGGTCACGAACACCAATGGCAACGTTTACGTGAGAACCGGAGCAAGCACGGCGTATTCACCGGTGACCATGGTAAAAAGAGACCAGACGGTGAATGTGCTGGGACAGACAACGACGAATGGGACAATCTGGTATAATGTAACATTTAATAAGAATGGTGTGGATTATGCAGGCTGGATCTGTGGAACCTATCTGGCAGTAACCGGACAGACTTCTGCGGATGGATCGCAGGGAGACACCACAACGGTGACGGATGATGAGTATGTTACATCTTTAAAAGCAGCGGGATTTCCGGACAGCTACTGCAATTCGCTTCTGGCATTGCACCAGAAGTATCCAGACTGGCAGTTCGTTCCGGTACAGACAGGACTAGACTGGAATACCGTCATTGCAAATGAGAGTGTTGTCGGAAGGAATCTGGTGCAGAGTTCTTCCAATGATGCGAGAAAGTCAACGGAGACGGGTGCTTATGACTGGGCGACCAACAAATGGTATGGTTATGACGGAGCAGGCTGGGTAAGTGCCTCCTCCAATTACATAGCATATTGCATGGATCCGAGAAATTACCTGAATGACACGTATATTTTTCAGTTTGAAACGTTAGAATATGCGCCATATCAGAACGTGACAGGAGTTGGAAATATTCTGTCAGGCAGTTTTATGAGTGGAAACTATAGCGATACAGACGGAGCATCGCGAAGCTATGCAGATACTTTCATGGAAGTGGGACAGAACATGAGTGTCAGTCCTTATCATCTGGCTGCAAGATGTAAGCAGGAGCAGGGAAATAAGGGGACAAGTCCTTTGATCTCTGGCAATTACTCTGGCTATAATGGATATTACAATTACTTTAATATCGGAGCATATACGACATCGTCTGCGTCTGCGACGGTCAACGGATTGATTTATGCGAAAAATAACGACTGGAATTCTATTTATAAATCAATTAATGGTGGAGCTGGTATCGTTGGAAATAATTATGTGAAAAAAGGGCAGAACACCTTATATTTCCAGAAATTTAATGTGGTGAATATGAACAGCATATACTCACATCAGTACATGACAAATGTGCAGGCGGCAATGTCAGAAGGAAAAACAATGAGCACCGCTTATGCGGATAAATCACAGGGATTTATATTCCGTATTCCGGTGTATAGCAATATGCCGGAGTCAGCAGTGACGTTTTCAGACAGTGGTAATCCGAATAACTGGCTCTCTTCTCTCAGCGTAAGCGGATATGGACTGACACCGTCTTTCCAGGCAGCAGTAACCGATTATTCCGTGATCGTTGGAACCGAGGTAAGCTCGATCAATGTAGGTGCTTCGGCAGTTGCACCGAAAGCGGGAGTTTCCGGGGCGGGAACTTATGCATTGAATTATGGAAATAATGCAATCAACGTAACTTGTGTGTCACAGAGCGGTTCGGCAAAAACCTACACGATCAATGTGGTAAGACAGCAGCCGGCAGCAGACAATACCCAGACACCGGAAAGTGGTGGAACAACGGTTGCGGACGGCGTATCCGTTTCTACCTCCTATAAACTGGGAGATACCGTGATCACAGGTATTACACCGGGAACAGGCGCTTCTTCTGTACTTGCCAATATCTCAGCGGGAAGCGGCACGGTCAAAGTGCTGAAAGCAGATGGCACAGAAAATACCGGTGCAGTCGGAACAGGTAATAAAATTGCAGTATATGCAAATGGAACACTGGTGAAGCAGTATGACGTTGTCATTTACGGTGACATCAATGGAGATGGAAAAATCTCTGTGGTCGATCTGGTCATGATGCAGAAACAGATTCTTGGAACATCACAGCTTTCCGGTGCGTATGCAGCGGCTGCGGACATAAGCAGAGATGGAAAAGTTTCCGTAAAAGACCTTGTGCTTTTGCAGAAACATATTATAAATGCAGCACAGATTGAACAGTAACAGGGCTGTGTGGATAGAAAGAGTTATTTTAGTGAGAAAATACAATTTTCACACATAAGAATGGAGAGTAAAATGAAAAAGAAATTAGGTGTGATCATTACACTGTTAACATTATGCATCTGCCTTATGACACCGCAGATGCATGCCAAGGCGGCTTCCGGAAAAACAACGATCGCTGTGTCTGCCGGTTCCCTGAATATCGGACAGACCGTGACCGTAACAGCAAAAGCACTAAGTGCATCCGGGGACAGTGCATATGCCAATATGGTTTTGACATATGATGCGAGTATTCTCGAATTTGTAAGCTGTACGGCAACCTACGGTGGCGGCGGTGGAAGTATTTCGGTAGCGAACGACAGCTTTAGTGTAACATTAAAAGCAATCAGTGCAGGAAAAGCTTCTATTTCACTTTCTGCTACGGATGGCGTTATTTTCAGCACCGCGGAAGAATTGGATTCAATGGCTGGCAGCAGCACGTCGGTAACGGTCAATAATGAGGCGGCAGGCAGCAGTACAGGAAATAACAGCAGTGCAGGAACTACAGGGGGAAACAGTGCTGGCACAGGAAGTAATACGAATACAGCAGCTTTATCCGCAGACAATTCGTTAAAAGCATTGACGATTTCGCCGGGAACTTTGTCACCTGCTTTTAAGGGAAATACAACAAAGTATACGGCAACTGTGGATAATTCAGTGACAAGCATTGCGGTCAGTGCAACGCCTGTAAATGAAAAGGCAACCGTTGAATCGGTTACCGGAAACACGAATCTTGCCGTCGGAGCAAATGTTGTTAAGATTGTCGTAAAGGCAGAAAACGGAACAACAGCCACTTATAAAATTACAGTGACAAGACAGGCAGCAGGAAATGCAGGAACCACCGGAGGTGAGACAACAACCACAGGCGGTGAAAATGGAGACAGTGAGAACGGGGACGCAGAGACACCGGAAGACACCGAGGAAGTACCGGCAACAGAAACTCCGGCGTCACAGGCAGACGTTGTGATCAATGATACAACTTATCACATCTCAGACAGTTTCACAGAGGAACAGATCCCGGCTGATTTTACAGAGGCCACAGTTCAGTTCCGGGGAACCGAGTGCAGGGGACTGACCTTTAATAAAGGAACAATCTCCCTGATCTATCTGGAAACTGACAATGTGGATTCGACAATAGGAAGATTCTTCATCTATGATGAGACAAGGGACGTTGTCTATGACTTCATGAAGTTCACAGCAGGAGAGAGCAGTTATGTGATCCCGCTTTTAGCACCGCTCGATTCAGTATTGCCGGACAGCTATGTGCAGGTGTCTTTGCAGATGCCGGAGAGCACGGTAATGACAGCGTATCAGCTTCCGGCAGCAGAGGGAGAGGAAGCATCGGACTTTTATGTATTTTACGCAGTAAATCAGGATGGAACCGAGGGCTGGTATCAGTATGATGCGGCAGAAGGTACTTACCAGCGTGTAAACGGAAATATCACCGAGACAGCAGATTCTTCTTCGGATGACCTTGCGGCATTGCAGAGTGAGTATGATGAACTTTCCAGGAAATATAAAGATGTAAAATCCTTTTCCAGAAACATGATCGCTGTGATTATTTTTGTATTGGCAATTGCTGTGGTGATTGGCTTGAACATCATCTTCTTTGGAAGAAAGAAAAAAGGAAAAGATGAACTCATAGAGGACGATAACGTCGAACTCGAAGATGCAGAGTATGACGAAGATACTGATGAAGATCTAGATGAGGATGAAGTAGAAGATACCGAAAATGATAAAAAGCATTTCTTTGGAAAATTCCATGGACTTCGCAAAAAAAGAAATAATGTAGATGATTTTTTGATGGATGAGGACGAAGATTTTTCAGAAAATCAGATTAAGAAGAATTCAACACAAGCCGACATCACGATAATAGGCATCCAGCCAGAAATCAGGCAGGAGAAGACGATTGACTTGGTATTAGATGAACCGTCACAGGAAAAAACGAAAAAAGCAGAAAAAATAGAATCAGAAAGAGCAAAAGTAAAAGAAACAAAAGATGCAGAGGACGACGATTACTTTGATGATGAGGAAGAGTACATCGAGGAAGAACACCCGATCAACAGAGCTTACCGCGAATGGAATGATTATGAGGATGAAATTCCAACTCCAGTGAAAAAAACAGTGACAGAACAAACATCTGAGCAAAAATCGTCCGAAGAGGATCAGAAAACCCAGCCAGAAAAAAATGAAACTTCTGTGAAAAAAGAAAAAGGATTGGAAGTTTTTGACTTAAATGATTTATAATATAAAATAAATAACTATGAATAGTATGAGGAGACAATATGCAATTACCATATACTGTAAAAGCAAAAAAAGCGGTCGATATCGCTGGAAGAATGTCAAAATCATTACATCATAATTATATCGGAACCGAGCACTTGCTGATTGGTCTTTTGAAGGAAAATTCAGGAGCAGCGGCAAAAGTTCTGAATGAGAATGGTGTAGAGTTAGATAAAATCGTTGATCTGATCAAAGAGCTGATCGCTCCGGCAGGGGGGACAGCAGTAGCAGAATCAGATGGTTATTCCCCAAGAGCTGCAAAAGTTCTTGAGAATGCAGAGAAAGAGGCGGTCAGATTCCATGCGGATGCCGTCGGAACAGAACATATTCTGATCGCCATGATCAAAGAGACAGACTGTGTTGCATCCAGATTACTGACAACGCTGTCCGTCAACATGCAGAAAGTTTTTGTGGATACACTCATTGCTATGGGTGAGGATGCCAATCTTTACCGGGAAGAATTTCAAAACGGTCGTCCGGGAAAAAAGAAAAATAGCGAGGGAACACCGACACTAGATCAATATTCCAGAGATCTGACAAAACTTGCAGCAGAGGGAGCACTTGATCCGGTTGTTGGGCGTGAGGCTGAGATCCAGAGAGTGATTCAGATCTTAAGCAGAAGAACAAAAAACAATCCATGCCTGATCGGAGAACCTGGAGTTGGTAAGACTGCGATTGTGGAAGGAATTGCTGAACGCATTGTATCTGGTCTTGTGCCGGATTCTGTTCAGGGAAAAAGAGTGGTATCATTAGACCTTTCCGGAATTGTCGCCGGTTCTAAATACCGTGGAGAATTTGAGGAACGTATCAAAAAAGTGATCCAGGAAGTAACAAAGGCTGGAAATGTACTGCTTTTTATCGATGAACTTCACACGATCATCGGGGCAGGTGGTGCTGAGGGCGCAATCGACGCTTCTAACATCTTAAAACCGGCACTTGCGCGTGGCGAACTTCAGATCATGGGAGCAACGACGATCACGGAATACCGTAAATACGTGGAAAAAGATGCAGCTTTAGAACGAAGATTCCAGCCGGTAACTGTGGAAGAACCAAGTGAGGAACAGACAGTTGCAATCTTAAAAGGTCTTCGCGGTAAATACGAAGCACACCACCATGTGAAGATCACAGATGAGGCAGTGGAAGCAGCAGTGCGCCTGTCAGCGCGCTATATCAATGACCGCTTTTTGCCAGACAAAGCAATTGACCTTATGGACGAGGCAGCGGCGAGAGTACGCTTTGGGGGTGCAAATCATACTGAAAAATTAGCGGAATTAAGAAATCAGATCACAGAGAAAGAACAGCAGTTAGAGGATGCTCTGAGCAATTCGGATATTGCACTTGCAAGAGAGTACAAAGAGGAAAAAGAAGCATTCGAAGAACAGCTTGCAAAACAGAGGAAAAAGGCACAGCGTGAGATCAGCAGAAAAAATCTGTCAGTTTCAGAAGATGATGTGGCAGATGTCGTTTCCGGCTGGACAAAAATCCCTGTAAAGAAACTGGCAGAGGGGGAAGCAGCCCGCCTGAAAAAATTAGAGGCAACACTGCATAAACGTGTGGTAGGTCAGGAGGAAGCCGTGACAGCCGTAGCAAAAGCGGTAAGACGAGGCCGTGTCGGTTTGAAAGATCCGAGAAGACCGATTGGATCATTCCTTTTCTTGGGACCTACAGGTGTAGGTAAGACGGAGATCTCAAAGGCGCTTGCGGAAGCTGTTTTTGGCAATGAACAGGCAATGATCCGTGTAGATATGTCTGAGTATATGGAAAAGCACAGTGTTTCCAAAATGATCGGTTCCCCTCCGGGTTATGTAGGACATGAGGATGGCGGACAGCTCAGCGAGAAAGTGCGCAGAAATCCTTATTCTGTGATTTTATTCGATGAGATTGAAAAAGCACACCCGGATGTATTTAATATTTTACTTCAGGTATTAGATGACGGACATATCACGGATTCACAGGGACGTAAGGTGGATTTTAAAAACACCATTATCATCATGACTTCCAATGCAGGAGCACAGTCCATTGTAGAACCGAAAAAACTGGGTTTTGCTTCCTCGGATGACGAAAAGCAGAATTATGAGCGCATGAAAAACAGCGTTATGGAGGAAGTGCGCAGAATTTTTAAACCGGAGTTTTTAAACCGTATTGATGAGACAATCGTATTCCGCTCACTGAACAAAAATGATATGAAACAGATCGTCACATTGATGTTGAAAGATCTGACAGACCGCTGTAAGAGCCAGATGGATATCACACTTCAGGTTCGCGACAGCGTGAAAAACTATATTGTGGAAAAGGCATACGAACCGAAATATGGCGCAAGACCACTCCGCCGCAAGATCCAGAATGAGATCGAGGATCAGCTGGCAGAAGAAATCTTAGACGGCAGGGTAAAAAAAGGCGATGAAGTGACCGTTACGACCAGAAAGAATGCGGTTGTTTTTGAAGTGCGGGAAAAATAATACTTGTTACTGGAACGGGGTACGAATGAACAGTAACCGGAATTATAAAAAAATCCTTAAATATGATGAAAATACTAGCAATCGAAAAGTAGTTGGGATATAATGATTTTACAAAATTTTACGGTGCAGCAGACAGAGAAAGACTGTACCACAGGAGGAAAAGATGAGCGTTATTAGTGAATTAATTCGTTCAGAAGCGGATGGAACGATCAGTTTTGGAGATTACACTCTGGATGCAAAGGCAAAGCTTGATAACTTTGAACATCAGGGAGACCTTTATAAGGTGAAGACTTATAAGGATATCACAAAGCTGGAGCGTAATGGTATGTTTGTTTATGAATCTGTACCGGGAACAGCAGCATATCATTTGAATGCGACAGACACAGGAATTTCTTTTTCCGTGGAAGGACCGGAAGATGCTCAGATCACACTGGAGTTAGAAGAAGAGACTGAGTATGAGATTACAGTAGACGGAACAAGCGCAGGCAGGATGAAAACCAATCTTGGCGGCAAGCTGACTGTCAGTGTGGAACTTGGAGATAAACCGGTAGAAGTTCAGATTCAGAAATGCTAAGAAATGATAAGGGGTTGTCAGAAACGGCAACTCCTTTTAATGTCAATCGGAACTATTTGCAGAGTTTCCGGTTATTTTTTTGATAGGGAAGGTTATATGGCAAAAGGAAAAACAAGTATTTTTTTCTGCCAGTCCTGCGGATACGAATCATCCAAATGGATGGGGCAGTGTCCGGGATGTAAGGAATGGAATACATTTGTAGAAGAAGTGGTAGACAAAAAGAGTGCGGGCACATTGGCAAAGCAGAAAGCGACAGCGTCAGAGGCAAAGGTATTGCCACTGTCCAAGATTGAGATGACCTGTGACAAACGTGTGTCAACCGGCATGAGAGAATTAGACCGCGTGCTTGGCGGAGGCATTGTGCAGGGTTCCATGGTGTTAGTGGGAGGTGATCCGGGAATCGGAAAATCCACATTGCTGCTTCAGGTATGCAGGAATCTGTCGGAGCATAACATCAAAGTACTCTATATTTCCGGGGAGGAATCTTTGCAGCAGATCAAAATCCGTGCGGAGCGCATCGGAAACTTTGGAGACAGCCTGAGATTGCTGTGTGAGACGAATCTTGATACCATAAAGGCAGTGATCGATCGGGAAAAACCGCAGATCGTTGTGATCGATTCAATCCAGACAATGTTTAACGAGGAAGTTTCCTCTGCACCGGGCAGCGTATCCCAGGTACGGGAATCGACCGGGGTACTCATGCAGATCGCAAAAGGAATGGGCATTTCGATTTTTATCGTAGGCCATGTGACAAAAGAGGGTGTAGTCGCAGGTCCGAGAGTGTTAGAACATATGGTGGATACGGTACTTTATTTTGAGGGAGACAGACATGCGGCTTATCGTATTTTAAGAGGGGTAAAAAATCGTTTTGGCTCCACGAATGAGATCGGTGTATTTGAAATGCGTCAGGACGGTCTTGTAGAAGTGGAAAATCCGTCTGAATATATGCTGAGCGGTAAACCGGAGGGAGCGTCAGGCTCTATTGTGGCATGCTCTATGGAAGGAACAAGACCAATTCTGATCGAAGTACAGGCACTTGTGTGCCACAGCAATTTCGGGATTCCGCGAAGGACAGCGGCAGGAACGGATTTTAACCGTGTCAATCTTCTGATGGCAGTTCTGGAAAAAAGGCTTGGATTAAAGCTGGGGGACTGTGACGCCTATGTGAATATCGCCGGAGGAATCAAAATGAATGAGCCGGCGATCGACCTTGGTATTGTGCTTGCATTGATCTCAAGTTATAAGGACAAGCCGATCGATGAGAAAACCATTTGTTTTGGAGAAGTCGGATTAAGCGGTGAAGTCCGTGCGGTGAATATGGCAGAACAGCGCGTGCAGGAGGCAAAAAAATTAGGTTTTGAGGTCTGCATTCTGCCGGAGGTCTGCAGAAAATCCATGACAGAGGTAAAAGGGATCAGACTGGTCGGTGTGAGCAGTCTTCTGGATGCCATAAACTATCTGAAATAAAAAAATTGTATGAATTTTATAAAAAATAAAGGAAATTGAAAAATTCTGCCGAATAATAAAAATATGGAGATTTTATTGAAACGATTTTTTATACGGTGCTTCGGGAGAGACTGTCAGATATCAGAGAGGTGATACATATGACAATACGGGAAGAACTTGAAAAAATGGAACGGGAGACGCTGAGTCCGCATGCAACGCTGAGTGTGAACACGAAGGGCAGGGATAGGGAGGAAGAACAGTGTGATGTCAGACCTGTTTTTCAGCGCGACCGGGATCGAATCCTGCATTGTAAAGCGTTTCGGCGTTTGAAGAATAAGACGCAGGTTTTTCTGACTCCGAAGGGAGACCATTACCGGACAAGGCTGTCCCACACGTTAGAGGTGTCACAGAATGCAAGGACGATTGCAAAAGCGCTGCGTTTAAATGAAGATTTAGTGGAGGCGATTGCATTAGGTCATGATCTCGGACATACCCCGTTTGGTCATGCTGGGGAGTTCGTGTTAAATGAAATCTGTGAGGATGGTTTCAGGCATAATGAACAGAGTGTCCGGATTGTCGAAAAACTCGAAAAGAATGGCATGGGATTAAACCTTACATGGGAAGTCCGGGACGGCATTTTAAACCACCAGTCCAAGTCAATGCCGCACACGTTAGAGGGAAAAGTAGTACGTTTATCCGATAAAATTGCCTATGTTTACCATGATGTGGATGATGCCATAAGGGCAGAGATCCTGACGGAGGATGATATTCCATCAGAGATCCGTAAAACACTGGGTTTTACAACAAAACAGCGTTTAAATACACTCATACATAACGTGATCATGAACAGCATGGATCAGGATGACATTCGGATGTCAGCAGATATTCAGGAAGCCATGTTTGAGCTGCGCCATTTTATGTTCGATCATGTATACACAAATCCAATTGCCAAGGGTGAGGAAGTGAAGGCTAAGGCAATGATCCGGCAGCTCTTTGAGTTCTACAAGGATCATATCGAGTTCCTTCCAGACAAATTTCTCGCAATGCTCGATGAAGGGGAAAAGACAGAGCGCGTTATCTGCGATTACATTGCAGGCATGACCGACCAGTACGCCATTACCAAATTCAGCGAATACTTCCTGCCGCAGGCCTGGCAGGTAGATGGATATTAAGCCAATATAGCCTGCGGCGTGCGCAGGCGGATGGGTATTATAGACAATTGCGAAACTCATAACAACCTAAATTGAATTGTGAGAAATTGACAAAAGACATGAAAGACATTGGGGAGCCACCGGCACTTAGAAGGCAGATACAACGGTAAGTTGTGTCTGGCTTCTTAGTACCGCTGCGAGCGACACATAGCGAAAGCGTGTCTTGAATGTTTTTGTTAATTTTGAACAATTTAAAGAAGACTATGAGGAGTTTCGCAATTGGCTAATAGATATTAAAACGAAAGGAGGACACGCAGCATGCCATATTTTTCGGATGATATAATTGAAGAAGTGCGTTCCAGAAATGATATCGTAGATGTGATCGGACAGTATGTGCATCTGACGAAAAAGGGAAGCACCTATTTTGGACTGTGTCCTTTTCATAATGAGAAAACAGGATCATTTTCTGTTTCTCCGAATAAACAAATGTATTACTGCTTCGGCTGTGGAGCCGGAGGTAATGTTTTTACTTTCATGATGCAGTATGAAAACTTTACTTTCGGGGAAGCCATGGAAGCTCTGGCTGACCGGGCGGGAGTTGCCTTGCCAAAACAGGAATATTCTCCGGCGCAGAAAAGAGAGGCAGACAAGAAACAGCGGTTGTTGGAGATCAACAAAGAGGCAGCCAGATATTTTTACACGCTGTTGCGGAACGACCGGGGAATGCATGCGCTTGCCTATTTTCAGAAAAGAGAATTGTCCGGGGAGACCATGAAAAAATTCGGTCTGGGATACTCGGATCAGTACAGTGATGACTTATACCGGTATCTTCGTTCCAAAGGATATGAGGATGAGATTTTAAAAGAATCCGGTCTGGTGACAATTGATGAACGGCGTGGCGGATACGATAAATTCTGGAACCGTGCCATGTTTCCAATCATGGATGTGCATAACAAAGTCATCGGATTCGGCGGTCGTGTGATGGGAGACGGAGAGCCAAAATATCTGAACTCACCGGAAACACCGATTTTTGACAAGAGCCGGAATTTGTACGGACTGAACTTTGCAAGGACAACGAAAAAATCACAGTTTTTGCTGTGTGAAGGATATATGGATGTGATCGCGCTGCATCAGGCAGGATTTGACAATGCAGTGGCATCACTTGGAACAGCGTTAACGGCAGGACATGCCAATCTGTTAAAGAGGTACACGAAGGAAGTGTATCTGACATATGACAGTGACGGAGCGGGTGTGAAAGCAGCGCTTCGTGCAATTCCAATCTTAAAGGAGGTTGGAATTACTACAAAAGTAATTAATATGCGTCCACATAAAGATCCGGATGAATTTATCAAGGCATTGGGAGCGGAGGCATATCAGGATCGTATCGATCATGCGGAAAACAGTTTTATGTTTGAAATTCGTATTTTAGAGCAGCAGTATGATATGAAAGATCCGGAGAGTAAAGCAGCTTTTTATAATGAGGTGGCGAAGAAACTCTGCTCCTTCACAGAAAAGATCGAGCGGGATATATACGTTCAGGCGGTCGCTGAAAAATACATGCTGCCTGTTGTGGATCTGCAGCGGCTTGTAGGAAAATATGGGATGCAGATGGAAGGCATCCGTAAAGAACCAACCCAGTTAAAAACCGGTATCAATGAGAAAAATGCCCAAGCCAGAGGAATCAAAAAAGAAGACGGGATGAAACAGTCACAGAAACTTCTTTTGACATGGCTCATAGAGAATGCCGGATTATATCATAAGATAAAAAAATATATCGCACCGCAGGATTTTACGGAGGAGATATATCATAAGGTGGCAGAATTATTATTCCAGCAGTTTGAGGAAAATGGGGAAGCCAATCCGGCGAAAATTGTCAGCATGTTTCCAGAGGAGGAAGCACAGAAAGAGATCGCAGGACTTTTCAATGCAAGAATCCACGAGGTCGAGTCCAAAGAAGACCGGGAGAAGGCATTGAAAGAGACCATTATCCGCATCAAACAAAACAGTATCAAGTATCGGTCCGGGCATTTGGCACCGACAGATATGGCTGGTCTGATGCAGCTAGTAACAGATAAACGTGACCTGGAAGAATTGGAGAAATTGCATATTTCCATTGATTAGGGACAAAATAGTAGAAAACTTGAGAGGATGAAACAAAATGGCAAAAAAGACAGAAAACGAGGTAAAGGAAACCAAAAAAGAAGCAGCAGTTATGGACGAAGCTGCCAGAGAAAAGTTTCAGCAGAAGTTAAAGGAACTGTTAGCCTTAGCCAAAAAGAAAAAGAACATGTTAGAGTATCAGGAAATCAGTGATTTCTTTGCGGACATGCAGTTAGAAGCAGAGCAGTTTGACAAGATTTTAGATTTTCTGGAAGCAAACAATATCGATGTACTTCGTATCACAGATGATGATTCTGATGATGAGATCTTACTTGAAGTAGATGATGAAGATGAAATCGAAGTTGAGAAGATCGACCTTTCCGTGCCGGACGGCGTTTCGATTGAAGATCCGGTTCGTATGTATTTAAAGGAGATCGGTAAAGTACCTCTTTTAAGTGCGGAGGAGGAGATCGAACTCGCCAAGAACATGGAAGCTGGAAATGTTGCAAAAGAAAAAATTGCAATCTTAAAGGGCCGAGAAGAAAATGCGACAGAAGAAGAACTTGCTGAGATCAAAGAGGAGATTAAAAACTTACAGAAAGATCTTGATGCAGGAGATGAAGCAAAGAAACGTCTGGCAGAGGCAAACTTACGTCTGGTTGTTTCAATTGCAAAAAGATATGTCGGACGTGGTATGCTTTTCCTTGATCTGATCCAGGAAGGTAACCTTGGTCTGATCAAAGCTGTGGAAAAATTTGACTACCGCAAAGGATACAAATTCTCTACCTACGCAACATGGTGGATTCGTCAGGCAATCACTAGAGCGATCGCAGATCAGGCGAGAACGATCCGTATCCCTGTCCATATGGTTGAGACGATCAACAAGCTAATCCGTGTATCCAGACAGTTACTTCAGGAGTTAGGACGTGAACCTAGTCCGGAAGAAATTGCAGCAGAGATGAATATGCCGGTAGAGCGTGTACGTGAGATCTTAAAGATTTCGCAGGAGCCTGTTTCTCTGGAGACACCAATCGGTGAGGAGGAAGACAGCCATTTAGGAGACTTCATTCAGGATGATAATGTGCCTGTACCAGCAGATGCAGCAGCATTCACATTGTTAAAAGAGCAGTTAGAGGAAGTACTTGGAACACTGACCGAGAGAGAGCAGAAAGTGCTGACACTTCGTTTTGGTTTGGAGGACGGTCGTGCCAGAACACTGGAAGAAGTTGGAAAAGAGTTCAATGTAACCCGTGAGCGTATTCGTCAGATCGAGGCAAAAGCGCTCCGCAAACTCCGCCATCCAAGCAGAAGCCGCAAATTAAAGGATTACTTAGAGTAAAATGGTAAAGATTTCAAATCGTTTAACGACAGCCGCAGCTCTTGTCACACAGGGATATACATTAGCAGATGTTGGAACTGACCACGGATATATTCCAATCTATCTGTTGCAGCAGGAGAAAATTCCATCTGCGATCGCCATGGATATCAACGAAGGACCGTTAGAGCGGGCAAAAGAACATATTGCTTTATATGGATTGCAGGCATACATACAGACACGTCTCTCAGACGGTGTGGCAGCTTTAGAACCCGGCGAGGTGGAAGCTGTCCTCATCGCCGGTATGGGAGGCGGACTTGTCATACATATCTTACAGGATGGGGAACAGGTCTGCCGGACTGCGAAAGAACTCATCCTGCAGCCGCAGTCCGAGATAGAGCGTGTCCGTGAGTTTTTAAGAGAAGAAGGATATACTATCCTCGCAGAGGACATGGTGTTAGAGGACGGAAAATTCTATCCAATGATGAAAGTGCAATATCAGGGTGAAAATGCACAGAAAGCTTTGGAAGAGTTGAAACTTTCAGATCTCTATGGTGGATTACTCCTGCAAAACCGCCATCCTGTGTTGAAAACTTTCCTTGAAAAAGAAAAGCTCATATACACAGGCATCAAGGAGAATCTTGCAAAACAGCCGGTGTCAGAAAAAATCAGGACACGGCTCGCAGAAGTGGAAGACATACTGTATTATAATGAACTGGCATTACAGTTTTATCGATAATCCCCCCTTATTTCAAAAACATCCGCATCATCTTTTCTTTCAATCTGGTATATTTCTGATACCGGATCGGCAGATCCATCCACGTTTTCTTATCGACAATACTGCGGTAATGGCTGAAGGTTTCAAAACCAACCCTGCCGTGGTAGCTGCCCATGCCGCTCTCACCGACACCGCCGAATGGCATATCGCCCGTTGCAAGATGAATGATCGTGTCATTGATACAGCCGCCGCCAAAACGGCAGGTATCTAAGACCTTCTTCTGTGCAGCCTTGTCCTCACTGAAAAAATAAAGCGCAAGCGGATGAGGGTGGGATTCCACGGTATCAAGCGCTTCGTCTAATGTGTCGAAGGTGAGGATCGGAAGCAGAGGACCGAAGATCTCTTCGCCCATCACAGCGTCGTCCCACGTAATATTATTGAGAACGGTGGGCGCAATGCGGAGCGATTCAGACTCTGACTGTCCCCCATACACAAGCTTTTCCCCATTGATCAGCCCGAGAATGCGTTCAAAATGCTTTTCGTTGATGATCTTTCCGTAATTCGGATTTTTCAGAGGTTCTTTCCCAAACTGCTTTTCAATCTCAGCTAAGACCGCAGTGATAAGCTCATCACGGATGCGTTTGTCACAGAGAATATAATCCGGCGCAACACAGGTCTGTCCGCAGTTCAAATACTTGCCGAAGACAATACGCTTTGCGGCAAGCCGGATCTTAGCGGTGGAGTCAACGATACATGGGCTCTTTCCGCCAAGCTCTAACGTGACAGGGGTTAAATATTCAGCCGCATGGCGGAGTACCTCCCGTCCGACAGTCTTTCCGCCGGTGAAAAAGATCATGTCAAAACGCTGCTGTAACAATGCCTGATTTTCTGCGCGGCCGCCATCGACCACTGCAACATAATGTGCCGGAAAACATTCTTCGATCATGGTCTTCATGACATTGAACGTGCAAGGGGCGTAGGCACTTGGCTTTACGACCGCAGTATTCCCGGCTGCTATGGCATCGATCAGCGGATCGAGTGTCAGTAACACCGGGTAATTCCATGGGCTCATGATCAGCACGGTTCCGTAAGGGGAAGGGGAGCGGAAGCTCTTTGCTGCAAACTGGGCGGCCGGGGTGGAAACACGTTTGCTGCGCATAAGGCTGCGGAGATGCTTCTGCATCCAGGTAAGCTCGGACAGCGTCAGCCCGATCTCACACATATAGCTTTCCATATGGCTCTTTCCAAGATCCTCCTTCAATGCCGCAGCAAGGTCGGCTTCATGGCGGATCATAGCCTCCTTCAAACTTTCTAACTGTTTCAGGCGGAATTCCGCCGGGATCGTTTTGCCACTGGAAAAAAAGTGGTTCTGTTGTTGTAAAATATCCTTGATCTCCTGCTCGGTCATGAGGATTCCTCCTTTTATCTTCCGGATCGATCAGACAATCACCTGTTCTGACTCAACCTATATCCGTACATCTGATACTTATATACTATCGAAAATAACATACTTCTGCAAGTGTTTTACTTCCGGGCAGACAGGAAAAACAATTCTTGAAAAACGGCGCTCATAATGCTACAGTAATAATACTGATGATCTGCAGCAGAGATTATGGCGCAGATCAGTTTGACAATAATGTGACTGCCGGATACGAAGGGCAGATTGCGGAAAGGCATGGAAAATGAAATGAACGATTATAAAATAGGCACAAAATGTGTACAGGCAGGATATACCCCGGAGAATGGACAGCCGCGGCAGATCCCGATCATCCAGTCTACCACTTTCAAATACAGCACCAGTGAGGACATGGGAAAACTGTTTGATCTTGAGGCATCCGGATATTTCTATACACGGCTGCAGAATCCGACGAATGATCATGTCGCAGCCAAGATCGCAGCAATGGAAGGCGGCACAGCCGCAATGCTGACCTCAAGCGGACAGGCAGCGAACTTTTTTGCCATATTCAACATATGTGAGAGTGGAGACCATATCGTGGCATCATCCTCGATCTACGGCGGAACCTTCAACCTCATTGCAGTTACGCTTGCAAAAATGGGGATCACGGCAACCTTCGTGTCTCCTGACGCATCGGAGGAGGAGTTAAACGCTGCATTCCGTCCAAACACAAAGCTGATGTTTGGCGAGACGATCGCCAATCCGGCATTGACAGTATTAGATATTGAGCTCTTTGCAAAAACAGCACATGCGCACGGCGTACCTCTTATCATAGACAACACATTTCCAACTCCGGTCAACTGCAGGCCATTTGAGTGGGGTGCGGATATTGTGACACACTCCACCACCAAATACATGGATGGACATGGTGCGGCAGTGGGCGGTGCAATCGTTGACAGCGGAAAATTCGACTGGATGGCACACGCAGACAAATATCCGGGACTTTGTACACCGGATGAGAGCTACCATGGCGTGACCTATGCAGAAAAATTTGGCAATGAGGGCGCATTCATCACAAAATGTACAACACAGCTTATGCGTGATCTCGGATGCATCCAGTCGCCACAGAACGCATTCCTGTTAAACCTTGGACTGGAGTCGCTGCACGTGCGTATGCCTAAGCATGTGGAAAACGGACAGGCAGTTGCAGAATTTCTGGAAAAACATCCAAAGGTAGCCTATGTGAACTATCCGGGCCTGTCTTCCAGCAAATACTATGAACGTGCCAGAAAATACCTGCCACACGGCGGATGCGGTGTCGTTTCATTCGGATTAAAGGGCGGCAGGGAGGCTGCGTCTGCTTTTATGCAGAACTTAAAGCTTGGAGCGATCGAGACACATGTGGCAGATGCAAGAACCTGCTGTCTGAATCCGGCAACCTCCACACACAGACAGATGACAGATGAACAGCTGAAAGAGGCAGGTGTTCCGGCAGAGCTGATCCGGATAAGTCTCGGTTTAGAGGATAAGGAAGATCTGATCGCAGATATTTCGAATGCGTTGGATGCGATCAGGGACTAATATGAAAAAAAGGAAAGTGCAGAGAGAAGAATGAGTAAGAAAAAAACAAAAAAAGTGCTGACACCGGAGCAGAAGAAAAAGCGGATCCGTAATATCGTTATCGTCGCAGTGATCCTTGTGGCAGCATCCGTTGCAACTTACTGGATGCAGCCGCAGAACAAAGCGCTGGCGGAGAGTGAAGTGTTCAGCGAAGAGGAAGTGAAAGCACAGGCGGAAAAAATCATAGGGCTTTTAAATGAAGAGGATTTTGACAGCCTGCAAAGCCTTGTTGTCCCGGACATGCAGGAGATCATGAACAAAGAGCGCATGGACGAGGGCAAGGCGCGGATCTCGGAAGACTGGGGAGATTTTGTTTCCATTGAAACAATGCAGGATGCGGAGATCATACAGAGAGGTGCGCATATCGCAGCCGTTTACGTGACCGCAGAATATGAAAACATTGAGGTGCATTACACACTGGCGTTCAACGAGGACATGAAGCTTGCGTCCTTCGGGATCCAATAGCCGGATCATTACTGCGGAAACATATAGGAAAAATAAACATCCTTAAAATTAGCGTAATTGTCTCTTGAAATCGGAATCTGTGCGCCGGATTTTGTGAAGAGAGAGGTTTTACCGAACTTTTCCACGCAGCTTAACGCTGTAATATAGCTGCGGTGGCATTTATAAAACCCTTTTTCCACTGTGAAAATTGTTTCACACTGGTGAAAGGGTTCTTTTATGGAGATCACCGAGCCGTCTTTCAATGTCACTAACACATTCTTATTCTGCGCTTCCAGATATTCGACATCCTGAAAATAAATCGCCTGGTAGCCGGAATCTGTTCTTGCCGCGAAATGAGCCATGGAAGCCTTGTGGACTTCGTACCAGCTGTCGAGGACCGCATGGAAACGCACTTCGTCAAGAGGTTTCAACAGATACCAGAAAGTGCGGACTTCATAAGATTCCAGCGCAAATTCCGGTGAGGAAGTCAGAAAAATGATCGGAACGTGCGGGTCATGCTGGCGCAGTTCGCGGGCGGTATCCATGCCACTTAAAAGGGGCATGATCATATCAAGCAGGATCAGATCCATGCCATAAGCCCTGTGTGCGGAGATCAGTTCGTCACCGTTTGTGAACCGGTAGAGCTGCAGTGTCAGCTGATGCGCCCGGCACCAGGAATCAAGACTGTCTGAAAGCAGATCCAAAAATTCAGTTTCATCATCACAAATCGCAATCTTTACCATAATAAATTTCCTCGCTTAAAGAATAATGCGGACTACAAAGTCCTCACCTTCCATGTAAAACTGGTACTGTCCGTGTTCCTTCTCTACATAATAAATGACGCTTTGGACACCGATACCGTGATTCTTTGCCGTTGTAACCGGGATACCGTTTGAAAAAACAGGTGTCTCTGAAGCCGGATTCTTCTGCAGGATCAGAAGGTGGTTTCCCTTTTCAAAAATGCTCAGATGCACGATACGTTTTTCCTCAGGGAGCTTCGTGACCGCATGCATGGCATTTTCCAGAAGATTGGAAAGAATCGCACAGAAAGTCATCTCAGAGCAGCAGAGTGTCTGTGAAGTCTGGATCTGTACGTCAAAAACAATCTGATTTTCCGCAAACCGTGTCTGGTAAATGGAAAGAACCGAATTCAGCAGCTCATTTCTGCAGAAAGAATGAATGACCGTGTCGTCATATTGCTTATTGATCTCCTGAATATAATCAAGCGCGCGCTCCGGTTCCTGCTGGGAGATAAAAGTCTGGATGGCAGCAAGATGATGGCGCATGTCGTGCCGCAGAATCTTCATGCGGTGTTCGCTGCTACGGACCTGCTCGATCTCCGAGTGCAGGGAGTTCAACTGCATATTGGTAAGCTGACCGTATTGTTCAGCGCGGTTTTTCAACTCATATTCCTGAAAATAGACGAACAGGAAAATGACATAGGAAATACACATGGCAAATGCGAGAAATTCCACGACCACCTTATTTCCGGAGTAAAGAAGCATGGAGAACTTTGTGGTAGAGTAATCAAACACATAATAGACAAATGGCATTGCCCCGAGGATATACAGCTCCCGGTCAGATTTTGCAAAAAGCAGTGCGGTAGTCTGGCACAGATACTGGCTTAAGAAAGCGAAAACGGCAACAGTCACGATAATCCTTACCAGGTAATAAACCCAGTCCAATCCGCTCAGGGATAAGGCAAAAATACCTGCCCAGTTGCTGAACTGGCAGCACAGATAGGCGGTCATGATAGAGATTATGGAAGGCAGCCAGCGGAAACGGTAATAAAACACCAGCAGCAGAAAAAGCGGCAGATGCACGAAAATCGGATAGACGGCTTCCGTGAACAACGAACCGAATACCGTATTGCAGATCAGAAAGAAAAGTCCGGATACTGCTCCACCGCCAAGAAGAATGCAGACATTTTTCTTATTCTGTTTTACCCCGAGAAAAAAGGCGGACAGAAAAATGCCAAACAGCATTGTCGTTAAGTGGTGTGTATAAGTTAAAATCTGAAGCAGCATGTGGCAGTCCTCCTTGTTTCACAGTTATGATACATCCATTATAAAAAATTCGGAAAACCAAAGCAAGCCTGCATCTTACAATTCACGCCATATAATTACAACTCACGCCGAAATCCGGGTTTTGGGTGAACGCTGTGATAAAATGAAAAAAATGGTAAAGTGCCATATGTAACTATTCAGAACCCCATTCGCAAAACCGCTCTTTCAGAGCTTTCCTTTTGCTCATGTGGTTACTTCGCCAAAGAAATTTTCAAAATTATGCTCATTCATGCAAGCATGATTCGCAAATTTATGAAAATTGCCTTGGCTCTGAATAGTTACAAACAAATGCAGGAGGAGAATACACATGATAAGAAAAAAGAGAATGGGCAAAGGAATTGCAAAAATACTTTCCGGCTTACTGGTATTCGGAATGGTGGCAGGACTTGTTCCGGCAGTACCGGATGGAACAGTGCATGCGAAGGCTGAAGGGGAAAGTGAGCAGAACGTAACAGCTGCGGGGAATCCTGAGCATAAGCATTGCGTATGCGGAACTGGGGAGCTGACAGCTGGAAATTGTAGTCATGAGGAAAAGGAATGGACAGGGATTTCTGATCTTAATGGAATAACTGGAGAAGGATATTACTATCTGACGCAAGAAGTGACGATCGATAGTGCATGGGAGTGTCCAAATGGCGTAACATTATGCCTGAATGGATACAGCATTACTCGTGAAGGTAATGATGAACAAAACATATATGATGTGGGGGGGAATGCTGTTATTAAAATAAACAACAGCATTAGTTTTGCCCTTACGGATTGTCAGGAAACGGTTGGAATGGTGCTAGAATATAAATAGTACAAGCCAAAATGAGAAATTCCAAATACACATAA